>Ga0209181_10003209_pt1 | contig 25578 bp, 26 predicted proteins | sample MAT05_FD_187208 | JGI IMG/M metagenome (GOLD analysis project Ga0209181, IMG submission 187208) | Freshwater microbial communities from Lake Fryxell liftoff mats and glacier meltwater in Antarctica - MAT-05 (SPAdes) (version 2) | ecosystem: Environmental > Aquatic > Freshwater > Ice > Liftoff...
CGTTCTCGAGCTTTTTGGCGGCTCGGCGACCCAGCAAGAACTTGGTCAGCCAGATGCCGAAAACGGCCAGCACGACGAACACCGTGACAAGCACGGGTATCGAGCTGCCCCAGTCCAGCACGAGCTTGAGCGCCCACGAAATGAGGATGAGCAGCCCGCCGAGAACGAACCAAAGCCACACGGTGGCTACACGTTATCAGAGCGAACGAATCGGAGTCTGCGCGCAGAGCAGCGACTGCTACCGTTGCTCGATGCAGCATGCCGCTATCCGCGAAGCGACAGCCGAGCGTCTCCGCCATGCGCTCGAGCTGTTCGACGACGCCCTCGACATGCTGCGGCTCTCGATCCAACGCAAGCACCCCGACATCAGCGACCTCGAGATCGAACGGCGGGTCGACCTCTGGCTCACCGAGAGTCGTCCGAACGCGGATGAGGCGCCGGATCTCGCCGTTTCGCGACGGCGATGAAGAGCAGGCTGGCTGGTGCGCTCATCCGTATCGCGAGCGATCTGGGCGAGCTCGGGGTGAGGTGGGCGCTCGTCGGTGGCCTTGCCGTCAGTGCTCGCGCGGAGCCACGCACGACACGTGACGTCGACGTCGCAGTCCTCACCGATTCGGACGCCGCCGCTGAAGCGCTCGTGTTTGAGCTGCGTCAGCGCGGTTACGAGCTGTCTGCCACGGTGGAGCAAACCAAGCTCAAGCGATTCGCGACCGCGCGGCTCTACCGGCCGGACGGGAGCCGCAGCGGGCCGGTTGTCGATCTCCTCTTTTACACCTCGTCAATCGAGTTCGAGATCGTGGAGGCGGCCGAGCACATCGAAGTGTTGCCGGGCGTGGTGGTCCCCGTCGCACGCGTTCCGCACCTGCTCGCCATGAAAGTACTGGCGCGCGACGATCGAACGCGACCGCAGGACTGGGACGATCTGATGGCACTGCTCGCGGTGGCGTCTTCGTCCGACATCGAGCTGGCCAAAGAGTTGCTCCGAACCATCGAGTCACGCGGCGCCGACCGTGGTCGCGCGCTATCGTCGAGCTTCGAGCAGCTGTTGCTGGAGCGTTGATTGGGCGGAGCAACTCCTTGCGGAGCCGATTTGATTGGGCCTGAAGTCGGGAGAGCCTGATCCCTGAAGCCACCAGCCGTCGCCCGAAGGGCGAAAGGCGAGTCAGAGACAGCTGCGCGCGAGATCAGTTTGACTAACTGGAAGGTTGGATTATGGTCCCGCCCCCCATGGTTTCCGCCACGCAGCAAAGCTCCCGAATCCGCGCCCGCAAGGCTGGTAAGAACACGCAGTCCAAGCGCGAGAACCGCGCGAGTGGCACGGTGCCCTTCCCCATCCAACCGGAAGGGTACGATCTGACCGCCCCCGACGCGAAGCGTCCGGCTGCTGCTGAGCCGCCCAAGCCGGCCCCGAAGGCGCCCAAGGCTGCAAAGCCGGCCCGCCCCGCGAAGGCCGCCAAGTAGGCGCCGCCAAACACTCTCTCTTTTTCTGCACTTCTGGAGCTCTGTTTTCAAATGGCCAATCACGCATCCGCAGCCAAGCGCAATCGTCAACGCATCAAGACCACCACGCGCAACCGCGCCGTGAAGAGCGCCCTGCGCACCATCGTGAAAAAGGCGCGCGCTGCCGCTTCGAGCGGCGCTGAGAACGCCGCAGAGCTCGTGCGCGTTGCGCAGTCCGAGCTCGACAAGGCAGCCAAGAAGGGCGTCATCCCGACCGAGCGCGCAGACCGCGTGAAGGGTCGCATCGCCTCCACCAAGCTCGCCCAGTAAGACCGCACGGCTCAGCAAAGAATTGCTGAGCGACGGAACGAAAAAAGCCCGCCCTCCTTTCGGAGGCGCGGGCTTTCACTCGTTCGCTCTGCTGGCTACGGGCGAATCGTCACGCCGAAGGCGAACGTGGGCTTCGAGAAGGGGCCGACGTTGGCGCCTTTGAGTGCTCCTTGGATGCACGACGCAGCTGGCTTGCCAGCTGCCCAACCGGACACCGACACGCTCTGCACAGCGCCAGAGGAGCCGAAGGTGATCGTCGCGCGGGAAACGTCATCTGCGCCGGAGACGCAGGCGCGAGCGCCGCCCATCACGCCACCGACGGCCGAGGTGACAGCGCCTTGCGCGGGCTGATCAGGCACGTTCTTCGGTCGCACGTCTTCTGACGCAGGCTCGGCACCCGGCTTCGCGTTCGAGTCGCCGTGCTTCTTCATTTCGTCTTCGAGCGTGCCATCTGGATTGATGCGCTCGATCTTCGGGGGGCCACTCTTCGGATCGTCTTTTTGCGCGACGGCACCGCCCGGTGCCACAGCACCAGGCCCGGTCTGCGGGTCGGCGCTCGGCGTCGCCGATGCGTCACTGAGCTCGTTCATGTCCACCGAGCCATCGTCGCTCTTGGACGTCGCAGTGGTCGGTGCCTGCGGCGCTTCTTCCGCATCCTTCTTCGGCTCGGGATCAGCGGCGACCTCGGTGACCTGCGCCTTGGGTGCGTCGGGCGCCTTGGTCTTGGCGCTTTGCAAGTAGAAGAACAAACCGGCCGCAGCCGCGATACCGAAGGCGGCGATGCCGACGCCATACATCGCGCCACTGCCGCCTGTGTCGGCTTGCACGGTGGTCCTCGCTGCTGCAATCGGCACCACGTTGGACGCAGGCGCTGCCGAAGCGGGCGCAACCGAGGCAGTCCCGACGGAAGCAGGGCCAGCGGAGGGGGGTGCGGAGGGGGGGGCCGCGGGGGGTGCGGAGGGCGCCGCGCTCAACGCAGCTGCGCGCGCGGACAGCGTGGAGGACGGCAGCGGGGTGCTGGTCGCTGGCGTGCTGGGACGCACTGAAGGCACCGGCGTCGACAGCGGCGAAGCTGCTCTCGAGGACGGTAATGGTGTCGACAGCGCGGACACCGAAGGAGGAGGCGTCTTGGAGACTCGCTCTGCGAGCTCTTTGAGACTTGGCCTGCGTTGAGAAGGTTTCGGACGGTCACTCTCGGACATCGCGGACACTCCTACACTGATCGAGGACGCTCGGGCGCTGGGCGGCTCGCCCGGCTCAGCCAACAACTCTGGCGCTTGGAGAAGCATTGCCATGTCACTGGTCGATGCTCCCGAAGATTTTTCATTCACCGCGCGCGCGACGATGGCGTCAGCGCGCGCGTCCCATGACGCGTCATCACTCTCACCACCATCGCGGAGCGCGCCGTTTGGAAGAGACGGCGCACTGCCTGCTGCCAGCAACGCGTCGAGTCGATCTTGTTCGACCAAAGGTCGACCATCGTTGTGTCTCATTCGAACTCGCCTCCGTAGCCGCGCTCGGTAAGAAACACCTTCAGCTTGCGCCGCGCTTCGTGGACGCGCCAGGCGATGGTTCCCTCTGGGCAACCGAGCAGCTTGGATGCCTCTTCGTGGGGCACGCCGTCGATGCAAACCAAGATCAGCGTGGTGCGCAATGTCTCGGAAAGCGAATCGACCCCCTCGTACAGGACCTCGGCCAGCCGTTTGCGGTCAGCGCTACCGCCCGGGTCACCCATGGGGCCCCGCTCGGCGAGCAGCGCCACGATGCGGGGGTCATCGTCGGTGCTGGCGCGCAGCTTGGATTTGCGAGCACGAATCTGGTTCAGGGAGAGGTTCACGGCGATCCTGTAGAGCCAGGTGAATGGCTCACTTCGACCATCGAAGCGGTCCAAAGCTTGGTACGCGCGCACAAAGGTTTCTTGGGTGATATCTTCGGCTTCGGGCGCGCTGCGCGTGAGGTGCACTGCCAGCCGATAAATCCGCCGTTGGTGTCGGCGAACGACGAGCCCGAAGGCGTCGGCGTCCCCGGTCCGTGCACGGTCGATGAGCTCGCGATCGGAAGAGCCTGCCATGCTGTTACGCCAACCCCGAAGGTGCGGGTCCTGGGCAGAGGTTTATGCCCGGAGGACTTCCGCACGGCGCCTCCCCCAAGTGCGGGAGAGGTGGGCCTTTCGGCGAGACGGCGACGATAACCGAACACAGGACCTTCGACAAACTCCGAGGGCCGCCCTTTGGGCCCCTGGTACAAGTAGAGTCGGCACCCCTGTGAAAACTTTCAGCTCCCCGCCTCGCCTGCTCGGTAAAACGCGAAAATGGGGCCTGGCCGTAGCGATCTGGGTCGGCTTGGCACCTGCCGGCGCCGACGCCACCCCGGAAGCCAAGAGCCCCTACCTGCCGTTCGACCAGATGGCCCGGGTGCTGGTCATGGTCGAGCACAATTATGTCGAGCCTGCCCAGCGCGAGAAGCTCCTCGACGGGGCGATGAGAGGGCTCGTGGCCGAGCTCGACCCTCACTCGTCCTACATGAACCCCAAAGAGTTCGAGGAGTTCCAGAGCGACACAGAAGGAAAGTTCGCTGGCATCGGCATCGAGGTCGAGATGCGCGACGACTACGTCACGGTGCTGGCGCCCATCGCAGGGTCCCCGGCAGCGCAGGCTGGCATTCTCTCTGGCGACAGGATCCTCGCTGTCGATCGTAAGCCGCTTCGCGGTCTGAAGTTGGACCGCATCATCGAGCTGATGCGTGGCGAGGCTGGTACCAAGATCGCGCTCACAGTCGGACGCGAAGGTGCGACCGACCCGCTGCACTTCGATCTCGTTCGAGAGGTCGTGCGCGTCGCCAGCATCGAGACGAAGCGCCTCGACAAGGGCGTGCTCTACATCCGCCTCAAGCAGTTCCAAGAGACGAGCCACGAAGAGCTGCTTCGCGCAGTCGCCAAGGCTCGCCGAGCGAACAAAGTGCAGTTCGAATCGGTGCTACTCGACATGCGCTTCAACCCGGGTGGTCTGGTCGACCAGGCCGAGCTGATCGCCGACGAATTCATGAACCAGGGCGTGATCTACAGCACGCGGCACCGCGGCCAAGTGCTCGACTTGGTGGAGGCAACCCAGGGCGGCGCGCTCTCGCGGGAGAAGCTCGTGATCTTGGTGAACGAGTACTCCGCGAGCGCAGCCGAGCTCGTCGCGGGTGCGCTGCAAGACACAGGGCGCGGCAAAATCATCGGTGCGCTCACCTTCGGCAAGGGTTCGGTGCAGACCATCTTCGAGCTACCGGGCGCTGCTGGTCTCAGGCTCACGACGATGCGCTACTACACGCCCAACGGTCGCGCGATTCAGGCGCAAGGCATCGACCCGGACATCGTGATCAAGCCAAGCAAGGTCGTCGACGTGATTCGCGAAGGAGATCTCGACGGCGCCCTGGCCGCCGAAGCCGAGCGAGCGCCGCGCAACGGTCAGATCAGCTACGACGCGCCGGCCGACTCCAAACCGATCGTCAGCGTCGCTGAAATTCCGCTCGATCCGCGGCAAAGCAAAGACTTTGCGCTGGGCAAAGCGTTCGACACGCTGGTCACTACTGCAGCGTCACGCTGACGCCTGCAAACCCACCACTGGCGTCGACCGCGACGGGCGGCGTGATCAGCCTTGCGTATGGAAGATCGACGGGTCAGGGCGACGACGGAACGAACTGAGTGGGTTTGGGCTTGGCCGTCGACTTCGTCTTCGGCTTCTTAACAGTCTTGGAAGAAGCAGAGCCCGAAGCAGTCACGGTGGCGCTCGCGTAGACTTGCACAGCCGCCGCTGTTTCGGTGGCCGTCGCTTCGACAGGCGAGGTCGTGCTGGGTGGTGTGCCCGCAGGTGAAGAGGTGTCTCGGGCGGCCGCGGCCGAGCCTTCCGAAGCTCTCGCTGCGTCTGGCCCGCGCTGAGAGTAGAGCCAAATCGCGAAGCCAAACGCAACAGCACCGAGTGGAATCAGCAGTGCTGCCGCGATCAAGCCGAGACGTTCTTGCTTGGGCGCATTGAACGGAGGGTCGGTCGTCGCCGGCCCCAGCGTGATGCGCGGCGGCATCGCCCACGTTGCAGCAGGCTTTTGCTGCTGTGCTGGCGCGGTCGTCACGAAGCCGACGCCCTGCTCTGGGCCGAGCTTGTCGCTGGTGACGGTAGGCGCAAGCAGGCGCTGCTGCGTGGAGCCCGCCGGAAGCTCTGCGATGGTGCCCGGCGCGAAGCCTTCTCGTGGCAAAAATTCTTCGAGCGCGCGCAAGAGCTCTTGCACCGACTGGTATCGCCGTTTGGGGTCTTTCTGCAGTGCGCCAGCGATCACGTCGTCGAAGGCGGGCGGTAAGCCCGCGCGCTTCTGGGAGGGGGGCGTGTGCGGCTCGATCGAGATCACGACGGCCAGCGCCCCGGGTGTATCGGCGATGAACGGCGGCTCGCCCAGGACACATTCGTACAAGATCACGCCGAGCGACCAGACGTCGCTTCGGGCATCGACCGTCTTGGTCGAGCGAATTTGCTCAGGCGACATGTACAGCGGCGAACCAAAGCTCATCTGTGTCGACGTGATCGTGCCGTCGAAGCTGGAGGTGATCTTGGAGATGCCGAAATCGAGCACCTTCACTTTGCGACCGCCTGCTTCGTTGGCGAGAAAGAGATTCGGCGGCTTCAGATCGCGATGAACGATGCCGAGCTGGTGCGCCTCGATCATGGCGCTGCATGCTTGCGCCACGTAGTGCGCGGCCTCTTCGAGCGGCATACTGCCGCGGTTGTCGATCTCGGTCATCAGATCGTGGCCGTCGAGATACTCCATGACCAGGTAGGGCTGACGGTTCTGCAGCTCACCGAAGTCGAGGATGCGAGCGGCGTTGTCGCTGCGGAGCGCAGCGGCAGCGCGGGCTTCGCGGTGGAAGCGTCCCACCGACTCTTTGTCCTTCAACAGCTCCTCGCGGAGGATCTTGATCGCGACCATCTGGCCGTCGGCCAGGCGCCGCGCCTGGAATACCTCGCCCATCCCGCCCGCACCGATGGTTCGAACGAGGGCGTATCGGTTGGCGATCACAGCCCCGGGAGTCACGGAGCACTCATGCTAGCAGGAGGCGTCAAAAAGCCATGTTTACCGATCGCCTCGGGCACAGAGTGTAACGTAAGACGTTACAGATCCAGCTTGTAGCGACTCTTCCCGGTTTCGGCGTCCACCACGTTCAGACCGCTCGTCCGAACAGCCACCACACCATCTCCCGCGCTGATGCCTTCCGGTTCATCATCGACTTCGAGACGCCATTTGGTTTTGCCCGTGGCCGGGTCGAGGCCGACAACGAGGGGGCCGTCGTTGGTCACGACGACTCCCTCGGTCATGGCGACAAGGTCGCACTCTGGGCGCGTCCACTTGATCTTGCCTGTGTCGAGATCGGCCACCGTCAGGGTGTCGCTCGCGACCCAAGCCAGGTGTTTGCCGTGCGCTGCCATGCGCGGACGGCTGCCTCGGAAGGCGATGAACGGGCTGCGGCCCTCTGGCTCGAGCTTGCGCTGAAGCGCGCCGGAGCTGGCTGTGAACACGCCAATCTCGTCATCGACCCGAGCAAACAAGCGAGACCCCTCGATGAACACCGGCGGGCGGGCTTCGATCTCCGAGCGCCAGCGCTCTTTGCCGTCGGCGATGCTGTAGCCGACCAGCGATTGCTTTTGGAGTGTGACCACGACGTCTTCGTTGGCGGCGAGCGGCGCCCAGCGATCGGATTTGATCTCGAAGCGACGGCTGCCTGTCGCGGCGTCGAACCCGACCCAGGCAGGCTCTGGCTCTTGCCATTGCGGCGCGAATACCAGCCCGCCACCAACGACAGCTCGCCAGCCGTAGCCGAGCTTCATGAAGATGCGCCACTCTACGTCACCACTGTCGATGTCGCGCGCTGCGAGCCCATTCTGGCCGTGAACGAACACCAGCCTGCCAGCGGAGTCGAGGCCGTCGGCCCACCCCTCGAACTTGAACGAGGCGACGGGCTTGCCGGTTTGGGCGTCCAGCGAGCGCACCTCGTGACCGACCGCGTCCTGAATCAGGACTCGGTTTTTCACCACCGTCGCGCGCGGAGGAGGCGGCGTACATGCGCTCGTCGCGAAGGTGGCCGCGAAGAGCGCCGCGGAGAACAGGCTTGCAGCTTTCATGGCGTGCCCTCGCTCTATCATGAACGGGAGTGGACGGAGTCCACGCAGTGGACGGAGTGCGCGGCGGCCTGGCCCGCTGCGAAGCCGGAGGCCAAGGCTCTGAGCGCTGTCCGTCTGCCGCCAAACGTGATGTCTCCCGCCGCAAAGATGCCCGGCACGATCTCGCCGGAGGCCGCGACGTGAACCCCCACCCGCTCGAGCAACCCAGCGCGCCCAGCCACGGGCCAGGCGCTGAGATCGAGCACGGGGCCATCGATCGAGCCGACCAAACCATGCTCTCGGGTCGCCGACACCCTGGCGCCCGAGACGTCGATAGCGAGACGAAACGGCGGGCCCAGTCGATCCGAGCCTTCTGCGCCTGCCCCATGCTCGGGCGGGTCGTACACGATACCGCCGCCAACGAGGCCTCCCATCGCGAGCACCACAGCGCTCGCAGTGACGACCTCCGCGCCGCCTGCGATCTCCAGCGCGCGCCCGCTCGAGCGCACACTGGCAACTTCGCCGGGGAGCACGCGCACACCCTCACGCGTCAGCAGCCGCTCGCGCGCAGACTCGAAGCGCAAACCCGCCGTGCCCGCCAGGGCCGACATCGTCTCTCCGACCGGTGCGCCGACGAGCCGACTGATCTCCGCGGCTTGTGACACCCGTCGACCGAGCCACGGCCCGAGCAAGATGGCACAAGAGATCGCTGCGCGACGTTCGACCTCTCGACAGAGCCCGCGACACAACCATTCGATGCGAGCCGGGTCGTCGTGGCGCTCGGCCAGCTCGGCGTCGCTGATGCGGGTCTCTTCGTCGTAGCGCAGCACTGGACAGTCCACGACCTCGACGGCGGTCACGTGTGCGGACTCCGAGAGGGCACGAGCGAGTAGATCTGCGTCCCAATTGGCTCGGTCTGCCCGAGGCACCAGCAGTGTTCGACCCCGAATCGCCGTGAAATCGAGGAGCGCTCGATCATGAGCGCGCGTCGTGCGCACCACGCCCCCGGTCGTCGAGAGGCGCGCGAGCGGCGCACCATCGGCCACGATTTGCACATATTCGAGCGCTTCGAGCAGCGACCGCACTCCCGCAGGCAACGGCGCCGCGACGAGCTCCGCCCCTACCAAACTGGATGCAGCCTCCAGCTCGTCCCAAGGAAGATCATCGAAGGCGCCCGGTGCAAACGAGGATGCCCCTCCGCGACCACGCCAGAGGGTCACCTGGGCGCCGGCCTCACGCGCCGCGACAGCAGCCGCGACGCCGGCGAAGCCACCGCCGACGACGACAATGTGACGGCTCATCGCGGCTCCGACTCCGCCTGCGAGTCGAGGTTCGCGTCCGACACGCCGAGCTCCGAGCGAGCCACCGCGATCGACATCGCCTCTTGTCGCGCTTGCTCCGGACCGAGCGCGACGCTGCGCGTGCGAGCCCGACGCAACAAGAAGCGCACCGCCATCTCGCGGCCAAAGCGCGGCGGCAGGCCCCGCTCTTCGGCGACGATCTGACCGCAGCGGGCTGCGCAGCGCATGCCGCCACAAGCACCGAGGCCCAGACGCGTGCGCCGGGAAACATCATCGACGCTGCGCGCGAGCTCGTGTTTGACGGCGTGACGAACCTCGGCCTCGAGCACCGGCTCACACGGGCACACGACGGAGGCCTCGCGCGGTCGATTGCGAATGCGCTCTTCGATCTGCTCGACGCGAGAACCGTGGCGATACACCAGCCGCCGCGCAGCCACCGCGTCGATCTCCAGACGGCTCGCCAAAGCGAACGGGTCGATGATGCGGTCGCCGCCGGGGAGAGCAGATTTATGGGTCGAGCAGGCGACGCCCATCCTGAAGCGCGCCGAAAGAATGTCGGTCATTTCTTCGGCGAACAGGCGGTAGCTGGCGAGCTTGCCGCCCACCATCGAATAGATGCCGGGCGCGCCGTGCGCTGCGTGATCGATCACCTGGTGGTCGCGGCTCAGGCGGTCTTCGAGCGGGCCGTATTTGTAGATCGTCGGCCGCACCCCGGCCCACGTGTGAATCGCGCGCGCCCCGCGGATGGAAGGGAAAATACGCGCGACACCTTGCACCAGGTAGCGAACCTCTTCACTCGTGGCAGTGACGTCGTCGAGGTCGCCGTAGAAGTCGTCGTCGGTAGTGCCGACCACGGTCATGTTCTGCCAAGGCTCCAAGAAAATCTGCCGGCCATCGATGGTTGCAGCAGCGATGGCGTAGTTGGTGAGCCGACGATCGAACGCGATGTGGATGCCTTTGCCAGGCCGCACGCGCGCCCGCTGTGCGTCCATGCCGGCGAGGGATGCGGTGATCGGCGCCCAAGCGCCAGTAGCGTTCACCACTGTGTTGGTGGTGATGCGACCGGTGCGGCCGTTGCGCAGATCGCGCCAGCGCACGGCGACGACCTCGCCAGTGTCTTCGCGTCGCTCGATCGCCTCGACGGTGGTGCCCACCATGATGCTGGCGCCACGCTCGCGCGCGTCGAGCATGTTCGCGGTGGAGAGGCGCGCACCATCGATGCCCCACTCGTCGAAGGAGATGCCGCCCACGATGTCGCCGTGCAGACCGGGCTCGAGACCGACGAGCTCGTCAGCCGTGAGGCGCGCGTGCGGCTTGCCGTGCTTCAGCGGCTGGTATTCGTCGTACGCCTGAAAAAAGGCGTCCATCAGGGTCAGCATGATCTTCGCCCGCGCCGAGCGAAGCACTGGCATCAAGAACGGGATGCGAAACAACAGATGGGGCGCAATGTGCTGGATGTGGCCCGAGTCGCGGCAGCTGGTCTCGGTGACGGCCGGGTCGTCGAGCAGGTAGCGCGGCCCGCCGTGGATCATCCCGCTGGAGTTGCCGCTGGCGCCGAACGCCAAGTCGTTGCGCTCGAACAGCGCCACCTTCAGCCCCCGCATGGCCGCGTCGCGCGCGACGCCGATGCCGTTCACGCCGCCGCCGATCACGACGACGTCGACCTCTGCCGCGCCGCGCGGGACGGGCTTCGAGCTCTGCGGCCCGGGGTGGGAAGATGAGGGCGGGCCGTCGGCCATGACGCGTTTGATATAGGCGCTAAGACGCAGTGCGTCGAGTGCGGTCCTCACGGCCGAGCGCGCGGTAGAGACTGCCCAATCGGCGCAGAACACCAGGGACACGCTTGATCAAATTGATGCTCGGCACGCGCTTCTCCATCACTCTAACGGGGATCTCGTGCACACGCAGCCCTGCACGCTGGGCGCGGATGACGAGCTCGCTGGCGAACACGTCGCGATCGACCAGGCAGCTCTGGACCACCGGCAGCAACGTTTCTCGCCGCATCGCCTTCAAGCCGTGTGTGTCGGTGCCGCGGTAGCCCATCGTGGCGCGCAGCAGACCCGAGTAGATCAAACTCGCCGCGTGACGCGTGAGCGGCCGTGCGTCGTCGGCGCCGGCGAGCAGCTTGGAGCCGACCACCAGGTCCGCCTCGTCTGAATCGAGGATGGCCAGCGCGCGCGTGTGGAAGTCGGCGTCGCACAGATCGATCTCTTCACAAACGACGATGTCTCCGCGCGCCTGTTCGATGCCGGCGCGAAGAGCGCGGCCATAGTTCGGCTCGTCGATCGAGAAGAAACAGAGCTCGCTGAACTTCGCGGACAGCTTCTCGAGCACGCGAACGGTGCCGTCGGTAGACCCGTTTTCGCCAAGCAATATCTCGTAGCTCTTGCGATGCACGCTGAAGCTCTCACGGAGATCGAGCACGGCCGCCTGCAAGATGGCCTCTTCGTTGTAGACGGGAATGACGAAGCTGACGTCGATGCTCATGCGCCTCTGCCGGCGGCGGCGATGCCTTGCGCGATGGCGTCTTCCATCGAGGCGTATTCCCACATCGCGTAGCGCCCTGCCGAGACGATATCGCGCGCCTCCAGGTACGGCCGCAGCGTCGCCAGCGCAGCGGCCCGCGCAGCGTCGTACACGACGTAGGCGTGCTCGACTTTGCGCACACGCGCGAAGCGGATCGCTTCGGGTGCGCGAATCAAGCCCATTTCGCACAGGCCGGCCGCCACTTCCGGCAACAGCTCCGACAGCACGGGCGCTTCGCGCGAAGCCAGCTCGACGTACAGCGACGCTTTGCCGACCGGCGCCATCGAAGCCGAGAAGTTGGAGTAACAACCGACTCGGTAGAATGGGAAGCGAAGCTCCGGCACGTACGCCCAATGGAGCGTGCGCTCGCAGGGCGTGTTCAGCGCGACGTCGAGATAGTAGAGGTGCGTCTTTCGAAGCGCGCGGCCTGCGTTGGTGATCGCCTCCGGCGCATCGACCAAACGGCTCACCAGCACGTCGAGCGGGATGGTGCTGACGAGGCGCTGGTAGTGGATCGGCTCGTTCTCCAGATGAACGACGCGGCGCTCTGCGTCGATGCCCAGGACCTCGCTGCCCAGCTCGACCACACCCGCACGCTCGGCGATCGCCCTGCCGAGCTCCCCCATGCCGAGCCGCGGATACAGGAACTTCGCGTTGTAGCCGAGCTCCGGGCCGGGCAAACCGAAGGCCCCGCGCAGCACGTCCTCCAACGCCGGCTTCGGCACGAAGCGGTCGCACCAGCTGGCGTCGATCTCCCGGGGATGCACGCCGCAGAGCTTCTCGTTGTACGGCACCATGAAGGCCGCGCTGATCGCTTCGCCGAAATAACGCAGACAGAAGTCCTCGAAAGTCGTGACGCCGCGCGGCGCAGGGTCGAAGTGCGCCTGGATGAAGCCGAGCAGGCACTGGTAAGCGACCTCTTTCGGGAGCCCGAAAGCGTTCGACTGAAAGGGATACTTGGTGGTGACGCCGTGCGAAAAGACCACGCTTTTTCGCTCGATCTCGGTCCACGCGGCGACCGGCAAAGCCTCGAACACCCAATCTCGGATGGCATTGCTGCGCAGATGAAGCAGGTGACCGGTGCGATCGAACCGGTAGCCCGCCTCTTCGACCGTGCTAGCGAGACCGCCGACCGAGTGGCTCCGTTCGAGGATACGATGCGGTACGCCCCACTTCCGAAGCTCGCGCGAAGCCGACAGGCCGGCGAGCCCCGCTCCGAGCACGACGACTGGCAAGCTCGCGTCACCGCGCGCGGCGGCGTCCTTGAGGGGCATCCCAATCCGGGGTAACACAGCCAGGAGGCACCGTCGAAATGACCCAGCGAACAGCCATCCAGGTCGAAGGTCGTGTCTTCTATCTGACCGAAGACCCGGCCTTGCTCTCCAAACAGCTCGCGGGGGTCGATCTCGATGCAGCGGAGATCGCGGCCATCGACGCCGGCACGATCGCGCTGATCGACAACATCTCCACCGACGAGCTCACGCCCGGCTGGGTTTGTTACTACTACGACGAGACGCTCGCGCGTTATTGCCTGCTCGGCTTGCGCGGCGGCGTGATCGAGCGCGACAGTGTCAAGAACGGGAAGTTCTCGGTCATCGTCAGCGGCCGCTCGAAGGGCTGCGGCTCTTCGCGCGAGACAGCGCCCTACTCCGAGCGCGAGTGCGGCATCCAGGTCGTCGTCGCCAAGAGCATCGAGAAGATCTACGGCCAGAATTGCCAGAACATCGGTCTGCTCACGACCACCGATGCGTCCATGACTGCGCGCCTCAAGAAGGGCGAGTCGATCCCGATCGACGAGTTCACCAAGGGCCTCGACGCCATCAGCTGCGACGTCGTTCGCGCGGGCGGGTTGTTCGCCTACAACAAGGCGCGCGTCGCCGGCGAGATCGCACCGCCGCCCGTCACCACAGCTCCGCGCAAGATGACGCTGGCGGAGAAGATCATCGCTTCGCGCGCGATCGTCGACGCCACGACAGGCAACATCGGTGTGCCAGCGGTGGCGCCTGGTGATTCGCTGTTCGCGCGCACCGACGTGCGATTTTCCCACGAGTACGTGACGCCGATGGCGGACGCGCTATTTCGAGCCGCGCTCGGTAACGACGCCGCCGTGAACGACGCGAAGTCGGTGTGGGCATTCCGCGATCACCTCACGTTTCTCGACCGAATCATGCCAGAGGCCCACGTGAAGATGGGCCTGCGCGAGCAAGCTCAAAAGCTCGCGACGGTACAAGAGACCTTCACCAAGAAGCACCACGTGAAGCTGTACGGCGAGGTGACGCGCGACGGCAAAGCGGCCGGCAGCGACGCCATCTGCCACAACAAAGTGATCGAAGCGATCGCCCTGCCCGGCCAGCTCGTGGCCGGCACCGACTCGCACACTTGCATGGCGGGTGTGCTCGGCTGCTTCGCTTTCGGCGTCGGCTCGACGGACATGGCCAACGCCTGGTTCACCAAGGACGTGCGCATCGCAGTGCCAGAGTCGGTGCGCTTCAATCTGAAGGGCCGGCTCTCGCCCGGCGTCACCGCCAAAGATGTGATGCTATTTCTGCTGTCGCAGCCGTTCTGGAAGGGCGGCGACGGCATCGGCAAGGTGCTCGAGTTCGCAGGCGACGGCGTGCAGGCGATGGGCATCGACGAGCGCGCGACCCTCACCAACATGGCCGTCGAAGCAGGCGGCTTCACGGGCATCATCGAGGCCGACGAGGTGATCGTCGACTACCTGGTGAAGCAGCGCGGTCTCGACGCCGACGCAGTTCGCGAGATGATCGTTCGCGCCGACGAAGGCGCCGAGTACGCAGCGACCTTCACCTTCGACCTGAGCATCATCGAGCCGATGGTGGCGCTGCCTGGCGACCCGCGAAACGGCATGCCGCTCAAGGACCTCTCCGAGAAGAGCGGCGGCGACGTGAAGATCAACATCGCCTACGGCGGCTCGTGCACTGGCGGCAAGAAGGCCGACATGGACATGTACGCCTCGGTGCTGAAGCGCGCCGTCGCGCGCGGCGAGCGCGTCGCAGAGGGCGTTCACCTCTACATCCAGTTCGGCTCGCAAGAGATCCGTCGCTACGCCGAAGAGCAGGGCTACATCGAGATCTTCGAGCAGGCCGGCGCCGAGCTGGTCGACCCCTCGTGCGGCGCCTGCATCAAGGCTGGGCCCGGCGTCTCGTTCACCAAGGACGAAGTCACCGTCAGCGCCATCAACCGCAACTTCCCGGGTCGTAGCGGGCCGGGCAAGGTGTACCTGGCGAGCCCCCTCGTGATCGCAGCCAGCGCGATTCGTGGCCACATCGTGGCGGATATTTGAGCTCTTTCAGCGGCGCCGCCGAGGAAGACGGCACCGCTCGGTCGCGTAAATGTGCCGCGAAACCTGGCGCATCCCCGCGGGCAGCGGCTCGCGAGCCAATTAGAAGCGGTGCGCTTTCTTCGCTCGGCTCTTGCCGCAGTTGGGCGAGTGTTATCTAGGATGCGCGCTTCCAAGTCATGACTCGAGGTGTGTGAACCATGCAGACGACTCCTGAAACCAACTCGCCGGCCTCCGTTGGTCACCCGACCGCTCATGCAACCGGTGGCTACGGGCCGCCTCAAGGCGGCCCGGGCGGTTATGGCCCTCCTCCTGGCGGTCCTGGTGGGCCCGGTGGCTACGGTCCGCCTCAGGGGGGTGGTCCGATCGGCGGCCCCGGCGGTCCCGGCGGTCCGATGGGCGGAATGCCCGGCGGCCCCATGGGCGGGATGCCCCCGGGCGGCCCGATGATGGGCCCCATGGGCGGGCCCCCTCCGAAGAAGAAGGGCAGCGGCATGATCATTGGCGCCGCGGTCGGCGCGGTCGTGCTGATCGGGGGCGGCGTGGCCGCATACATGCTGCTCGGCAGGAGCGCGGGCGTGTTTCCGTGCGACATCGCCAAGCTGCCTTCGGATACGGAGAGCATCTCGCGTGAGCAAGAGCGCGAAGGCAAGCAACTCGGCCTCAGCGCCAAAGACATCCCCGAGCAGGCCAAATGGTCGAAGTACGCGTCGTTGGTCTGTGGCGGCGAGAACGTGTTCGCGCTTGCCGAGCGCTCGACCGGCTCCGGAGCAAAGTACTCCGCTGACGAGATCGCCAAGCTGAACCCCAAGGACGCCGAAAAGTACCTGGCGTGTGGCAAAGCCTTCGCCGAAAAAGAGAAGGGCAACTCGACCTACCAAGTCCGCAGCAGCAAAGAAGGCGTCATGGTGCTGACGAACGGGCTGGAGGAGTACCCCGGCTCCACGAAGGCAGTGAAGAGCGGCAAAGACATCGAAAAGCTCACGGCGATTCAGTGTGTCGCCGGCGGCAAAGGCGAAGGCGGCGAGAAGGGCGACAAAGAGGAGAAAAGCGACGAAAAGTGCGCCGGTCAGCACATCGGACGCGTCGCCGACACCAACCTCTGGGTCGTGGGCAACAGCCGCAAGTCGGTCGAGACCTTCGCCGAAGGCTTCAGCCCCGACGGCTCGAAGGGCATCAAAGACAAAGACAAAGACGGCTTCGAGGCGATGGCCAGCAAGGTCAGCGGCTTCACCCACGCTCGCGTGGGCAAGGGCGAAGCGACAGTCGCAAGAAACGTCTTCAGCTCGGCTGCCAAGGCCGACCGCGAAGACCAAGAGAAGCTGATGAAGGATCTCAAAGACTTCGAGGTCTACTTCGGGCACGGCGAGACCCGAGAGACGTCAGGCGGCAAAGAAGTCCTCTACATGAAGGCCAAGGACGAGAAAGCCGCTGGCGAGATCGTGGGGAAGCTCGAGAAGCTCTACAAGCTGCACAAGAGCGGGCTGAAAGAGCGTCAAGAAGAGCGCGAGAAGTTCGAAGAGTCCGAGGCCAAGGCCAAAGAAGGCAAAGACGGTGACGAGAAGGAGGACAAGGTCACCAAGGCTTACAGCAAAGCCATCGATGCGATGACCAGCCGTGCTTACAAAGACGACGTCAAGATCGAGGCCAGCGGCGACATGGTGACCGTCACCGTCGAGTACAAAGCCGAGAAGGACGAGACGACGGCGATCGAAGAGTTCGGTCAGAAGCAGAAAGAGAAGTTCGAAGCAGCAGCCGAGTTCGTCGATGCGCTTGCCGGTGGCAAGGCTCCCAGCGAGGCAGTGCTGAAGAAGCTCGGTGGCTCGAAGCTGGTCGAAGCCGTCAGCAAGGCCAAAGAGAGCCTTCCGAAGAAGGACGACTGAAGGCTCGACGCTTCAGGTCGAAAGGGGCGAGCGCGGCTCGCCCTTTTTCTTTTTGTGATCGTCAGTCTTTGGCGCCGACGTTCACGACCTGCCCCTCGCGCGCCACGAATGACCGGGGAAAATCGCTGCGAGCGGCGATCTCGACGGTCCGCATGAAGCGATCGTCGTGATCCGGTTCGTGATGAAAGATAGCGAGACGGCGGACTTTGGCAGCTTTCGACAGCCGTACAGCCTCTTGCCAGGTCGAGTGACCCCAGCCGATCTTGGAGGGAAACTCTTCGTCGGTGTAGGTCGAGTCGTAGATCAAGAGGTCGACCCCCTCGATCAAACCGAGGATGTTTTGATCTGGTTTGCCGATCACGTGTTCGGTGTCGGTCACGTAGCAGACCGACTTGCCGCCGTGCTCGATGCGGTAGCCGGTGGCCCCGTTCGGGTGATTGAGCCGCGCGGTGCGGATGCTGATGCCGGCTTGCAGCTCGAAGCTGTCACCGGCACTGAAATCTTCGAACTCGAGCTTGCTGCGCATGATCTCGAGCGGGACGGGGAAATTCGGCTCGGCCATTTGGCCGGCCAACACGCTGCGAATGCCCCCGGTGCTCGGCGGCAAGTGGCCCGCCAAAATACGAAAGCTGCGATTGGGATCGAAGGCGGGTGAAAAGAACGGAAAGCCTTGGATGTGGTCCCAGTGCGTATGCGAAAGCAGAATCGTCCCGTGACGATGGCCCTTCTCGAGGAGGTGGTTGCCCAGCCCTCGAATGCCGGTGCCAGCATCGATGATGATGTGTTCGTCGCCCGCCGTCACCTCAACGCAGGACGTGTTACCGCCATAGCGAAGGTGGGTCCTCACTGCGCATGCAATGCTTCCGCGAACGCCCCAGAACGAAACTCGCATATTCAACCGGAGGTTGATGATCAAACATAATTCCTCCGTGCTCTCCGGAACAAAGAACGCGCGCAGGCGCCCGCGACTTGATCGACTTGGCACGGAGGAATTTCGATGGCTTGGCCAAGCAGACTATACGAGCCACCCGGCGCCGGCCCCCTTTTCGGTGGCCGGCTGACCCGAAGGCGTCAGCGCCAAAGCGGAAATTCGACGATCGCCCAAGTAAAGAGGGCGTGGGACAGCAGCACCGGCGGCAGTCGCTCCATCCGCCAGCGCAAGTATGACCAGACGGCGCCGCAGCCGAGCGATGCGACGACCAGCAGCGGGTTCGGACCGGCAGCTGGGTCGCTGAGCAGCCAGACCGTCGCCAGATGCGCGAGCGCGTAGAGCGTCACGGCGACGACGTTGCCTTTGAGAAGACCGAGGCGACGCTCGAGGGCCGGTGTGACGAGGCCGCGCCAGGTGAGCTCTTCGAGCAGGCCGATCAGGGCGGCAGCCGCGCCAATGAGGTAGCGCGTTTGTGACAGCGGATCGCCGAACAAAATGTAGACACGGATCACCCAGCCATGGCGCGGCTCGCCAGGAGACGTCACCAGCGCGTGAAAAACGAACGCGAGCCCGTACAGCAGCAATGCGACCAAAGCGCCGAACGTGAAATCGCCCGAGCGCGGCTTGAGTAGCCGCATTTCGTCGGCCTTGCGCAGGCGCACGACCACAAGCGCACCGAACAGCAGATAAGGAACTGCCAGCGCGACGAAGAGCGAAGGCCCCTTGCCCGAGAGCGCGAGCCAGAACGTCGCTGCCACGACCACGGTCACCAAGACCGGCAAGGCCCAGTCCAGCGCTGCCGAGGAGCCCTCCGGCGCGCGTTCAGCTTGGTCGTTCGTCATCAGGTTGCGGCCCCGGGAAAGCGCTGCACCACGCGATCGAGGATTCGATCTGCGAGCGTGAATTTGTCGAGCACGCCGAGCGGCTCGGCTGCGTCTGCAGAGACGAGCACAGCGCGGTTGTCGTCGCGACCGAACGAGTCAGCCGCTTGATTCGCCACGATGAAGTCGACTCGTTTGCTTGTTAGCTTCACCCGCGCTGCAGCGATCAAACCTGCTTCGTCCGAAGTCTCGACGGCAAAGCCGACCAACATGGGCAGCGCCCCGCTGCGACGCGCCCCGATCTCCGCAAGCAGATCGGGGTTTCCGACGAGCTCGATCGAGAGCGGCTTGCCGTCACGTTTGATCTTCGTGGGGCTGGTGTCACGCGGCCGGTAGTCGCCCACTGCGGCAGTCATGATCAAGGCGTCCGCGCCGGCCAGATCGGGTCCAAGCGCCGCGGCCAGCGCAGCGCGCATCTCCAACGCGCCCCGTACGTCGACGCGATGAACGCCGGAGGGTGTTGCGAGCGCGACGGGGCCGGCGACCAAGGTGACGCGGGCGCCTCGGCTCTTGGCGCGAGACGCGATAGCGAAGCCCATTTTTCCGGTCGAGCGGTTACCGATGAAGCGGACCGGGTCGAGATCTTCGATCGTCGGGCCAGCCGAGACCACGATGTGGCGACCCTCGAGGTCGCGCGGCGAGAGCGCCGAGAAGATCGCGTCCACGATCGCTTCTGGCTCCGCCATGCGGCCGACGCCGAGATCACCCGAAGCGACCTCGCCCAGGACAGGGCCGACGAACACCACGCGGCCGTCTTCTGCGAGCGCGGCGACGTTGCGCTGCGTTGCAGGGTGGCTCCACATGTTGGGAAACATCGCAGGCGCGAGGACGACTGTACATTTCGCGCACAGCGCTGTCGCGGTGAGTAGATCGTCTGCGCGACCGGCAGCGAGGCGCGCGAGCGTGTCGGCGGTAGCGGGCACCACAGCGATCACGTCGGCTTGCTTCGCCAGGTCGACATGCAGCTCACCAGCGACGCCTTCTCCGAAGGCACTCGAGTGAACGCGCTCACCGGTGAGCCCGCTCAGGGTTGCCGAACCGATGAACTCGCGCGCCGACTTGGTGAGCAGGGGAATCACGCGAGCACCGCGCTTCAGCAGCAGGCGGGCCACGATGGGCGCCTTGTAGGCGGCGATACTGCCGGTGATTGCGAGGACGACGACGGGACGACTCATCTCTTCGCCTCCTTCTTCTTTTTACCCTTTTCCTTGCTCTTCTCTTTGTCTTTTTCTTTCTTCGCTTTGGGCGCGCCTTCGATCGGCTTGTCTTTGTCTTCGACCTTCTCGTCTTCGATCGGCGTCTTCTCGAAGCCGAGCGCCTTGATCCAACCGGTCTCTCCGGTGCGTCCTTTCACGGGTGACTTCGTCATCGACACTGGCTCGCCCTTTTTCCCGCTCGGCCCTTGGGTGACCACCAAGTACTCGTCGACGCGGTACTCCGGGTGGCTGTCTTGGGTGAGCTTCGGCTTCATGTCTTCAGGCCCAGTGCCTACGGACACGATCTGCGTCGTCGGAGGGTACTTTTCGCGCCACTTGCTGCGCTCGGCGTAGGCGCCGTCGCGGACCACACGCGAAGCGAGCGCGACGAAGCCAGGCACACCGCGCTGGGTGACGATGCGCTCCCCAGCCGGCAGCTTGTCGGTCTCGCGCTCGAGCTCTTCGAACGGCGAGATGTCGTCGATGCGACGGAAGTAGCTGACGGTGAGCTTGCGCTCGGGGCCCAGCACCTCCGCCCGCACCACGCCGCCAGCCACCTTTTCGTGGAGCACGACCGGAAAGTCGAACGGGTTCTTGAAGCGAAAGGTGATGTTGGGGTACGCCACCGTCGCGTCCAGGCCGAGCTCGATATACGCGCTCGGGCGCGAGTGCGGGTAACGCTCGACCACCTCGAGGCCCGCGAAAAGTGCGGCGGCGTGCAGCGTGCCCGAGACCTGGCAGGTGCCGCCACCGAGGCCGTCCACCAGCTCGCCCTGCGCGATCACGGTGGCGACGCGGTAGCCGTTGGCCTCGTCGCGCGGCCCAACCACAGCGTTGAAGTCGAAGGTCTCGCCTGGCAAGAGCACCATGCCGTCGAGCCGTTGTGTGGCTTGCCGCAGGTTGTAGGTGCGATCGATAAGCTTCGGGTTGTAACGCGTCTCGTAGAATCCGAGCACCTGATCGAAGCGAACGTTCGCGAGCTCTGCTGCCGTGCGCTTGGGCATCACCTTCTCGACGTCGGCATCGATCTCGGTGACACCCTGTCGGAAAGCCGCTTCGAGGCGCGCGACCGTGCCGTACACATCGAGCCGGTAGCCGACGGTCTCCGGCTTCACTTTGCGGTTCTCGACATCCATCAGCGCGTCTTGCGGCTGCTTGTCGACCTTGGCCTTCAGATCGACGAGCCGATCGATGGCTTGGGCTCCATCGATGAGCAGCGGCAGCGGCACGTCGATCGGCTCGGCGGCGCGCGCGCCGGCCGCGTGGGCGCGTGCGAGCGGGCTACCGATCTCGGTCGCCTCTTTCACGAAGTCGGCGAGACGCGCGCGATCGATCTCCATGCCGAAGTCAGTGCGGTCGAGCGTTATCACGGAGCCGTCGGGGAGACGCAGCTTGATCTGCCCGAGGGCGTAACGTCGCAGCAGATCGAACGCATTGCCGACGATGTCGCCCTCGGCCGGCACCACATGGCCAGCGATGCGCAGCGCCGGCACCGGCACGCTCGCAGCTGGCGGCGGCGGCGGCGCCTCGGGCGTGAGCGCCACTGCGACGCCCAACGCGGCAGCGGCGGCGATGGAGATCATCGCCGTGACGCGTATCGGGCCGAGGTTACGTACACGATTCACGCTGCCTTGCGGCGCATCTTGGCTGTCACGCCCGCCGCGGTCAATTCACTCCAGGACTACGTCCTCATCTCGCAAGACAGTCGGAGGATCGAGGTTTTCTCGCGGCGCACCGGCTGGCAAGCCATCGGCGGCGGGCCGGGTGAGCGGGTCGTGCTTCCCGCCGTGCAGGTGACCCTCGACGTCGATGACGTCTACTTCAATCCCCTGCGCAGCTGACATCGCATTGCCCCGCCAGCTCTCGATCGCGAGGACGTGGCGCTTGTTCACGCCGGGCACGGCTGCCAGCGCGGCCACGCTGGCCGTTCGAACCCCTTCGACCGAGCCGAGATGTCGCAACAGTGCCACGCGCGTCTTTTCGCCGATGCCAGGAATGTCGGCGAGCGCGGTGCGCAAGCGCCGGCCTTTGCCGAGCTTCTTGCGGGCGTGATTGGCGAAGCGGTGCGCCTCGTCGCGCGCGCGCACCAAGAAGAACAGCGCCGAGCTCTGGCCGCGCAGCTGGATGCCGTTCTTCTGGCCAGGCAAGTACACACGGTCGACCAGTGTCTCGCCGGCGACGTTCTCCCGCTCTTTGGCGAGGCCGACGATGGCCAGATCGTGCAGGCCGAGATCGCGCGCGGCGGTGATCGCCACGTTCAGCTGGCCGCGGCCACCATCGACGACGAACAGAGCGTGTTCATCGCTTCGCGGCCTCGAAAGCCGAGCACGAGCAGCAGGCTTTCGACACCGTTGAGCGAGAGGGAGAAGGGTTCGATCATTTCGAGCTCTCATCGGCGGGTGGATGGTCAGCCGGCGTCAGGAGGGTTCGCCCTGCCGAGAATGCGATGACCATTCCCGCTGCCACCATCGCCAGATCCACCCATTGCCAGCGCACCAGCAGCGCGTCGAACTCCTCGACTGGCGGTGTCATTGGATAGGTGATCTTTCCGCTCAGTAGCGCTTCGTCGAGACGGGAATAGATGTGAAAGCGCTGAATGGCCGCGCACACCCCGATCGCCAGTGCGCCACTCAGACCGAGCCACCACTGGCGCGGGTTCTTGCCAACGCGGGTCAGCCAAGCGGCGCGGCGTTCGCCATAGCGGCGCGCAACCGTGAACACGGCGGCGATCGCTAACGCCGCCGCGACGCCCCAGGCGATACGGTCGAGCGTGTCCATCAGCAGGTGCAGCGCGTGCAGATTGAACGGGAATGGCACCATGTTGCGAAAAGCCGCGGGGACGACCCAGACGACCATCGCGTAGGCGCAGGTCCAACCCGATGCCAGCATGGCCTGGAACAGCGCGGCGCCTCTCATGAGCCGCCTCGGTGGTGTCGTACCCGTTCTCGGATCGCTGACTCGAACCGCCCGCGGAGCTCAGCGTCGTTCTCGAAGCGAGCGCGAAAGCCGCGCTCCACCGCCTCCTTGGCTGCAGTGGAGACGACTCCATAATGCCGCAGAGACGGGTCGTGGTCTTCGCCAAAAACAACCAGCCGCGCTCGCAAGTCTGCGTAGGCGGCCAACGAAAGCTGAGGCACGACGACGGGCGCCAAAGCATCCCGGAACGAGCCGGACGCCGGGCTTACGAGCGCCACTTGCACTGGCGCAATCACGGTCTCGTCTGGGCTCAGCGCGAGATCATTCGGGCGCGGTGCCTGCTCGGCTAGCTCACGAAGTCGGCTCACGGAGTTGTCGCCCGAGAAAGGCAATGCGGGGCGGGTTGCGACCGGAATCGGGATGGGCAGCGTCGCATCTGGGTCTAGCGGCGCGTCTGGCTGTGTGGGGGCCAGGAGTGGGGACTCTTGCTTCAAGTAGGTTGGTGTCGCGATTGGGCTGCCAGGCTCGGGCGGGGACGCACGCGTCGGTGCAGGCTCTTCAGCCTCGGTCTCACTCGGCTTGGAGTCCAAGGGCTCGGGCGGCTCATCCGGTTTCGCGTCGCCGGCCAAGTCGGCGCGCGCCTGCGCAAATGCCTGAGCGAGCTCGAGCGAAACTTCGCGAGGCCGTTCTCTCGCCGCCAGCGCGAACGCGGCCTTCTCGGCGGCCCACTCGTCCTCGGTTATGCCCGCTTCCGCGAGCGCCGGTGCGATCTCGAGCTCGCGCTCGACGCGAGCAAGGATGCGCGCGAACGCCGCTGTCGAGAGGCTCACGAGCCCACCTCCACCACCACGTCTGAGCAGCCGGCGATGGCGAACGAATTCGTGGCGACAATGAGCTGCGTCTCCCGGCGCAGCTCGAGCAGACCGTTGAATCTCGCTCCAGCGTCATCTGGCAAACAGCCTCGTTCCGGTTCATCCACCAACACCACCGAACGTTGGTGCTGCACCATCTCGTAGGCGAGAGCGAATAGGAGCGCGTGCCGTGCCGAACCCGAGAGGGCGTCGACATCGAGGTCGTGGCCTTTCGGGTCGCGGAAGAAAGGCGCACCGCTCGCACGCAGGCCCCCGATTCGGATGCCTGGGTCGAGCTTCGAAAAGTTTGCCTGCAGCCGCCGCAAGAGGGAGCTCGCGTCATCGATGAAGCTGAACCCGGCTGCCTGCGTGGCTGCGTCGCGCCCCAGCCGCTCTTTTGCGAGAGCGTCGGTGAGCCACGCCCACAGCGACGTGTACTTGGTCGGGTCGTCGGAGACTCGGCGCGCCCGCTCGACGAGCGCACTCGGTGGCTTCGACGGCGAGCTCCATGAGGGCAGAAAACGATCTGCGGGGAAGTAGTCGACCTTGAAGCTGGGCGCGCCGTGGTCATAGCGGGACAGGAGGGATGCGAGCGCGGGCGGGACCTCCCGGAGGGGATCACCTCCGCCTTCCTCGAAACGGACCCGTTGGTCGATGCTGCCGCTCTTGGTGGTGATGCAGAGCTCGAGGTCCAGCGCGACGCGCCGCCTGACGTCGCGTGCGCGGCCTTCCAGAGATGGGGGGCGGCCGTAGGGGCCCGCGAGCTCCTTGGCGAATCGCAGCGCTGCGAGGAGCGAGGTCTTTCCTGAACTGCGCTTCCCCACGATGGCCACGGAGCGTGCGGCCGCTTCATTGGCGCGATGAAATCGATACTCCCCGTCGCGTAAACCAGAGAAGTTGCGGCAGCTCAACGAGCGGAGGCGCACAGTGTCAGTCACATGTGAGGCGTTCACGAGCGCCCTCCAGTCTGTCGCGAGGCGGCGCAGCCGCGCGCGGGTGCCGTTGGCTCATCCAACTCAGGAGCTGACTGCTTGAATCGATCCGATCGCCAAAATTCAGGGTTTGTACAGAGCGTCTGGAATGACGGCACCTCCGGAAGGTCCGCCACTACCCGCCAAAACCAGGTGACAAAGTGCGCATTGATGGCGCCAAACAGCGCTTCCATATGTGGCTTTTCAAGAAGGAGATTGCGGAAGCGAACTGCGTCTCGCACCGGTGGAAGCCGATCGAGAAAATAGTCGCCTGTGGGCGCTATGGTGTCCTGTCCAAAAATTGCGAGGAAGCCCTGACGGCGCGCGTAGCCGTCCGGACATTGGATGATTTTGAGGTCGGCGTTCGGCATTGGCGCAGACCGCGCTGGGGCGAGCAGACTGTCTGGCATCTGGCTGGTGAACACAATCGCGCCGGTGAGGGCGTCGAGCACACGTATGAACCTGGGAAGGATCTTTGTTCGCGGGTAACGAGTCACCGAGCCAAAACCGTCAAACTCGACCGCAGGCCTCGTGGGTGCGTATTCCGACTCGGTTGCTTCGGGGTCCGCGGAGTCCGTGTGCCAGTCGAATAGAGCCGCGATGCCCGGACGCGCTGCCGAGACTGCCTGAGTAAGCCGCGTGCCCTGGAGCCAGACAGGCAGGGCGACAAGGCCGTGGTGTCCGGTCAGATTGAAATTCGCGTCGGAGGGCTGTACGAAGCCGGCGCGCGACTTGGTGCTGAAGAGCTCGGGATCCAACGCCACATCGAGGCCCAGCGCCATTGCGCCGAGCCCGCCCACAAGTTCGCGCCGCTTCAGCCTACTCAAGTCGCCAACTCGATGAGGCTCCTTCAAGGGCTTCGGTTGCACGGGCCGCTACCACGCTGCCGCCTGCGGTCTTACGAAGGCTGCGGCGCGGCG
>Ga0209181_10003210_pt1 | contig 25572 bp, 18 predicted proteins | sample MAT05_FD_187208 | JGI IMG/M metagenome (GOLD analysis project Ga0209181, IMG submission 187208) | Freshwater microbial communities from Lake Fryxell liftoff mats and glacier meltwater in Antarctica - MAT-05 (SPAdes) (version 2) | ecosystem: Environmental > Aquatic > Freshwater > Ice > Liftoff...
GGAAACCGATATTGGGGATGTAGCGTTCTACGGTTACATTAGTGGCTCCGGTTAATGAACCAGTTACCTGGCCCAGAGAAGAAGTTCCGGTATTGTCTGATCTAAACGTTACTGACTGCCCGTTGAAGTTGGCACTACCGCTAACGGTTAGTGTATTGGCCGTGTTTACTGTTAATGTGCTGGTAGCATTCATTAATAAACTGCCCGCTATGGTGAAGTTGGTGTTGAGTGTTGCATTGGCTCCTGCCCCAATTACAACTATATCACCGGTTGCCGGTGGGGCACCGCAACTCCATCTTGCATTATCGGTCCAGTTACCTGTGCCGGTGAAAGAGTTGGTAAGGTCCTGTGTTATTACTATATTTTCCTGATCGGTGCAGCCATTTGCGGCTGTTACGGTAACTGTATAGGTGTTGGGAGCAATAATAGCTGCCCCTGCTGCATTGCCAAGCCCGTTATCCCATGAATATGACACACCTCCAGTTGCCGTTACACTAATAGATGGTGCCGGGCAAGTTAAAATAGTAGTACCGCTATTATTAGTGATTCCGGCGGTAGGAGAGGTGATGTCTTGAGTAATGGCAATGTTTGCTGTTGAGGTACAACCATTATTGCCGGTTACAGTTACTGTGTATGTATTGGGCAAACTAATGGATTTTGCTGCTCCGGTACCCAAACCATTGTTCCAGGAGTAGGAAGCTCCCCCTGTTGCAGTAACGCTTATACTGGTTTGTATACAGGTGAGCAAAGTTGTACCACTGTTATTAGTAATTCCAGCCGTTGGTACAGGGGATACCGTGAAGGAATGATTATTACCAGCATTATCATCATACCTCAATGTAGCCATGGTTCTGTCACTTTCTGAATCAGTATTGATCTGAGCCAAAGTACGGGTACTGGTATAAATATAATAAAAAACCGTATTACCACAGGTTTGCTGCGGCAAGGTTGCAGACCATGTTGTGCCTGAACCGGTTGCCTGTACAATGGCGGTACCACTTGTAAAATCGTTGGTAGTAGCACGGTAGCGTACATAAACATTTTCACCTGAAGAAGGCGTTGCACTTGTTGTAATGCTAACAACAGGCTGGCCCACGCTGAAACTTACACTTCCGTTTGTTACCGTAACAGGCGCATTCGCTGTGTAGCCAACATAAAATTTTGCATTCGTCTGTGTATAGCCGCAATCATTAAATACAAAAGTATATCTGCCTGTTGTACTCATATTTAACCCCATATCGTTGCCGGAATTATATGCAGAGTTATTATTAATAGCATTTAAAGCAGCCTGCGCTACCCCGCTAAAAACCCATTTGTTTTGAAAACGGTTACTTAACGGCCCGGAGATAAAAAGAAAGCCATTCGCGCCGCCACCAGCCATGTTACTATTTAGTACATCTCCTCCTGAACTTTGCGCATTATAAGTCTTCATCCACTGCCCCCGTCCATCTACAGGTGTTCCGGTAGTAATGGACACTCTTCGGTAAAGGGAATTAGCTGCTGAAGCAGTACTGTACCCGTTCATTTGTCCAACGACCTGCACTGGTTCGCCAGAGAAGATATTCTGAGCATTTAGGTCTTTCTGCACTAAAAGTATTGTGACAAACACTCCCAGCGATAGTAGAAAATTTTTCATTACTGTTGTTTTTAGTTTAAAATAGTATTGAGGAGAGAAATTCGAACAGGTTGTTTTTTCTAAACTTATTTTCATATACAATCGTTTTGGCATTCAGTGAAGCAGTGTACCTGCGGTTTAAGCAATAAGCAAAGCAAAAATATAAAAAATCAATCTCCTTGTTCCGGAAGTTCTAAAAATATTAAAAACAACCAAATAGGATAACTTTTAAAAACAGCACATAATAAAATCTGGATAAAATAATCAGTTAGCTTTAGATAAGGTTGCGGCAAGCAATTAGAAAGAATCCGTCAATCGTACAATAAAGATAAGCAAAAAATTGAAATGTGTATTTTTTACACAAAATTTTTTATTTTTTTTGTTTTCTACAAATAGCGGTTAAAGTAAATAAAGATTTTCCCTGCGGGGTCATTCACTTTAGGTGCAAGGAAAATCAGCACCCTGTTGACCCCAACATTGGTCGCACTTAGAGACCAAGCGTATTTTCCGCCATTAATAACGTCCATTTCATTTATTTTCCGCAACCAGTTTTAATTTTTTAACGCTTTTTTACCGGGCCGGTGAACCATTTGCGAACCAGATGATTGACGCCAATTGAATATCTCATGTAAGGCGGTGTTTGAATTTCTTTTACCTCCACAGAATCACTATTGCCCATTCACACCTGCAACTTATATTTGTGTTATGTTAACCATCAGCAATCGTGGCCGTCAGATGCCGCCCTCTCCCATCAGGAAATTAGTTCCTTTTGCAGAAGCAGCTAAAAAAAGAGGTATCAAAGTTTATCATTTAAATATTGGCCAGCCAGATATTGCTACTCCGGAAAAAATATTAGATGCAGTACGAAACAGCGATTTTAAAGTTTTGGAATACAGCCACAGTGCAGGCAATGAAAGCTATCGTAAAAAATTAGTGCAATATTATTCCAGGGCAGGTATTACTGTTACCCAGGATCAGATCATTATCACCACCGGCGGCAGTGAAGCCATTTTATTTGGCTTTATGGCCTGCATGGATGCAGGAGATGAAGTGATAATACCAGAACCTTTCTATGCCAACTATAATGGCTTTGCAGTTGAAGCGGGTGTCATCGTAAAACCAATCACCTCGAGCATTGAAACAGGTTTTGCTTTGCCACCCATTGAGGATTTTGAAAAAGCCATTACGCCAAAAACCAAAGCGATTTTAGTGTGCAGTCCTAATAACCCTACGGGTTACCTGTACAGCAAAGACGAAATGGAGGTACTGAAGCAACTCATCCAGCAACATAATTTATTTTTATTTGCAGATGAAGCCTACCGTGAATTTTGTTATGAGGGCATCCACACCAGCGCCATGCACTTAACCGGGGTGGAAGACAATGTGGTACTGATGGATACGATTAGCAAAAGGTACAGTGCCTGTGGTGGCAGGATTGGAGCCTTTGTTACAAAAAATAAAGACCTGCTTACTGCCGCGATGAAATTTGCACAGGCAAGGCTGAGCCCGCCAAGTTTTGCACAAATTTTGGGAGAAGCTGCCGTAGACCTTCCAGCAAATTATTTTGATACTACCAAAGCTGAATATAAAAAAAGAAGAGATACCATTGTAAAAAGATTGAATGCTATACCGGGTGTATTTTGCCCAAATCCCGGCGGCGCTTTTTATGCAATGGCAAAACTTCCGATTGATGATGCCGATGCATTTTGCCAATGGCTGCTGGAATCTTTTTCATACAACGGACATACTGTTATGCTTGCCCCGGCAACAGGATTTTACAGCACACCCGGCCTCGGCAAACAGGAGGTTCGCCTGGCCTATGTATTAAACTGCGATGCCATCAACAATGCCATCGATTGCCTCGAAAAAGCAGTGCTGGAATACCCGGGAAGAACAAACTGATCATTTTATCCACCATTTTAGTATGGGTAATTTTATTGTTTAAAATATTAATCAGTAAATTAGCCCGCAATTAACCAAAACCTACATACAACATGAGAAAATTATTCATCTGCCTTATTGCTTTTATGAGCTACGCTGTGCTTACCAATGCACAAACTGTGATAAAAGGGAAAGTAACAGACCGGAACGGCCAGCCTATGGAAGGCACTTCAGTAAAAGAAAAAGGAAAAGCTACCGGCACCGCAACAGACAGGGATGGATTTTACAGTCTCCCGGTAAGTGGTAAAGATGCAGTGTTGATATTTTCAGGTGCAGGACTAACCGGGCAGGAAGTGAATGCAAAAGGAGGATTTGCTGACGTTACGATGAGTACCGCCACCATCTTAATGGGTGCAGTAGAAATTGTAGGTACCCGCAGCCTCAACCGTTCCGCTACAGAAACACCTGCTCCTATTGATATCATCCCCATTTCAAAAATTACGAATTCCGTTGGCCAGGTAGACCTTAACCAAATATTGCAATACGTTGCCCCGTCCTTTAACAGTAACCGCCAGAGCGGTTCAGATGGAGCAGACCACATTGACCCGGCATCACTGCGGGGCCTGGGACCAGATCAAACGCTGGTATTGGTAAACGGCAAACGCTGGCACCAATCTTCGCTGGTAAATTTGTATGGTAGCCGTGGCCGTGGTAATACGGGCACCGATTTGAATACCATACCCGCTGCTGCCATCGACAGGATTGAGATCCTCAGGGATGGTGCAGCAGCCCAGTACGGCTCTGATGCGATTGCCGGAGTAATCAATGTGATTCTTAAATCTGGGGTAAACCAGGGGTCGGCCAACGTTTCTGCCTCCACTTTTATGACGGGTTATGGTAAGTCGTTGAAGTCTGATGATGGTAAAATAATGAATAACCATACCGATGGCCTTACTATTAATACCAGCGTAAACTATGGTTTTGAAATGAAGAACAAAGGGTTTGTGAATATTACAGGGGATTTCCTTACCAAAGCAAAAACGTACCGTCCTAACTTTAAAACGGATAACAATGACGATCCACGTAAAAAAGCAGGCGACGGCTCTTTAAAAAATTACAGCTTCTTTTTAAATAGTGCCATTCAATTAAAAGGCAATGCCAGTTTCTATGCCTTTGGTGGTATCAGCCATCGGGATGGCAGTGCATATGCGTACACAAGATCCGCTGGCAGCGAAAGAAATGTACCTGCCATTTATCCGAATGGTTTTGATCCATTAATTGGGTCATCCATCAATGACCGGTCCGTTTCCTTTGGTATTAAAACCAAATTTTTGGGATGGAATACAGATTTGAATGCTACTTTGGGCGCCAACCGGTTTGAATATGATGTAAGTAACACCCTGAATGCTTCCCTTGGGGCAGCTTCTAAAACAGCATTTAAGGCCGGCGGTTTTCAACTGGCTCAAAATTTAGTAGGCATACACCTTACCAAATCATTTAAATTACTGAAGGGTGCCAACGTTGCCCTGGGTACAGAATTCCGCCAGGACCAATATAAAATATTTGCCGGCGAAATTGGATCATATAAACAATATCCCAATCCCAATGATGCACCAGGCGGCTCCCAGGGGTTTCCGGGTTTTCAACCCACCGATGAAACCAACAAACAAAGAACTAACTGGGGCGCCTATGCAGACGGAGAACTGGATGTAAATAAGGACTGGATGTTCAGCACCGCAGTAAGGGTGGAACGATACAGCGATTTTGGCTGGACTGCCAACTGGAAACTGGCCTCCCGGGTAAAGTTCTCCGGCAAGTTTGCTGTAAGGGGTTCTATAAGCACAGGTTTTAGGGCACCCTCTTTACCGCAAATTAATTTCAGCAATACCTTTACCAATGTTGCTGCAGGCGTTATTTCTGAGGTAGTGGTGGCACCCAACTCAGGTACACTTGCCAAGCAGGTTGGTATTCCGGCATTAAAGCAGGAAACTTCTGTTAACACAAGTTTCGGTTTTACAACTAAGCCCGTACGCAATTTGTCTTTAACTGTTGATGCCTACACCGTAAGTATAAAAGACAGGGTAGTACTAACAGGCTACTTTGATCAAACGGATGATGTGATTGGAAGCATTTTACAGGGCCTCAACATTGGCGCTGCACAATTTTTTACCAATGCAGTTGATACTAAAACAAACGGGCTTGATATCATCGCCACCTACGGAATGAAATTAGGTGGAGGCAGATTGAATACCACTTTCGCCGGTAATTTCAACAACCTGGACATTAGCGCTGTAAAAACAGTACCCCAGTTAGCCGGAAAAGAAGACATTTATTTCTCTATACGGGAAAGATATTTTTTACAGGCTTCGGCGCCTAAACATAAACTGAGTTTTAATTTTGAATACAGGATCAACAGCTTTTCTACCAATTTAAGGTTTACGAAGTTTGCTGCCATCGACCTGATAGACTATGATCCTAAGCTGGAACAGTTTAAAGCAAGAACTGTAACAGATCTATCTTTTTCTTATTCAGCTAATGAAAAAGTAACTGTTACAGTTGGTGGTGCAAATATATTTGATGTGTACCCTGAATACCGTGCTGATCCGGGTTTAACAGAAACCGGCAGCAGGTTTGAAGCAATACAAATGGGGATGGGTGGCGCCATGTTTTTTGCAAAAGTGGGTTTGAAGTTCTAATAAAATAATTCAGCATAAAAGGAAAGGTTATGGCTAACAACCATGACCTTTCCTTTTTATAATAACTATAATACAGGTTGATCACTTTCTCCCCCAACCCCATTTTAAAAAAGCCGGGAAGGCTCTTGCCCAGGTGGGTACATTGTGCTTGCCATCTTCCAGCTCCAAATAGGCTATATCGCCGGCAGTATATCCTTTGGTTTTCAGTTCTGCTATTAAACTGATGGTATCATCAATGGCGTCAATGATCCCGTTGTTGTTCCGGTCTGCTGTTTCATCCTGTGTTCCTACCTCAAAGAAAAATTTCAGCCAGGGGTAATGTTCGCCCTCTCTTACCTGCCGGTGCATGATCCTGTTCCTTTCTTCATCAAAATCATCATCTTCCTGTGCTTTGTCCCGCCACCAGAAAGAGCCGCTGAAAGCCCCGACCTTGCTGAAGTCTTTTGGATTGTTCCATACAATGTCAATAGCACTTAGTCCGCCCAGCGAAAAACCGGCAAAAGATTTTTCTTTAAACACCGGTACATGGTATTGTTTCCTGATAAAGGGAATCAGTTCCTTCATCACAAACTGTGTATATAAACCGGCTTTTGTGCCACGCCCCTTGTAATCTAAAATCTTTGCAGTGGCATATTCATTCCTTCTGTCTGCTGAGCAATGCAGACCAACACACAACAACGGACCAACGGCATGATGTTCATACAAATCTCTCAGGATCTTTTCAAACTCCATCGTTACCAGGTCCTGACCGTCATTGATCAGGAGCAGGCTCATTTGAGCAGGCTCAGCCACGTTCATTGGCAGGTAACAGTCAACCTTCACTTCCCTTTTTAAAAATTCAGAAAAAATATGATGATGCTCTACAGAAATTCTGGCCGTATGTTTAGTGTGCATATTTTCAAAAATAAGAAAAGTTAGAGACAGTTTACAATTACTTAATACAGCCCTTCGGCGATGTTTAGAGATAACGCAGCATTGCACAAATCATTTTAAAACTGGAATATTATATTTGGAAAATAGGTGTGATGAAAATATATTTGACTAACAGCTAAACCAAATCTAATCAACCTTTCAACTTCACATTTATGAAAAAAATCGGGATACTGCATGGAAAAGAAAGAAGCTTTCCGGAAGCTTTCGTTGCCAGGGTAAACAGTAAAAATATTGAAGGCATTATTGCCGAGCCGGTATATATTGAAAAGGTAGTGCAGGGCGAAAGCAGCGGCTATGCTGTTATTATTGACCGCATTTCGCAGGATGTTCCTTTTTACAGGGCCTTTTTAAAAAATGCTGCCTTATGTGGCACTGCTGTTATCAATAACCCATTCTGGTGGAGTGCGGATGAAAAGTTTTTTAATAACTGCCTGTCGACAAAAATCGATGTACCTGTTCCAAAAACGGTCATTCTTCCTTCGAGAGACCTGCCTGCCGATACTACCCCTGACTCATTCAGTAATTTATCGTACCCGTTAGACTGGGGCGGTATTTTTAATTATATTGGTTTTCCAGCTTATATGAAACCCTTTGCAGGCGGTGGCTGGAAGAGTGTGTACAAATTAACAGGGATTGATGATTTTTTTGAAAAACATGGTGAAACCGGCGAACTGGTGATGATGCTTCAGGAAGAAATTATTTTTGAAGAGTATTACCGCTGCTATTGTATAGGTGGAAAATACGTACGCATTATGAGCTATGAACCACGTAACCCCCACCACCTGAGATACGTTGCCGACTTTAAACCTTCCGAAGAAAAAATAAAATTGATGACGGAACTGGTGTTACGCATCAATCATTATTTGGGATATGATTTTAATACGGTGGAATTAGCATTGAGGGACGGAGTACCATACGCTATTGATTTTTGTAACCCTGCACCAGATGCCGAAAGAAGCAGTGTGGGTGAAGAAAATTTTGAATGGGTGGTGGAAACCGCCGCCACTTACGCCATCGAAAAAGCACAGGTACAGGTAGAAGGCGCTGACAATCTTACCTGGGGCGAGTACATTAAGCGAAGTGCTGCAAAACAAGCGCTGCTACCCTAAATCCCCGTCCGTTCCGTCACGCCCGCCTGAACCGGAACGGGCAGGGGCGGACCTAAAGGGACTTTAGACTCTGATTGTACAAACAACTTTTCGAAATCAAAACTCCCCTTTAGGGGATGGGGGCAATATATTATGGCAAATATCTCATATAAAAATTTTACCATCGGTGTAGAAGAGGAATACATGGTAATTGATCCGGTGACGAGGGAACTCAAAAGCCATGAACAGAAAATTGTGCAGGAGGGGCAGAAGATCATAAAGGACAAAGTAAAAGCGGAAATGCACCAGGCCGTGGTGGAGGTAGGCACAGACATCTGCCAGGATGTGGATGAAGCATTTATGGATGTATCTACTTTACGTAAAACCATCAGTGGCATAGGTGACAGCCTTGGGTTAAAGTTAGGTGCTTCCGGCACACATCCATTCAGCCATTGGGAGAGCCAATTGATAACCGACCATATTCGTTACAGCGAAATCGTAAATGAGCTGCAGGAAGCTGCACGCAGCAACCTCATCTTTGGGCTTCATGTGCATGTGGGTATGGAAAACAGGGAACTGGCAATCCATATCGCCAATTCTGCCCGGTATTTTTTGCCCCACGTTTACGCACTCAGTACCAATTCTCCTTTTTGGGAAGGCAGACTGACAGGGTATAAATCTTTCCGCACTAAAGTATTTGATAAGTTTCCACGTACCGGCATACCTGATTATTTTGAAAGTATAGAAGCGTATGAAAATTACGTAAAGCTGCTGGTAAAGACCAACTGTATCGACAACGCAAAAAAAATATGGTGGGACCTAAGGGTACACCCGTTTTTTAACACGGTAGAGTTCCGGATATGTGATATCCCGATGACGGTGCATGAAACGATTGCGATTGCAGCCCTGTTCCAGGCAATATGTGCCAAACTGTATAAATTAAAGAGCCAGAACCTGAACTTTATGATGTACTCACGGGCTCTATTAAACGAAAACAAATGGCGGGCCAGCCGATATGGAATAGACGGCAGCCTGATTGACTTTGGAAAAGAAAGCGAGGTAAATACCCGGGTACTGATTTATGAACTGCTGGATTTTATTGATGATGTAGTGCCACACCTTGGCAGCAGGCATGCAATCGACCATGTACACAAAATGCTGGAGGAAGGCACCGGTGCTGACCGCCAATTGAAAGTGTATGAACAGACCAGCAGCCTTGTTGATGTGGTTGATTATATTCATGGCAATTTTTTGACTGGAATATAACAACTCAAAAAAGTCATTTGGAAAGCCCCCGCAAAAAACGGGGGCTTTCTTTTTTATTAGCCTGCTGGGGTATGATAATTATATTATGATGTACTATTTATTACACTAATTATTTCGAATTGCACGGATTGATAAATGTTGATAAATAATTCGTGTTCCCGGAATGCGGAACGCCATTTTAAGCTTAACATAACAATACTATATTTTGATGAAACAATTGCAACTAAAATGGCCTGGAAGTAAAACAAGACGTGTGGTTTTAACAATCCTGTAAGGGTAGGTACGGCATTATAGTTGTAAATTTATCATCTAAAATCTGGTACTTTTTCCTGCTAATACTGATCTGATATCCCTGAAATGTACATTTACATAAACTCACCCCCGGTAAGTTGTAAAGTACATTTCAGATTTTTTTTTCAATTTTACAACCCCGGGACAAATTCATGAGCTTACAGTTCTACATGGCCATGTTTGGCTGCATACAGGATCATTCCTATCCTGCTTTTTACTTTTAGTTTATCAAACACGGCATCCCTGTATCCATCAATTGTTCTTGGGCTTAAATGCATTTTAGCTGCGATTTCACCGTAGGTAATATCGCAGCAGGCAAGCTTTAAAAACATCCTTTCCTTTTCCGACATTAAATTCAAATCGTCATGCCTATAATCGCCATGGCTGTCTTCATACTGCAATGAATGCACTAATTTTCCGGTAATGAAATCGGTATAATAGTATCCCTTATTGATAATAGCATTCAGTGCCTCCCCGAGTTCTTTCGGTTCCACATCTTTACTTAAATAGCCCCGCACACCCAGCTTGAGCATTCGCACAATACTCTCTTCATTCTCCACCATACTTACAACCAATATTTTAATTTGAGGGTAATATTTTTTGAGCCATTGTACCGATAAAAAACCATCCATTCCAGGCATATTGATATCCATCAGGATAATATCGGGCAGGTTGTTCTTTTTTAATTTACGCTGCATGTCGTGTCCCTCATCTGCCTCAAATAAAATCTCATAATTACTGCCCACCATCTCTATGAGGGTTATCAGTCCTTTACGGAAAAGTTTGTGGTCTTCCACCAGGCCAAGCCTGGTTATCTTTTTTTCAGGCATAAAAGTTTTATTTACAGGGGAAGTGCTATCGAAATATTGGTTCCTTTACCAATATTGCTTTTGATGCTTAACTGTGCTTTAATAAAACTGGCCCTGTTGTACAGATTACGGAGGCCAGCGCCATCACTGTTCACTTCTTCATTAACATTAAAGCCAATACCGTCATCACTTAACGCTAATATAAATAAATTTTCATTAATGCCCGCTGTAACATTTATATGTTTTGCATTACTATGCTTCACCATGTTGTTAAGTACCTCCTGCACCATCCTGAAAAGTATTACGGACGTATCATTTTCAATAAAAGGAATATTACCCTGCACCAAAAAGCTGGCTGCAAACTGCCCTGTTTTATTTAGCCGGTCCACTTCTGTTTCAATTGCCTTTAAAAGACCTTTTTGTATGATCCTGTCTCCACCCAGGCTAAGGGACAATGATTTGATATCCGTGATCAACTGGCGTGTAAGTTCTTTGGTATTTTCAATTTTTTGTGTTGCCTTTTGCAGGTCGGTTAGCTGAAGGGTGTTTAAATTTATTTTAATGAGGCTGGCCACCTGGCCAATGTTATCATGCAGTTCCTTTCCAATGTACTGTAGTGTTTGCTCCCTTATTTCAAGCTGTGAAGCAAGCAGCATATTTTTAAATTCAGCCCGGTCGGCAAGGTGGTTGCGTTTACGCTTCAGGTAAAGAACCAATGCAAAAATTATTATACCAACGAGTATAAAAACAAAAGCACTTGTAAAAATTACCGTGTAGTATATTTCTTCTTTTTTATCAAACATACGAGACCGATATTAATAAAACTGTATAAACAAAGGTTGAGCGGCTTATTGATAAGCCCAAAAAGTTCCATTGCTTTATCCGCGTCTATGGACAGCAATTTAGTATATACTCCATTATAGAAAAAAGTACCTCCCTCAAATATTAAAATACCCAGTGCTATCCATAAATCCGGGTTCGAAAAAATACTTTCATCTTCTACAACGTCCAGGTTAAATAAAAGTACCACGCAAAATATAAAGAGCAGAAAACCCTCTGTGCAGATATTGATACCGGGAAAATCCTGGAAATGGTAAAAAAAATGGGAGACAAGCAAACTTAAAATAACGAACACCGGAATGGTAAAGATAATGATCCGGCCCACTTTTTTGATATTAATAGCAAGCCGGAGATACAGGACCAACAGTGAATATTCAATACAAACAAAAAAGTGGTACATCCATACAAAAGGACGGTCTTTCAGTATTGAAAACTGTGCATACATTTCAACCAATTGGGTAAATATTAAAACCAGCAGCAGCGGTAAATATCTTTTGTGGCCATTTACAATGGCCACAAAAGACAACACGATCGAGAGTACGATTAAACCATAGTAACTAACTAAATACCATTCCATTCATTAAATGTATCAAAAATTATTGCCCCATGAATACCCGCCCAATATATATGTTTGTTTCGCAGCAGGCGGGTCAATAGTTCTTGGCGGAGGTGGAAATGAATATTCAAGTACCAGGGATTTATTTGCTACTTCAAAAATATTATCAACAATAGCTGCAGCAATATCTTCATCAAACTCATACCCCAGATCTTTACCGTCTTTATCAATTCCCACGGTTACCAGCGATAAAATATCCTCCGGATCATTGGCTTCAATCACTTCATTATATTTCAGGCATAAATAGAATCTTAAACCTTCACATCCGGGCTGGCTGAGGGTTTTCAACAATGCATTTTTATCAATTGTTAAAGCCCGGGAATTGTGCAATAAACCTACCAGCCATTTTTCAGTTTGTATTCCACTGGGCGCCGCTAACAATTTATCAAACAACCGCTTTATTAGATAAATGCCCAGGTTGGCATCTACCGGTATACCTGCTGTGGGCGCATTTTCAAAATCCGGCAGGGCAAAACTGTTACCCACTTCAGTAATTTTAACGAGTTCATCTTTAATTGGGTTTACCCCGGGTGAAACCTTTCCGGAAGAATCTACCTGCAATACTTTTCCCGGTGTTTCCCATTGAATTGTTTGTGATGCCATGATAAAATAATTTAAGTTTTAATAATAAATTCAATCTAACGCCTTGTTTTCAATTGTACAAACGAAAAGATGAAATACCGTTGGTTTCCCTAAAAAAAAAGGTGAAAACACCCTGCTTAAAAAAGGTGTTTTCACGTAAGGTTTTATGCATAGAACGACATCATTGCAACACGGGTAATTGTTTTGCATTTACACGTACAATACTTTACTTTGTTGATAATATATTTTATATTTAAGGAATGTTCGCCAGGTAAGGAAATACAACCGTCCGAAAATATTTTCTATTTGCGTTGCATGATCGGTTACCTGCTGCATCAACACCACACTTCCAGGCATTCATAATAGTTTACAGCCTGCCTCTTTCGCCTCAAAAAAAAGTCATGCTGCCCTTAACCGCCAGCACATTTAATTGTATTGTATGCTTAAAAATTTTTTCTCTATCAGCAAAAGCCAGGTAGCCGTATTAACGACCCTGGTGGTATTGATCATGCTGGCTTCCTGCTATTTTTTTATTTACCTGCCCAACAATGAAAAAATTCTGCAGGCGCAACGATTTAGGGCATTACAAAATATTGACCGAAACATTCACGCAAAAATTGAAAACAGTGTAGCCTTACTCAATAACCTGTTAAGCGACTTTCAAAATGGCAATCCTGAAAAAAAAGAAACCTTAAAAAAATATATAGAAGACTATCCCAAAAAGAATTTCACATTACTTCAGCCAGATTCGATACCTTCTGAACAATGGACTGCAGCCAAAGACAGCATGGACAGTTCTTACAGCATTGCTGTAAATAACAACAGCAAACAAATCACCCTGCTGTTAGCAAAACAAAAAGTAGCCGGAAAGAATACCTTCAGTTTTCAGCAGGCGATGATATTTAGCTTTGAGCAGTTTACCAGGTTTTTGCTGCCGGAAAATGTTTTTGATGAGTACATTATATTCAGCGGCAATAAGCCTGTATTTGAAACTTTCCCGTCCGGTATCAGCTATATCGTAAAAGATTCACTGGTTAATTCAAAAACGGGCATCAACAGTTCCATAGTTATCAACCAAAATATCAGCGGCACCGATTATAAGCTATTCCTGCAATCGGTATCGCTTACTTCCGGAAGCGAATGGGTGATAGGCGGGCTGCTGAACAATCAGCGGTACCAGCACGAAAAAAACCAGCTCCCAACAACCGTCATACTGCTGCTGGTAACGATCCTGCTCATTATTACTGTCACGTTTCCCCTGATAAAGCTGTACCAAATGGGCAGCAAAGACAGGCTTACCATCACAGACGGTATTGCTGCCATTTTTATTTCCATGCTCCTGATGTCGTTATTATTCTTCATCTTTTTTAAATATAACCTGCCGGCACGTGGCGGCGAAACCAATAACCCCGAAGAAGAATTAGCCACCAGTATCAGCAAAGGATTCAGCGATGAAATTGATGCTGCATACCGTACCATCACTGCCATCAATACACTGATGGAAAACAGCAGGACATTAAAGAAAAAAGACCTGGTGTACCTGGGCGAAAAAAAAATGGCGTTCAGTGAAAAAAGAAATTTACTGAATGATACTTTAAAGAATGAGATAGCAGCCATTTGCAACGGCTTGAAAATTAACCAGGCGTTTTGGCTCGACAGTACCGGGTTTGAACATACCAACTGGACAGCGGAGGGAGCCAATGGCCCACATGGCAAATATCATAACCGGGAATATTTTAAAAACATCATCAATGAAAGGCACTACTTCGCAGGGAATGATACGGCAAAAAAATATTACCTGGACCAGGTTACTTCCTGGACGAGCGGGTCATTTACTTCTGTGGTGTCTGTACCGTCTTACCTAACGGATATAGACGACCCCAAAAAAAATCATAGGGCAGTGGCAGCTCTGTCGTTAAATATGCAAAGTCTGGACGCTGCGATCTTACCGGCTGGCTACCTGTTTGCAATTATTGATAGGCAGGGTAAAGTATTGTATCATTCAGAAAGAACAAAAAATTTAAATGAAAACCTGTTGTATGAACTATCTGCTGCGGAAAATTTACAAAGCTGTATCCAGGCTAAAACCGCAGGCAATTTCAGTACAAATTATTTCGGCAAAAAATACAATGCACTGGTAAAACCCCTGAACGAACTTCCCTATTTTATTGTAATACTGCAGGATACTACCTTCGAAGAGACAAGGGACACCGAAATTTACAGCTTCACTATCTCCATGCTATTACTTTTTTTTGGCTTTTTGGTATTGCAGTTAGTAGGCGTTTTTTTAGTTTCTGCCAGGCAGTCATTTTTCAAAAACCAACTTTTCGACACGTCCTGGATTGGTCCTAAAATATCCTGCCAGCAAGAGTATGTTCTTTCTGCGGTATTCAATTTGATCACCATCGCCGCACTGTTTGTAACGTTTACCCAAACTACTTTTCTGCAGTACTTTTTCATAATGCTTTTTGCAGTTACGTTCATGCCTTTTTTTCTAACCGGCATTTTTGCTATACGCTATTACCGGCAAAAAAGACATGTGCTGCAGTACAAAAAAACTGCCCTCCTGAGCCTCGGAATATTGATCCTGTTTATCAACTGGGCTGCATTCAGGTTACTGAGTGAAGGTCATTATTTTTTTGTGGTGCTGTATCAAATAGCTTTAATTGCCCTGTCACTTATCCTGTATTACTTTAAGGAAAAAGTGTGGACTGCCGGCAGGTGGCTGCAGGCAAAGACAGGCCCATTAAAAAAATGGAACTACATCAATAGTTTTGCATTGATGGGACTTACCCGGCTGGTGGCTACCAGTGGCATTCCGATTGTATTTTTTTATTACTCCGCATACAATTACGAACAGGATTTAAGCATCCGTTACCGGCATATTGATTTTCTCAGCAAGCTGAATGATAAAAAACCGGCTATTGCTGAAGACACTTCTCTCAAGCCTGTCAGTTACCCTGGTGTTTATCCTGACAGCAGCTCGATAACAGAAATAACTGTAATAGACAGAAAAAAAGACTCCGTCATTTTTAAAAACAGGTACCATAGAGCATACACCGCAGAAGACAGCACCACTATTGGATTATTAAAATTGTTCCGGCTGGATGTAACGGATATGGCTGTGGCAGAAGATAAATTTTATACCCACCAGGCAGCGGACTCCTCCTTTTACTTTAACCACCTCCTGAACCCTGCCAATGCTAACTCCGGTGGAAACCTGACCTGCCTGCAAACTTCACAACCGGGAAAATACCTGCAGGCTACATCGGCCGACCTGAATTACCGTTTCCCCGCTCTTTGGCAAAAGGGTTATATTTTAAAAGGCATATTATTCTGGGGGCTCTTACTTGTCTCCCTGGTAACATTTTACTTTTTGGTATGCAGCGTCATTAAAAAATTATTCGCCCTGCACCTGCCCGATTTATCAGGCTGGAAAGAACTGGACAATAAAATACTTACTGATGAAAAACTAAACCAGCTCGTTTTTGTGATCGGCCTGCCGGGTGCAGGAAAAAAATACCATATCATCAATAAAATTATCACCGGCGAAATTAAAGATGATGAACAGCGCAAACCTTATATCTATGATGAAACAGATGAAACCAATAACAATGTTTTTATTGCTGATCTCATTCACATACCCGACTCCAGCAATGATACAGGAGAAAATGCAAGATGGGATGACTATGTAGAAAAAATATTTGCCAAAAAAAACCGGCTCATTCTTGTTAACCATTTTGAATACAATATCCAGGACCCATTAACCAACAGGATCAAACTAAATTTTCTTGAAAGGCTAATGCTCGAAGACAATTGCAAGATCATTATCCTTTCTACCATTCACCCAGTAGCTTTCCTGGATTCAGTGATATCACAGCCGCTGAAAACAGCAAATGCAAATGACGAACCTGTACCCGGGCAAGACCTTGAACGGTGGCATGTACTGCTGGGCCACTACCGGATTGTGCTGCTGCCGCTCGACCTCGGCATTCAGTCAGAAAAAATAAGTGACCATCAAACAACCATCACCGGTCAGGTACGGAACACAGATAACAAGCCATTATCCAACGCAACTGTGATGGTAAAAAATACAGACAAAATTGTTGTATCAGATTCCGGTGGTAGGTTTACAATGGTTACCAATTACCAATTGCCATTAACACTTGTAATAAATGCGGATGGCTATGTGAGGGAAGATATTGCCATTAGTAAAAACAACGAAACTGTTACCGTGGTGATGGATGAAGGGTTCTACAACTGGAAAGACAAGATCCGTGCAGAGACGCACTACACACATTTTTTGCACCGGATGCAGCAAGCGGCAATTAAAGTTACTATTCCCCTCTCCCAGGAGCAACGAATGGCCAAGTCGGATGAACTGGCCTTTAAACTGCAGGTTACATCACATTACTTTTATATGTACATCTGGCAGTCGTTGACAAAAGAAGAGAAATTTTTGCTGTACGACCTTGCAGAAGATAACCTGGTAAACCCTTATGACAGTTACAACCTGTGTATGCTAATCGGCAAGGGAGTGATCATCCCTACGGATGGCACACTAAAACTATTTAATAAAGGGTTCCGGAATTTTATCCTTACGGCCATTGGCAATACAGAGGCAATGAAAATTAAAAACCAGATAAAAGACAATGGCAACTGGAACAAGCTGAAAAACCCATTGCTGCTGGTGATACTGGCCATCCTGGCGTTTTTATTAACCTCACAGGAAGAGTCGTACTCAAAAATAATAACCTACCTGGCTGCACTGGGAGCAGGCGTACCCACTGTACTGAAAATATTTTCCATCTTTGAAAAACAATCCGATAAAACCAATTAACCTTTATGCCTGCATTGAATAGCAATAGATAAAAAGACCGGGCTTACTTTTTGTAACACCCGGCCTTTTTAAATGATGCAGCAACACTAAAACCAGTTCATTCGGTTTGGTGACCTGCTCCACATGGTGCTCCCCCGGCGCAGCGCACTGCTACTACCTGCCGTTTGGCATCTTTTAAACAGGGAGTTTAGTAATAATTTTAAGTCAAAATAACCTTTTCCATCACATCTCCTCCCCTAATATCGTCCACTACATCCAGTCCTTCAATCACTTTTCCAAAACAGGTATGGAGGCCGTCTAAATGGCTTGTATTGCTGCGGCTGTGACAGATAAAAAATTGAGAGCCTCCTGTATTTGGTCCACGGTGTGCCATGGATAATACGCCCCGGTCGTGGTATTGTTTGTCGGCCTTAGTTTCGCATTGGATCGTGTATCCCGGCCCACCGGCACCAGTACCATCCGGGCAACCTCCCTGAACCATAAAGTTGGGGATCACCCGGTGAAAGGTAAGCCCATCATAAAAACCACTGCTGATCAATTTCTTAAAATTGGCCACTGCAACCGGTGTTGCATCATCATACAATTCAAATTTCATCACTCCTTTTTTTGTATGAATTTCTCCTGTTGTTAATTTTACTTCACTCATAATTTTTCGCTTTAAATATTTCTGCGAAAATAAACTTTGCTGTTGAGTTGGGGGAAGAAAATATTCAGGGAAATTAATGTCCGGGAAAATACGGAATGCTTTACCAGCAGTGATTACGTCACTCCATCTCCCGAAAAGACATCGGGACAGGCACACTCCAACGGCGAGGGGCCAGCACCCTTTTCCACAAAGAGCTTAATGTGTTTTGAGGAATTTTAGCCGCACAGTAATGAATCAGGGCCTCTTTTTACGCAGGTCAAGATTCTGGAAGAAGAAAACACGGGCTACATTGCTGTTGTGGTAGCGGTTGCCGGCAGCCAGTTGCTGAAACCAGTTCATATAGCCGAACTGGAGGTTGCTGTGTTTGCCGGTTTGGTATTTAAAGCCAAGAAAAAATCGGTTTTGGTCGAAGTAATTATTAATAATTTGCTTTCCAAAATTTACGTGTACTTCATCATTTAAAATGAAGGACCAGCTTTTTGGCTCAGTGCCTTTTTTATAAAAAGGGATTTCGTACCAGATATTATAACGCAACCGCCAGTTAAAATTATAACCATCAGCCAATTCATCATCATTTAAAATTTTGCGGCGGTATCTTTCTTCCAGGCGAAACCACTGCATCATTTTTTTATTGCCATATTTTGTATGCCATTGCAATTGCTGCCAGGGCCGGTGTTCGTACACCGAAATATTCTTATGCCCGGCAGCAGGAAAATCTATGATATAAGCATAACCTGCAGTGAGTTTCACATTGTCAGTAACATAATAAGTAGCCCCAAGGCGAATAAGATTTTGTGCAATACCGTCCGCCCAGTCATCTTTTGTACGCAAGTGTATATCTGCCCAAAATCCCCACTTATCACTGAATCTTGTTTGATTAAAATAACCTGCCCAGGTACGGCTAAAATGCTCCGTCTGTTTTGTCTGTGCATACAATCCCTGCAGAAAAAAAAAGACGGCAGCTGTAAAAGCAATCTTTCGCATCAGGCAATTTATTTCATAATGACCGGATAATAAAATTTTTGAAGCCACGGATGGATTCGAACCATCGTAAAAAGTTTTGCAGACTTTAACCTTTCCTCCCGGCCACGTGGCTGTATCAGAAGCATCCCTGGGAACAGGGACGCTTTGTAGACTTCCGATTGCTCGCTATAAGAAAAATTTATTGTAACGGTAAAATGAAAATGCAATTATTCGTTTCCGTTACTTAATTCCGAGGAATGGGTTTCGATTTAAAAACCATACCGCAAAGTGACGCCATAAGTACGCTGATCGCCCAATACCCCTGCATAGTGGCCGGCATTTCCACCTGCAGGTAACAGTTGTTCAAAATAATCTTTGTTCAACAGGTTGCGTGCCCATATAAACGCCGACAGTCCGTTGGTTGCCCGGAAGCCGATCCTTCCATTTACCAGTGTGTATCCATCAATATTCAAATAAGCAGATGGCGAAGGGCTGGATGAGAAAGAAGAACGATAGAAACCTTCGAGGGCTGTAAAAAATTTTCCGGCTTTGCCTAAAAACGCAGCAGGTGTGGTGAACTCACCACCCAATGATCCTGCCCATTTGGAGATACCGGGCAATACGCCACCGGAAACATCTTTGAATGCCACCTGCACACCATCTTTGGTGGCACCTGTTTCTTCTAATGGAAGTGGTGCATTGGTAAATTTAACGTACTTGCCATCTGTGTAAGTAACAGCCCCATAAAATGTGAGATGCTGGTTGGCCTTGATATTGGCATCCAGCTCCACTCCTTTTACATTTACTTTATCTGCATTGGCAATATAACCACGGTTAACACCCAATTCAGGAGATTGCACATTGGTTTGGTAATTGGTAATATCAGAATTGTGGAAAGTCAGGTTTAAAATGAAGTGATCAACCGGTGTTGTTTTTATGCCTATCTCATAGTGCTTTAAACGCTCTGGTTTTATTACTGCCAAATCGGTTGCAGGTTGACCATTGACCGTTGGAAGGCCCGCTACATTAACACCTACCGGTTTGAAACTGGTAGAATAAGTGGCGAAGGTATTGATCCGCTTGCTGGCACGGTATGCCAGGGTGAGTTGATAAGTAAAATTTTTCTCGTTGGCATCGGCCACATAAGACTGGCTACTATACACTCCATTCTTAATGGCGAGCAATGCAGGATCTGAAGTTTGCAGGCCGCCTGCTGCAACGCGGTTGTACACAACATCTTTCTTATCAATATTATAACGAATGCCCGGCAAAATGTGCAGCCCATTGGCCACTTCCCAATCTATATTGGCAAATGCTGCGGCACTTTTAGATTTGATAGATGCTTTTGTGTAAATTCCATAGCCTTCAAAGAGGCCCGGTGTTTCCCACAAAGTACTGGTGGAACTTTTAGAAAAACGCCACTGGTCTTTACCGGATTCTTCTGTTCCATTGATCTTTACTTCCTGGTCGATATAGAACAGGCCAACCACACCACTCAGGCGGGAAGAAAGTTCACCTGCATAACGAACCTCCTGCGACCAGTTGTGGTGTTCGGCAGGGCTTTGTGATTTTGCAAGTGCCTGTAAACCGGTAAAATCCCGGTCGTTGGATGGATCCCAGTTCCAGTAACGCCATGCGGTGGTAGACGTAAATGTACCAGGACCTGCCTTGGTTTCAAAGTTGAGCGACACCCCTCCCAATTGGTTACCCGAATTCCAGGAAACATCGTGATCGATCTTCCGGTCAAAAGCATTCAGGCTTGGCAACGAATAGTCAAGATCGCTTATAATGGCGTTGAACTGGCGGTAGGCTGCCCGCTTTGTTTCTACCACACCTGCTACCACTTGAGCATACCCATCGGGGCGCTGACTGGAAACATCTGCCGCCAGGAGGATAGCGGTTTTATCAGATGGTTTGAATAACAATTGGCCACGCAAGCCGAGGTTGTTGATATCGTTGGTGTATTTAGTAGTTCGGATGTTCTCCACTAAGCCATCCCGCTGGGTTCCTGAGAAGGAGAGCCTTGCTGCAAATTTCTTGCTCAAAGCACCTGTAATGGAACTTTTAGCCTGAATGTAGCCATAGTTGCCATAACTCACTTCAAAGTTGGCTCCTGATTTGAAACTCGGCTTGCGGGTAGTGATATTGAACGCACCCGAAGTGGTGTTCTTGCCAAACAATGTTCCCTGCGGGCCACGTAACACTTCAATCTGTTCCAGGTCGATAAAATCAAGTGTGGCTGCTGCCGGCCGGGCATAATAAACACCGTCTACATAAAAGCCCACACCCGGATCGAGACCATCATTGGTTAGCCCGAAGGGTGAACCCAATCCGCGGATATTGATGCCCGTATTACGTGGATTGGAAGTGTACAACTGAACCGATGGAACCAGTTCCTTTACCCGGTTTACATTAAACGCTCCGGCATCCTCTACCAGTTTGCCACCTAATACGGTGATAGGAATAGGAACATCCTGCAACACTTCCCTGCGGCGGCGCGAAGTGATAACTACGGTATCGCTTTGAAAAAGAGACTGCAATTGCAATACGATGTTATTCACGTTGCTGTTGTTTCTCACCACAAACTGAAGCGGCGTATAGCCTGCCGAAGATACACTGAGGGTGAAGGGAAATTGCTGGCTGGTGGAGAGCGAGAAATTACCGGCTGAATCCGTGGCGGTACCGTTGCCAGCCCCTTTAACGGCGATACTGGCATAGGGTAATCCAATATTGTTGTCATTTACAACACGGCCCGAAATGCTGACAGCATGCTGCTGTGCCCATGCCAGGAAGGGCAATAAAAATCCTGTTAGTAAGATAATTCGTTTCATCTGCAATGTTTATGTTGGTTAGGAAGATAAAATATAAATTGTCTACTGATTTAATAGACTAATAGTGCAAAAAAATCAGCAGCCAGGAGTACTGCAACATCGGAGATTACAACAGCAGGGGAAAATAAATGTTAAAGAATGGTTCATGATGATCAATTTGTATGCAAATATAAAAGGATAAATATTAGTCTACCAAATTTATAGGGTATTATTTTTGAAATTTATTTTCATAACTGGTTCGAATGTACGTTTACAGGAAAATGGATCTGTAAATGGTTATAAGGCTGCAAAAGATCACTACAATACCAACTGCAATAAACATTTTTTTTGTAGGGAGTTTAGAAGTAAGCATGGCAGAAAAAGGTGCAGTAACGATTCCGCCAATTAGTAATCCGGCCACGATATTCCAGTGATGAATACCAATGGTAAAAATGAACGTAACGGCGCTGGCAATAGTAAGAATACATTTTGCGAAAGTGGAACTGCCGATAACATACCGTGGCGTATGACCATTTTTGATGAATGTGCCAGTCACCAGCGGGCCCCACCCGCCGCCACCAAAGGAGTCGATGAATCCGCCAATTAAACCCAATGCAGTAATATTTATTACTTTCTTTTTTGCACCGGTTTCCTTCTTTTTAAAAGCATTCTGCAGGATGCGGATGCCGAGATACATTGTATAAAAAGCTATAAAAGGCTTTGTGATCTGTGCATATCTTTCTCCAACATAACTAAGCAATAATGCCCCGATAATGGCCCCGATAATGGCCGGAATGGCCAGTGACTTTACTAATTTTTTGTTGATATTGCCCAGTTGCCAATGACTGATACTGCCTGCGGCACTGGTAAAGGATTCTGCAGAATGTATGCTGGCACTAATAACCGGCGGCGGAACATTGAGTATTAATAAAATGGTGGTGCAAATTACGCCATATCCCATACCCATAGATCCAGCAACAATTTCGGCCATAAACCCAACCAGTAACATCCAGTAAAACAGGTGATTTTCTTTATTCAGTGCTGTGTGTAATACAGCAAGTTGTTCGGGAGATAAAAAAAGGTAAATACCTATTACGGCTACTGCAACAAAAGCAACAGCCATCATATACTTGCCGATCACTTTCCGGCGGGAAGATGTAAGCTCCTGCGATGCTGAAACAACATCATGAGAATGGGTGATTTTCTCAATTATTTCCGGCGCTGTATCTGGCATAACTATTTATCGTCCACGAGTTTTTTTGTTATTTCATTCAACTGGCGCACTTTTTCCGCAAAATCACCACTTAGTTTATTACGTATACTTTGCATGTTATCCAACAGGTCATCCAGTTCGTCCGGGAGTGAATCATTCAGCACCTCCTTTACCCGCTTTGCGATGGTTGGCGACTTACCATTTGTTGAAACCGCAATTTTGAGATTGCCTTTTTGCACGACAGAAGACAAATAAAAATCGCAGAGTGCTGGTTTGTCGGCCACGTTTACGAGAATTCCCTTTTGCCTGGCATCCCTTTGCACCTGTTCACTTACAGTACTGTCGTTTAGGGCAGCAATAATGATAGCCGCTCCCACGACATCTCCTGGCTCGTACGGCCTTTCAACAAGGGTGATACCGGGATACTGTTCAGACAATGCCTTTATCTCCGCACTGATTTCAGTTGCAACCAGTTTGATTGTTGTTTTGGGGGAATTTTGCAGCACAGCAGTCAATTTCTCCAGCCCCACATAACCACCACCCACAATAAGCAATGGTAATTGCTCCAGTTTTAAAAATACGGGGAACAGAAAATTAGCATCCTGTTGATGCGATCGTTCTTGCTGGGACAATGCTGGTTGATTTGCTGACATAAAGCTTATCCGGGTACCGGTTAATTGATACTGGAAACAAAAATAGGGATTTCCTACTAAATCAGTAGACTAATAAACAACTATTTTTCTACCACCGGTTTAGAATCATTGGTAAACAACAAAAAATCAGGCTATTTCGGACAAACTTTCTTTTGTTTTAGCAATTGTTTCGTCCAGGTCGGTATAAGAAAGGGCATTGTTGAGGAACCAGCTTTCAAAAGCGGAAGGCGGGAGATAAACACCTCTTTTTAACATGGCATGAAAATATTTTTTAAAGAGATCATTATTTGCGGAAGCGGCGGTTGCAAAATCTGTAACCGGGTGATCACTGAAATGGATGCTGATCATGGATCCAAACTGGTTGACGGTGAAGGGATGGCCCCAGCCGGTTAACACTTCATCCAATCCGTTCCTGAGATAAATCGTTTTTTCTTCCAGCTCTTTATAGATAGCTGGATTATTTTTTAATTCCGTCAGCATGGTAAAACCGGCGATCATTGCAATGGGGTTGCCGCTCAACGTACCGGCCTGGTAAACATTACCCAGTGGTGCAATATGCTGCATGATCTCTTTCTTTCCACCAAAGGCGCCTACCGGCATTCCACCGCCAATAACTTTTCCATAAGTAACCAAATCGGCGTTGATATTCAATTTCTCCTGTGCCCCACCTGCAGCCAAACGGAAACCCGTCATCACTTCATCGAAGATGAACACAATGCGCTCTTCATCACATATCTTTCTTAATCCTTCTAAAAAACCGGCCTGCGGTAAAACGCAACCCATGTTTCCGGCAACCGGCTCTACGATGATAGCGGCAATTTGTCCCTCGTGTTCCCTTGCTAATTTATTTACGGCATCCAGGTCATTGAAAGGAGCAGTCAGGGTATCATTGGCCACACCTGCAGTGATGCCGGGTACGGTTTGTATATTGAAAGTTGCCAAACCACTTCCAGCCTTTACTAAAAAAGAGTCAGCATGGCCATGGTAATGCCCTTCAAATTTTATTATTTTATTTCTTCCGGTATATCCCCTTGCCAAACGGATGGCACTCATGCAGGCTTCTGTTCCGCTGCTCACCATTCTTATCAAATCCACATTCGGCGCCATGCTGATGATGAGTTCCGCCATTTCAATTTCAAGTTCTGTAGGCGCACCAAAGGAAGTGGAACCCATCGCCTGTGCCTGTATCGCCCTAATAACAGGCTCATACGCATGGCCCAGTATCATGGGGCCCCAGGAAGCGATGTAATCAATGTATTTGTTTCCATCGGCATCATACAGGTAAGCACCTTTAGCGCTTTTAATAAATACCGGCGTACCACCCACGCTTTTAAATGCCCTAACGGGAGAGTTTACCCCACCGGGGATTGATTGCTGGGCTCTTTCGAAAAGTTGTTCGCTTTTTTTATACATTTTTGTGAATGGTGAATGGTCAATTGGAGACTTTTGATGCAATTAGTCCACTTACTATTTTAAAGCTTCTAATCATTGCTTCTCCAAGTTGCGTTGTGTTATAATTATTTATATAATCAAGGTCTTTTGAAATATCTAATGCTGCATCAATTTCTATTATTGACCCTCTTGATATTTTATCGTACCGTTTTCTCTCAACTTCAGATTTCCTGGAAGCACCTTCGGCTATATTCAAATGCACTGATATAGCAGCTCTTCTTATTTGTGAAACCATAACAAATTTTTCATCTGATGGCAACACTTTGGTTAGCTTATAACATTCAAGTACAAATATTCTTGAAAAATGATAAACATCGAGTTTCTGATGATTTAAAGTAAGGAACATAATAAATGATTTAAGATGAGAAAATAATCTAT
>Ga0209181_10003211_pt1 | contig 25565 bp, 22 predicted proteins | sample MAT05_FD_187208 | JGI IMG/M metagenome (GOLD analysis project Ga0209181, IMG submission 187208) | Freshwater microbial communities from Lake Fryxell liftoff mats and glacier meltwater in Antarctica - MAT-05 (SPAdes) (version 2) | ecosystem: Environmental > Aquatic > Freshwater > Ice > Liftoff...
TATTCTTACAAAGGTTTTCCATTTCATCAAAATGAGATCATTGTTATCCCCTTCAAGATGAAGAGCATTTAATATTTTTAGAATATTGTCTATGGTAATATTCGTACGGCCTTTTTCAAAGTTGACGATTAATGGTTTACTAACATTTGCAGCCATTGAGACATCTTGCTGAGTTAAATTTAAATCATATCTTGCTTTGATCGCAATCTCTGCAATTCTATTCCAATCCAATAAGATGATTTCTTCGGCCAACTTGTCAATCTTCTTTCTTAAATATTATTTTATTTGATTTTCTTTAGTCTCAACTTTTTTAGAGAAGATTCTTATACTATAAGAATAGAACTAATTTTTCTGAATAATGGTAGAAGTCACCGAAAATAGTCAGAAACGCAAGAAATTTTTTTTATATGTCATGCTTAAACTGCTGTCGGCAATTCAATTATTTATCTTTACTCATATTTTTTTTACTCTGCTGTTCTCCCCATATGCCGCGCTTTTTGGATTTGGCCTCTATTTCTTCAGTACGATAATATCCTGCACTATAGCGTTTATAGTCCTTTGCCATCCCAAATTTAACCATTACAGATCCAATATCAATATCTTCTGTATGACACTGCATCACATCTCTTTTATATTTGTCTTTAGATATTAACCTACAATCAAGAGTTTTATCTTTGATGAGGCTCTGCAATAACCAACCAGAGATACGGTAGGCTGGGTCATTTTTTTCAGGGGCATCTATTCCCCATATGCGTATAACACGATGACCAGCAACAAATGTATCTCCATCCACAATACGTTCAAATTTTAAAGGAACATGATTTGGTTTATCTTTTAATGCTTCAGAAAAACTAGAACATAATTTGTTTCCTTCAAAACATGGAGAACCAATCTCTTTTGCTTCCAGTGGCCCTGATAATAGGACCGTGCAAAGAATAAAAAAGTAAAATTTTATTGGCATGTTTTGTCTATCAAATTTGTGGGCATTTGAATCCACTGGATAGCATCAGCTATTCTGTTCCATACTAGCATTCCACTCTCATTCCTAATTGAACTATACTTCTCTATGCGTTTCATCGCTTCAAGAAGAGCCATACCACCATATTGATCAATATAGATTTGGGCAGTTCTATAAATATCAATTTCTTTAATCATCCGCTGCTACCTTCCTCTCTTTATGGGCAGTATACATCTCAGTCAGTATTTGCTCTATCTGCTGTTTAAGAGCAGATGGCCGAAGATTGTCAGAAACATCTGGTGGTAAGATACATTTTTCTTCTAAATATCTAACATATTTTGTAGCCCGCTCTTGAGGAGGTTCTGTCATCACTTTTCTCTTGCCCTTATCCTAAATATTTTTCTTATACATGGTAAATTGAGAACAAATCAGGAACTTTTTTCTATAACTTAAAATATCCAGCTGACTTGTTCTCATATAAATTTTTAAGTGAACACGAAGTGATTTAGCTGAATAATTTCTTTAAAAATCCTTTCTTACTTGAAAGGCCCTCCATCATCCTCATTTGGTTATCTGATAAATCCTTGAGGGCTTTCTCGAAGATTTCTAACTTATTAGCCTCGCTTCTTTGATCTGTCAAAAGAGCTGTCGCCTTGTTTTTATCAGCTCTTTCTGTCTCTAAAAGGCTTTTAAGAAGCTCTATCTGGTCTCCCAGACTTTGTTTTTCTGACTCACGAAGGCTTTCAAGATACTTTACTCTCTCACGCAGTGTATGAAGTTCAATCTGCTCTTCTACTGAAGTGATGGGAGGGGGTGTTGTAGACAAAAAATTCCTGACGGCCTCTCTTTTGTTGAACCTGATCAGGTGGTTTAACCTTATCGCCGTACACCTGGATGTTGCATTTCAATCAACAATAACAAATAATCAAGGAGTCTAGAGTAATGAACAGTGTCAAACAAAGATACCGGATTTCATGCAGTGGCTTAGCTGCAAAACGTTCCAAATAGTTTGAAAACACACTTGCAAATTATCCATGTCAAAAACATGGATGAAGTTTTTGATTATTCTTTAATTGAGATATTACCTGAATCAGTTAGTTTAACCTCATTTAGTCTCATACTAAATACAACATCTACACTAGATGAAATTGGTCGAGTATTTTAATATGTTGTTCAAACAAGGTATACAAACAATACCCATTAGATATTATGGAGCAATAGACACGCCAAAATAGTCCTCAGAAGGACCCAGTTAATAGTAATGTGTATGAGTAATTATGTGCGTAATTTAAATATAAAAATCAAGACATTGTCTCTCTTTTGATACTATTAATATTATTAACTACATTTACTCCCAATTACTGCCTCCAACTTAGCCTCTTTAAAAAGGTGGTTTAATCCCAAAAAAATCAAAAGCTGTACGAGAATCATTGTCTAAATCATTTTGACTTATTTCGGGAATATGACCATGTTTCATTCCCTCATCGCGGGCTTGGTTGGCTGCATCTTGTGCAGTATCTGCGTTATAAATTTTAAACAGAACTTCATGCGCTCTTAATGGGCGCAGTCTCTTTTCGTTTAGGAGTTCTGCAACTCTTTGAGCGATCAAAATTTCATCTTCATCGAATTTAACTTCCATGACGGTATAAGTTATATTTTGACCTTGTTTTGCTGGTTTCTCAACAAACACAGCATAACTTTTTATTTCTGACATAATATTCATTCCTTTCTCTTTCAAAACCCTAATTATAAATTAAACTCTTTGGCCAATCGTTCTGCGGTATATGCTGCAATATATTGGCGAAAATGATGTCCGTTTCTAATAAGACACACTTCCTTTCCGTCACGAATTTCTGAGGTTTTATCAATCATTTTGAGAGCCACTTCCTGAGTAACTTTTAAAACTCTTAACAATGTGTCTTGATTAAATCCTGCTTTAGCAGTAGCAGAAATCAGTTTTAATTGTTTAGAATTAAATTGAGTTGGAAAGTACATAAATAGATGATTAATAGATAATTTTACAGCAGCAACTAATTTTCCCTTATCATAGTCTTTTCCTGAATACTCGCCCAGCTGACTTTCAACGTCTCGAGTGGTTTCATAGGCAAAATTATCGGCTGCTTCCAAAAATGCCTGCATCACTTCAAGGATACGGACTTTAACTTCTCTCACAAATTCTGTCGTCATTGGATTATACATAATATTTTTGCCTTTATGTTTAATCCACTAAACTGCGCTCTATTTTAGGAAAATCAGGAATGGGAGTGTTTTTAAAACGTCTCCAAATTTTATCCAAGACCAAATCTGCTGTTTTTGAAGCACCATCAAAATTAACTGAAGGCACAGTTGTGCTGCGCCTAAAAGCCTGTAATAAAAGTTTTGCCAAATTTTTAGGGTCACTAATTTCCGTCCCTTCAATAAATGATACTAATCCCTGTGTTTGAAGACGACGTGCTCGTCCCGCTTGCTCCGGACATGAACTAAATTTGTCAGGACCCTCTTTTATAAGTTTTGGTATAATGGCACCTTGAATTCCACTCGCCAGAACTTCAAAGGTTGTGTTGTATCCCCCCATAGAAATAGAAAAATCAGATGTACCAAGAAGCTGAGGTAAATTAGTAATATAATCATGATATTCTATCCTTTGCTTTTCTGACACAGACGAATTATATCTATCAAACTGGCTTACTAAAGAACTTCGATGGGCATCTATCATACGGGGGCCAAGAACATAAACCCATTTATGATTTTTTAAATCTTCAATTAAACTTTGTGCATTAAAAACCGCCTGCAAAATTGGTTTGCCAACAGTCCCTGCTCCGACTGAAACAATAACCTTCTTCTCTCTTTGATCCTTAGGAAGCCTTTCAATTTCACTAACAACAAAGCCTGTATATTCAACAATCTTTTTAATTTTATCAAAATTAGAAAATCCTTCCTCAAATCTTACAATTCTTGGATCTCCATGTACAAGAATATAATCTACCATTTCTCTTATAACCCGAATGGCCCTTTCTTCTTGACTTCTTGTTTTTTTATCTTCTTTCCCATCTGCAATTTTTGTATGCAAAATATCACGTGCGGAAGAAATAATTACGGGATCAATTCCCGCTTTATGATTCCATTTAACTGCCGTCCTAATTGCCCCGTTAAAGGAACTTTGCCTAGAAAAAGGCCAGTATTCGGCTATTATTGCATGAACAGGATTTTCTTTAATAAATTTTTTAACAATTTCATTTCTAGCTTTCTTCCACTTATCTTCATCGTAATCAAGAACAGTATGCTTTCCTCCTTTTTCGTCAAATCGATATCTTACATCTCCATTTCTACCAATTAACGGGTTTAATCTTAAAAGATTTACACCTTCATCAAAAAAATCTTCAGGACTTTGAAATGAGCCAGATGCAACTGTCACATCTGCACCCCTTTTTATCAATGCATTTACAATTGCACTTGTTCGGCGCATATGACCCAAACCTGCTGCGGTTTCAAAAAAGAATAAAATTTTTGATTTTACTAAATTCATCAAAATCTCCAATATAATTAAAGTGTATAATCATGGCCATTAGCGGCAATAAATCTATTTTGCTTTGATTCAGAATCTGGTGATAAATTTTGGATGAGATTATCAAGCAGACGGCTCCCACCAAATCTAAATTTTTCGGGATTTATATTGCTTTTGCTAAAAAATAATTTGCGAAGTGCAAGATATTGGACGCAATCTTCTGCCGTATTCACCCCTCCGCTAATTTTTAGACCTACCTTAAAATTTCTATTTTTAATAATCTGCATAAGAACGGCAGCTACCTCAAGTGTAGCCCCACCTAATGAGTGCACTCCTGTAGATGTTTTTAAAAAATCAGCTCCAGCCGCAATCGCAATCAAGGCTGAATCTGCGAGGGCCGCTGTATCAGTGTAAGTCGCCGTTTCTAGTATCACTTTGAGCGAGATTTGCTTTGGGCAAGCCAATCTTGCTACCCTCATCATATCATAAGCAAACCCTGGTCGAAATTCATTACGTGGTTGCACAATATCTATTTCATTTGCTCCATCGCTTATAGCATTTAAAATATCATAGGCCGTTGTTTCAACAGTTGCACACTCATCTTGCCCTGTTCTTCTATCCCCGTATGGAAAATTTATGACAGTTGCACATTTAATATCGGTAGATTTTAGATGTTTTGCGACCGTCTTTACCTTATCAGGAAGAACACAAATCGCTGCTAAATCATATTTAATAGCCTTCAGACATAATTCTTTAATTTCTATGACAGTTTCATTCCCTCCAAGTGAGGTTAAGTCTAGGCAGTCCAATGCTACTCTTATAGGCTCTAAATCAGTTATTACTTGATTTCTGGCCATGCCAACCCTTAACTTAAGGTCTGCAGGTAAATATAAATTAGATTTTGTCATTTAGTTTGGTCCCTTTAAATATGCTGTGGGTTGTACGCAGGATATAACCTGCATCTCCGGATTATAGAACATCATTCCCCGCCTCGGATCTTGCGGGGAGAAGTTGCCGAAGACAATCGACTTAGCCATATTCTGCGTGTCCTTTGGATTTTTCTTTTGTTTTGTAAATAAGGATGAAAATCTATCAACTGCTTCATCTAGAGTTGTGAAACCAAAGCAATTAAGCTCCCTTTTAGAAAACTTTTTAACATCCTCCAAAGAGATTTCTTTTACATCCACCACATCCGCTTCAAATTCCCAGCCACTTGGCTTATCTGAATCTAGTTCCTGAATACGGACGGTACCAAGTTCAATTTGAAGTACATCATCACGAATAATTAAACCATATGGAGCCGCCTCAAATCCTGAAAGCTTAGGGGAGATCATGCCCTCAAAAAAATACTTAGGAACAAGGATACTCTGAGCTTCAGCGTTAGCAGACCTAATATCAAAGATTGGGTATGGGCCATTACCAATAAGACACATCGTATTTTTATCGTCAGGTAAATGAACACCAGAATTGTCATATACATTTCTGACAGCCTTGTAAAAATCGGAATATATTCCACCTCTTTGAGGAGATACAATTTTATGAGCAGTCGGAAAATGATATAATTTTCCTGTTCCCTCAGCCCTTAAAATGATCTCTATAGTTACTTCATTCGCCTTCTTATTAAATTGCTTATGAAGAGGAAGCACCCACAGCGGGCGATGGGTAATTGGATCAATGCTTGGATTATCAATATATCTCTCTGGAACATCAATAATGATGGCTTTCTCAAAATCAACGGCAAAATCAAAATTCTTGATGGGATATTTAGTTTCTGGATCTATTCCCAAATAAGGCATATTTTCAGCTTTAACTTCTCTGTTTTGCAGTCCCTTAATATAGGCTTCGTACTCTGAAAGGCTGGCAAGTAAATCATGTTGCTTACCCATAAAAATTTCCCAAGCACCCGGAATATAGCCCTCAATAGCCGTAATATCAGCATTAGAAATTTCATTATTTCTAAGTTTTGCAATATCTTTAAGGGCTTGATCAATCGTATACCATCTATCTCCTTGCCCATGGTAATGAGGGATTCCAGAGTGCCTTATGGCTTTATAAGCGTCCAGTTGCTTTAAAATTTCTGGCCCAAGAATGTGGGCATAGCCAAGTTCTTCAATCATCCGATCGATGATAAGGGGCATTGTATGGACATGTTCATGCTTAATTCGTAATTGCCCTGCCTTTATAGAATCATCAATCCTATGAGATGGCCATTCCTTAACTTGGCTATCGGAATAGCGAATGCCGTCACTATCTTCAAACCAGAAATAATGTCCAATGTCCTGAATCTGTCCTTGTGCAAAATAATTTCTAGCAAAAATAAGTACTTTAATTTTATATTGAAGCGCAGTTTCTTTATCTATAATATCTGTATCAGAAGCAGGAATTAAAGCAGCTCCTCTTTTTTTTAGCTCCTTATTTAATTCACTAAATTTATTCATAAATCCCAAAGTAGAATTATTTTGACCCGTAAATATATCTTCATCAAATTGGATGGACTTAAGCCAAAGAGCTTTCACATGCATAATATGTGCACGAGATTTTTGAGCTATCTCCTCGACCTTATTTTGTAGACGATAATGAACCTGAACATCCTCACCAAAGGTTGTATCAAATAACTCGAGCGTCGAAAAAGTGAACAATTCCTCTTCAGGCTGAGGAAGAATAATCCTATCTGTACCATGAAGTCTGGGAAAAGCAAGCCGAAGACCCATCATTACATCTTTGGTAATCTTCGCACTTCTCACAAAATTTATACGACTTTGAATTTCACCTCTATCCAACCCCAAGTTAAAACCCGATGCATATCCCGTTGCTGCATCCAACAGACGGGGAGATTTGTGCGCCCTGATGATCTTTAAAGGGGCGTTTAAATTATTTTTTGAATCTTTTAAAATTTCCTTCCAATCGAACTCATTTAAATCAGCAATAAATTTTCCATTAAATGTATATGCTTTTGGATCAATGCCCAAATTCCAAACGACAGCGACTTTTGGCGCATTGCGATGCTGATCCGTTCCAATTAAGGACACCATCTTACCATCAATATTTGGAAATGCCTTATCAATATAAGCAAGCGGAGGATTATTTCCAAAAGAATCTTTTGCATCTGTCAATTTTTCAATGACATGTTTCCAATCCGTATTTTGTTCCATCTGCCTAACGATGTCAGGGTGGTATGTTCTTGTATAACGCATCAGAGCCAAAAGACTTAATGCATCCGGCAAAGCACCGTGTAATTGAGAAAGATCAATGTAAGATCCATCTGCTAATGTAACCCCTTCTTTTATGCTTCTCATCTCACTCGCTAATCTTGTATTAGCCTCTAAAATACTACCTTGACTAAAAGACATGGTTTTCGCACCCGTGCGTTTATCGACTCTTAAAGCAGCCTTTAATCTATTTTCACCCGCCCTACCCGCAATAACCGTCGCTTCAACCACACGAAGGGCATCAAGGCGGTACATACCAATTTGCGGTAGATGAGTCATAAAAATATTCGAAAATCCTGCCATGTGTGCCGCAGTCCACAGCCATTGGTCATCAGCATTGATATTATTATATCCAATAGATAACGCCCTAATATCCCTTTTAACCCATTGTCCAGTTTTAGAATCTTTAAAGTAGAATTTTTTTAAATTTTCGTGAATTCGGATGTAATCCCAGTCAGTATTTCCATCATCATTTAAGACCGGATAACTATAATAATTCTCAGGCTCATTACTCTCGTTTTTATACACGCCCTTGCGACAACTTGCTAAAAATGATTTTGCATAGGGCGCGGATGAAAGATGACTTGCATTTTCAAAAAACTTTAGGACTTTACCCATAAATATGCTGCGCGGATCGCCTTTTTCAAAATCCTTTTTTCTCATCCTTTGAACTAACCAAGCATAAGGAGAAAAAACAGTATAAGGGGAAATTTTTGCTTTGAGGTCAACAGTACAAAGAATATTTCCCGCTAGGTCCGTAATAACTCCACCAAATTGACTTATCTCTGCAAATCTTTTATTTAAATCGGTAGTCTCCGTATCATAATAAGCATCAAAAAGTATCCCCATTTGAATTTTATGTTCAATATCTCTTTTTTTAACCATTAGAGTTTTAGTCGAAGCTTCTACAGGAAGAAGTCCTTCAAGAACATCTCTTTTCATTTTATGCGACCTTTAGAAAATTTATGGGTTCCCATATCGGAGTTATATAGATTGGGCGTTTATATAAACGCTTAGGTTTTGAATGACAATTAGAAGACCTAACAAGGGAAACACCAACACCTTCTTCATTCGTAGCATCATGTCTTCTTATATCTTCAATATTTTCTGATCCAAAACTTGTCTCAAAAACACTGTTAGCGCTATGTCTTAGACCAAGGTCATGATAGAGAGATCTATCATCATGAATAAGAATGCGGGAAGCATTTAATCTTTTATTATAATGTTTTCCTTCTTCAGCTATTTCTTCTGTCATAATCACAGATGTGTGCGTTTTACCAATTGCCTGAGCAAAATCATTTCCTATTTCAATTTCTTCAGCATTTACAAATATTCTTCCAGGATGTTTTTTGCCTTCTTGCTCAATTGTCTCATAAGCTATATTAACACTTTCCATGTCGTCTGTATGATGCACGCCAAATAATTTGGCTTGAAGTTTATGGAGCCAGAGGCGAAAGTCCCCATTCCGTCCATGGCCAGATGCATGAATAGAAAAGTTTTCAAAAACAACTGTATCTGCCTCAAAAATTGGTTTTATACCAATCGATTCCATATAAGCTATAAATCTATCTTTTAATTTTCCAATATTATAAATACGAATACTTTCGTCAAAAGATTCAAAAACAACTGCGCCTCTGGCTGCCAACTTTCTAATCATTTTCTTTTGATATTTTTGATTACCGGGAATTGCCCCTTGGGATACAATAATTGCCCAATCTTTTAAATCGGCCGGACGGGCGGTTTTAGATGTTTTTGGGTCAGCATCAAAATATGATAATCCTTCTGCAAGTTTATAAGTCACAGATTCTTGCTCAACAGGATTTCCTTGTGACCCTGATAAAAATGCTAAGATACTTCCCGGCTTATCATTCTCGAACCAATCCTTAACTGTGCTTGATGTGCGCCCTGAATACTCTGTCGGCATAATTCCCAATTGTACGGCATGCCATTTTAAATAGTCTGCGATGCCAGAATATTTTTTAGGTTCAGGCCTTGGGCAACGATAAGGGTTTACTCCCCATTTATTGGCAATGGCAAATATTTTTTCAACTGCAGACCCGAATGCAGTGACTTTTCTGCCTGTTCTGTTTGCAACACGTAATCCAGTCTCACGACGGCCATCATTCGTACCTATAATAGGCATTCCGATATGTTTATCAAAAAGACAATTTTGAATAAGCTTAACAAGGCTTTCTTCAACTTGAGTTTCACGCGCGCCACGCCCCATCCGTTTTACGGATGTCCCATCCTGTTCAGTATATGTTGGAATCAAATTTTCTTTCTGAGATTCTAGTAAAGAATCATGTTTTAACATTAACGCCAGGGGATTCCAAAATGGGCTTTCATGGTCTATAAACCAATCTTCATCATAACGCATATCTCCCAGATACATGTACGACCCAAGAATTTTTTTTCCATTTCGCCCATAGGCAATAAAGGGGGTGTCCTTCGCAGAGTGAGGCACGGCATCAACGCCATAGGCAACGGACATTCGAATAATCCCATCCTCACATTTTAAATCAATGACTCCTGTTCCGCTTAATAAATTAATTTTTGGCATTCTTGGGTCTGATTTTTTTATTCCCCATTTATTGAGCTTTTCCTTGGCCATTTCATAGACTTCAGGTGTGAAATGAAGTGTATGTTTAGGTGTCATTATACCACGTTTAATATAAGGAATAATAAAATCAAGATGGTCTAAATGGTGATGGGAAATAAAAATATCTTTACAGTATTTTAGTTTCTCAACAATATCAGGGCCACCACCCGTCCATTTAGATTTTTGTTTAATGATATAGGCACCCAAATCTAATATAACACCTAATTTTCTAATCGATTTTGTCTTCTTATCAATCCATTGCGTTTCAGCGACTTTACAATTCCCACCAATATCCTCGCCTATACCGGGATAAATTTCACGAAGATTATTTCCGCCCATTGATGTGAGAACAAGACGACCCTCAGCAGATGGTGGGCTACTCGATGATGAGACACTCTCTAAATGACCATATTCTGCAAGATGGTCTTGAAGCCTTGGGTAATCTTTAATTTTTAACATATCTGCATGCGTCTTATTACTGACACCTATGGCTCCCATAACCTCACGAAATCCTGAATGCAATACGCTATTTGAGAAAAGTTTCAGATTGGTAAGTGTTGCTAAATCATCTACTTTTTTTCCTTTTGCCTTTGCCACCCTCCAAGAGGCTTCAATAAGTGACCGCTCATCATCTTTTGTTGTAGGGATATCCAACTCACGTTGGGTTACTTCTAAATGACGTAAATTAACATCTCTTTTTTTTCGTTTTTCTTTTATTAAATGGGATGACACTTCAAATTTTCGACTGACCTGAGGAGATGGATTAGCCCGAACCCTCAATCTATTTGTTCCCATATAAGAATGATCAATATCGACTGTATTCTTCCTCAGGCCCAATAGAGGACGAATGGCCTCAAGTGGTAAAACAATTTCAGCACGTTGCGCATTATTTACGGCTAAATTAAAGTTGGGTGAGACGGGAAAGTAAAGACGTGATTGGAGATGAAATCCTGGTAATGGTAGCCTCTCTCCGACAACATCTTCTATACAGCAGTCTCTAAAAATTCCTGCAACATCGGGTAGTTGTGGCTCCCTATCTCGCAGATTGATATGGATACGACGTATGGCTTCAACCACGTTATCAACAGCCTTACTATTGTTTAAAGAAACTTCTCGTCCAAGTACAGTCAGACTTTTAATTCCGACATTTTGCTTTTTCTCTTTCTGCATTTCTATTTCAAAGAGTTTTTGCACTTCATAACGACCATCAGGATTGATAGCCCAATAACGCACATTTAAATTTTTTATAAACCCGTCATCATCAAAATCGGCGGTTGATATCATGGCAACGCCACCATAGCTTTTGGGATCAACCTCGCCTTTATCGACATGAAGAGTTTTCTTGGAATATGGCTTTTGGTTTTGTTGAGCCAAACCAAGGTCTTCCAAAAAACTATCTTTGTGACGTTCCATTTTTTTTCTACTCTACCTTGGTAAAAATTTTTGTTGGATATGGGTATCTTGTGTGGGTAATGAGCCAGTTAATTGAGCTTGCCGTCCACGAACAGAAAGCCAATTATCTCTATATTCCTGCCTTAGACCCACTAAATCTTCTTCATCCCAAAGCCAGCACCATTCGCGTTCAATTTCATCAAGAGCCAGTGTACGAATTAAGGCAATATCCTCTAACCCTTTTGAAAATTCACCTAAATTTTCAACACGCCTTATTTCAAACCTAGTAGCGTTATACTCCTGGTCCCTCAGACAATCGTAAATCTCTAACATCCTCGCCAGTGTCAGACTAATATAGTGGATACCATATCCTTCAAGAGCATCGGAATCTCTATTTTGTACGCAACGTTTAATAGTCGAGTCCCGTTTTAAAATAGATAGATAAGTATAAAGGCGATGTATCCTATCAGAAAATGAAATAATTTGACCTTCCTCGCTCAAAACTTTTATTTCTGTGTTATTTCCTGCTGGTCTTTCAACTTTTCCAAATTCGATTTTGGTTATTAACATCATCAATCGGACTTCATCTTCGGATGTTTCCCAATTTTTGCTTAACATGACCGATGTTAAATTACGCCGAACCATCTCCATCGATAAAGCCAATCTATAGTCTGATGGTGTCGAATTTGGCCCTGGGCCATTAAAATTTGGGCGTTCCTTATTAATTGATTTTGTGGTTTCAACAATTATTGGCGTTCCAAAGGCAGGAATATTCATTACCTTTTTACCAATTATAGCTGTTTGACATCTCGCTAAGTCATCAATCGCCTGCTGAAGATTTATATCACGAACCTCCGTATTAAAATTCTGTCCCAAAGCACCAGGTAATAAAGTTATATCAGCTAAACCTATTCTCTGGGCAGCAGCCAATGCGGGTTCTCCACGCTTTAAATCACGAAAGACTCCCTTAAATTCTGGAGCATTTGAATTTTGAGCAACAATTTCTAAAACACCCATATGAGCTTTTGCCAATTGCTGAAACATTGGATCTAATTTATCAAATGGCTTATCTGCCCAGATTTCTTTTGTGTCGACTTGGAACGGTTGCTTTTCAAAATCATGTTGTCGTCTTTGAGGGGTATAAATTCCATGAGAAATTGATTTTACTTTGCAGGCCTGCGTTACCTTATAGGGCTTTAGGAGGGTCAAATCCCATAAATCTAACAATCGATGTGTCGGAATATTTTCACGCTGCCATCTAACCGAAGCCTCACCAATATCCGATGGTTTAAGTGGGTGCTTGCCCCTCGCCAATTTATAATCAATCGGCAATCCGTCTGATTTTATAAGATGAGGAAAATATTCTAGAAGAATTGGCTCGAAAGCCTCAATCAGTTTTTCAAATTCTTTTAACTCATCTCGTTTTGGTTGTGCAACTAAAGGGGATAGGCTTGCCAATTCTAATGGTGCTCTCTTTTGTCCATTATACCATGTATCTGTCCTCCTTCGATGTAGGTCGATGAGACGCGCTGCTGTTGTACAAGCAGTATCCAATGCAATACCTTGTGGCCCCCATCTTATAATACTTTGCAAAACAGGCTTTAACGTATCGATCAATCTTGCAGGAAAAAGTTTCCCCGATTCTTCATCAAAAATTCTCATATCCATGCGTGCATCTGGCCTTAAAGGATGCATTCCAAATCGAATATAATTTCCGCGCGCCATTTCTAAAATAGAATTCCGAGAATTTGCCCAATCTGATGTCCTTAAAATGTTGCGAATCCTGCTCTCTGACGAATAAGATTTTGCCAAATCAATTTCTTTTTTTACTTGTTGGATAGACGGCATATCAAGTCGGACATCATCAAGAACAAAGGCTTCACACGAATCAATCACCATATTCCAAAATGCCATGTATTCTTCTGCTTGAAATGGCAGTGTAGTTAACTGTCTTCCTTGTCCGTTTGAGAAGGCACGTGTACTTCCCTCATACATTGTTGGCGCAATAAAAAAGACCTCAATATAGAGATCTCTTACACGTTCAATGCGCTCTAGGCTTCTTTGTGAGTTATCCTTAACGGTACGCCCATGCCAATCACCACCTACTACTCTCGATAATCTATCTGTTGTATGATGATTGCGTGTGACAGCATCCAAATGTGCCCACGTGCCACTTGAAATGGCGCAATTTTTATAGGCGAGAGGAAGATGTCCATAGGTTGATTGAAAAAGTCTAAAATTAGCTCTGACTATGGCTTTATTGGCTTTCAGGGAATCTTCATATTTCCTGAAATAGTCGTGGTAAAAATCATCATATTGAGAAGAAAACTGGGTCTGAACAGCATTAAATCTGACTTCAGAAACAAGGTTTGAAATAGATTCTGAATAACGAAAATGTCCGTTAAAATAGTCTTCCGCTTGGTGGTTCCTGTTGCTCAGCATGGCTACATCCGCAGTCTGTTGGTCAGTTGCTTTAAGTGAAATATATTGCATTACTAATTTATAATTTTGCAAAGCACAAGATAATTTTTTTTTATTTTTCTCAATTATTTTTCTCAAATTGTGCTTGTTCTTTTCCCTAGTTTAAAATGATACATTTCCACAATAAGTTTTATTATTTAGCTATAATGTTTTTTCCCAAAGATTTTTGACGAGTGATTCTGTATCTTTCCAATTACGATTAACTATCCATTCCGCAACTGCTTCAGCAGTATTTGGAAAACTAATTTGTTTTAATTTTTCCGTCTGTAACCATTGTGAAATAATGGGTTTGCTAAGTGTGTCCATCACCATACCCAAACCTAATTTTTCTACAGCAAGTGCATTTGATGCTTGTTCAGGTTGCCCCTTTATTGCTTTGACAAGAAGTTTTTTGCCTAAATGAATAACCTCACTCGGTAATTCAAACCCCGCACCACATATAACACCTTCACAATTTTCAATATCTTGCTTAAACATTTCTGAAGCGGGTCTAAAAAATAAATTACCTTCATCAAATGATATTTTTATATCTGGAGAGTAAATATAAAATTGATAATTAGAAAAGCTTGAAAGAATATTTGCTAATTTAGCCTGATCTTCGAAATATAAATACACAACAATCTTTTTGGGAATAGTTTCTTTGCTGTTATCAGGCAGAGGAATCATAGGCGGAATTATTGGGTGGCCAAAACTATTCCAATGAATACCTAAGCGCGTTGTTGCAGGTGCAAAATATCGCATTGCCGCCAATGTCAACTTTGTAAAGCCCTTCATAGGTATGTCATGATAAAAGGCATATTGATGCCCAATCCCAATACTCGGCTTACTTCTCATTTTTGCAGCCCAAGCAGTCACAGGCTCATAATCAGTTACCACGAGATCATAAGGAGCAAGATTTAGTTGTATAATGTCTTGTATACTAGTGAAAATATTATTCTTCGTAAAAGTCTTACAAGGACTAATTTGGCCATTATTAAAATAATAAGTTAAACCCTTGCGAACCTTAAAGTTACCAAATTCATCCATCGCAAAGAGTTGATCCTTAGGTCTGCCAGAAAAGAGAAAATCAACCTCCGCTCCTTTTTCTTTTAGTGCCGGCCCTAGACTTCTTGCCCGAGTGATGTGACCCTGCCCAGTTGCTTGAACACCATAAAGTATACGAAGCGGTTGATTACTTTTCATTTTATCACCTATAGCTTTAACTCTTGCCTTAGTTGTTCAGATTTATCACAATGCTTATCCCCCTTTCTCGCATGCTTATTGATTTTTTCTAATAATTCTGTTCGATTTTTTCCTGGCCAAATTTTTTGAATAAGTCTTAATAATTTTTCTGTTTGCGGCCTATATTTAGCATATTCATTATTATCCGACTCTGATGGAGGTTCTCCAAGCTGTAATTTCTCCCTCTCTTCATGCCAACGGCAAATAGACCATTCAGCTTCATCTGAACATAGCAAACCTGTACAGCTTTCAACCCAGTCGCCCGAGTTGCCATATAAAATACTTCCTCTTTTTTCAAATTCGGCATGATGAATATGACCGCAAATGACACCATCTGCCCCATTATCATTTGCAGATTTTGTAACAACCTCCTCAAATTTTCCAATCAATCCTACAATATCTTTTGTTCTTTTTTTGGCATAGGCTGCAATAGAAAATTCCCTGCGTAAAAGTTTTCTAGCAGCCCTACTGGTCACTGCATTTAACTCAATTAACCCATCGTACAAAGCATCTCCAATTTTATAGGCAATGCTTCCCTTGTTTTTAAGGAATTGTGGATCAAATTGATCGCCGTGGACAATAAAAAACCGCCGATTAAGGCGGTCTGTATATATTAATGAGTCGGAAAAATGAATTCCGTGGAGGGTCTTTCCAAAAATACCCTCCTTACGAAGTTTTTCATCATGATTACCAGGAATATAAACTACATGTAATCCTTCGGCTATACGCGCATTAATAATATCCATCACACGTTTTTGCATTTCTGGAAGTTTTCGATGCTTTTTACTTTCCAGCACCCACCCATCAATAATATCGCCATTTAGGATAAGCGTGTCACAGCTGTGATGCAGTAAAAATTCATAAAGCATGTCCGCCGAACTAGATTTTTTCCCAAAATGAATATCTGACAGAATAATAAGGGAATAATGCCTAGTTTTATTAAAAACTGGTGTCAAATTTTGGGTCATATGTGGCCACTAGAACTAAATGTTGCATTGCACACTTTGTAACCAATTATTTTTTGATTCGCAATAGGTTATTTATTCTTTTGATAAAATGCAGTTCTCTGTATGTTAGACTTTCTTGCTAAAATATCTATGATCTGTAATCAAGAAATTAATCAAATATGAACATCTCGGTATCAAAATACTTGCTAACACCTTATAAGCAAAACATATAATTTTTTTAAATTTAGGGGCTGACACCTAATATTGAGATTTAAGGATGGTTTTTAGGTCATCCAGTAACAGTTTTGGTGATCCCATATTAAACCTCTATTCGCATTTTTTTAAGAAAGAGACTGAAGTGTTGTTTTGGAATGCCATTGAACTTTCTCATATGTCGTTTTGCCTGATTCCAAAAATTTTCAATCCCGTTGATATGATTTTTTTGATTGGCAAATAATTCCGAATGATTGATGCGATAATGTTTAAACTCAGAGACATCAAGAGCGTTATAACCTCGCCAACAATCTGTATAAACAATACTGTCAGGCTTTATTTTATGGCGGATAACGGGCATGAGCATATCTGTTTTGGCATCTAAGATAATTTGCGTATAAACGTGTCCTCCGCGCTTGAGCAATCCAAATACAGCTACTTTTCCTGCAGCTCCTCTGCCTCGTTTTCCCTTACGAGACCCACCAAAACAACTTTCATCCAGTTATATTTCACCTGTATATTGCGCAGCCCGCTCTTACTGTTTGATAGCGATCGCGCTGCGCAATTTATGAAAGTATCTTACGGCTGTATTACGATGAATATCGGCTAAATCTGCCGCTGTTCTGGCTGTTGAACCCGCAACAAAGTATTTCATCAGCTCTAATTGCCTATTTCCTGTTAATTTACAATGCTTTACGTACATCTATAACTCCTAACTAATTTAAAGTCAGGTGTCAGCCCCTAAATTTATATCAGAATTTCCAGCGTCCGGTGATCTGTGCAGAATGTGCATCGTAATCACTTCTGTATTCATAATCATAGAGGGTGCCTATATCCCAATTCTGTGCGGTAATATAGTTGACTCCAATTCTAATATTTCCAGTACCTCTGCCAGGGTCAGCACCTCTAGACAAGAAAGAAGCGCCGCCAGCTGAAAAATTAGCAGATGTGGCTACAGTATCACCAATTAAATCATATCGGTAGCCGACCGCAAATAATGGCAGTAATTTGGAATTGTCGGAAAAAGGAATAGTTGATTTCAGCTCGATATCAAGTCCTAGCTCTAGAACTTTCTGAGAATCAGATTTAACTTCGAGGTTTAAACCACCAGCATCATACTCGGTGTAGTCGTAATTATCAAAGTATGCATAATTTGTAAGGCCTGTGATAGTAACCATTGATCGATCATCCACTGCGTAGGGTTTGGCGACTGATATATTAATTCCAAAGTTTTGCGTGGAGTAATCAGCGCGGCTAGTTAGAGAAGGACCTCCAACGTTACTTCTTAGTGAATTGACATCACTCCAAGCATAGGATATTGCTCCATTAAGAAAGATATCTTCTAGGAGTAAATTCTCTCCGTATAAGGAAGCTTGATAGGTTTGGAGATTTGTGCGGGCATTATTTACGCCATCCCCATCAGCTTTCCCACCGGCAAAACTGATGGCAAGCCCCAATGTACTACTAGTAGTAATTTTTTGATCTGCACCAATAGTGATCCCATAAATTGTTGCGTCATATCCTGCTATTCCCGCGCTTTCATCTTGATTAAGACTGGAGCCAAAGCCCTTAACCCATAATCCTTGATTATACGGAAGTGCAACCATGCCAGACTCTACTCCTACTGCAAGTTGTTGTATGGCGTCTCTCAAGGGGGTAGTATCAATGTAAGGATTTTCTTTATTATAATTAGAAATTCTAGGAGCAAAAGCAGATGTAACAAGCAGCTGATTTCGCGCGGTAGATTCAGGCGCCAGACGCAATTCACTACGGCCACTGATTTGACTTGAGACGCTCTTTGCTATCAGGTTGTTGAGGGTTATATTGCTGCGATCAACTTTTGGGAGTAGCGATGCAAGTAGTTCATTTACATCGTTTGCTGACCCAGCTGTGTTGAGACGGCCCTGAATTAATAACATTTCTGGATTACTCGTATTAGCGAGGAGCGGCTCTAAGATTGTTATGAGAGACTGGTTGTTGGGTGTATTACTTGAGGATCTAAGGGTATTAGCTTGATTAACTAGCAGAAAAAGAGAACTGCTGTCAGCACTGGTTGTGATCTCAGGTTGTGATCCGTCGGCAATTGAAAAGTCCCAAAAAAAAGAGTTGTCCATGACCCCTGTCAATGGTTGACCGGGGGCATTATTCAACCCGAATAGGGCCCCAGATCCCGATGCAATTAAAATTTCATCTTGATCTACAAGCGTCGTATTGGGGCTTGTTTGTACAGCAATCGTAGTTCCACCTAATCCAATTTGATTAGTAAAAAAAATTGTGCCTCTGTTCGTGGCAGAAGCTACTTCGAAAATATAGGTTCCGGTGTTTGGCAGTGTAAAAATGTTCGCGGATATATTTCGGCCAGCACCTATGAAGACTATACCCTGATTTCCAAGTATTCCAACGTTGGTCAGATTGCCGGAGGTGACATTGAGTCTACCGCCTGAGTTTACCAACATCCCAGCCCCAAACAAATTATGATTTGTTGAGAAACCTAGAGATCCATTACTCTCAATTCTGTATGTCTCCGCACCTACTATATCAGAGAAGGAAGGAAAGACAAAGTCACCAATCACGGAAACCGTGTCAGTTCCTGTATTCAAATTGATCAACGAAGGGATGGCACCATTCTCCAGAAACAATGTATCGTTACCAAAACCAAAAGTTAGGGCACCATTCAGTGTACCGCCGGAGAACGTGAATACGTTGTTCCCGTTCCCAAGAATAATATTACCGTTGATAATCCCGCCATCTAGCAGAAAGTTATCGTTTCCCGATCCAGCGATAAGGTTTCCAGTTATCGTACCGCCACTGATGTTGAAAGAATTAAGCCCGCTAAATAGATTTACTCCGCCAGAATATGTGCCTCCAGTCATATTAAAATTATCGTTTCCCGATAAAGCGGTCATGTTGCCACTCATGGTTCCGCCATTGATGTTGACTGTATTGTTTCCAGTTCCAAGAGCAATCAAACTAGCTGTGATTATGCCAGAATTCTGATTGATGGTGTCATTACCACCACTACCAATCAAATTGCCGTTAATGATTCCTGTATTATTCAGAACAAATCCTCCGGTGGAACCAAATACCCTGCCATTGATGGTGCCAGAATTATTGAGGATGCCAGAAATAGATGTAGCTCCACCAACGCCTCCTGAAGATGGTATTGTTCCTCCAATACCACTATTGATGGTGCCGTAATTATTGAAGGTGCCGTTTCCACTAATGCCGTCACCTCCAGAACCAGAACTAAAAGTTCCGTTTCCACCCGTGCCTCCGGTAATGATTCCGTAGTTATCTAGTAAGCTATTGAGACCTAATAAAAAAATTCCATTGCCGCCTATGCCGCCAAAATCGGAAGTACCACCTTGACCACCTAACACAATGCCATAATTAGCGAAAGAAAAATATGAAGATGATGCCCGTACCCCAATACCTCCAGCTCCACCAGCGCCAGGGCTACTTGAAGTAGTTCCCGTTCCGCCTGTGCCGCCTATAATTAGTCCAGATATGCTGTTGATAAGGACAGGAAATGTGCCAGAACTACTTCCATTCTCTGGTGTAAGAACTCCAGCGCCGCCCTCACCACCACTTAGGCTATCTGGCTCGAACACAATAGATCCAGCGTTTGATCCATTTCCCCCTGTTAATGTACTCTGATTGGTTACCGTGATAGCGTTAGCCCCAAACTGAAGCCCAGAATAACCAATGTTCCCTAAATTGTCAGGGAAGGCCAGTCCACCATTATCCCCAACCAGCGGGAAGATAACGGTTGTGTCAGTAACTGGTGTTGATCCTGGCGCAGATAATGCAGAGTTCACAGGTAACAAAAAAAAAAGTGAAGCTAACCCTGTTGAAGAAAGCCAGCCCCGCTTCTTCATAATTGAAATTTTATTGATACAAAGGAGTTTTAAAGCCATGGGTTTCATTCTCTAGGTAGATTCAAGAATTGGTAGATTTAAGAATTAAATGTAACTCTGTTTATTTAGAAGATGATAGTTCTTAAATTTATCGATGTAAATCCCTCTGTAAGTAAATAACCGAAAGATTTTCTGGGTCTTGTACTAGGGATATGGAAAATTTCGTTGAGTTCGTCTTGAGACAGATGCGAGAGATCTGATCTTTTGGTAGAAATTGTCTGATCAAGCCATTTGACCCACTCTCTAAAAATGAGTCCAAGTTGAGAGTAAAACTTGAATCCTATAAACTTAGGTCCTTCTATAGTCATTTTAAATAACAATCCGATGATTTAATGATGTCGATGATGGGGATATTGTGTGGAGAGGATTCACGGTTTTTCTTGATAGTGGCAAAGGCTTTTTCGATAGGATTGAAGTCTGGGGAGTAAGGCGGAAGAGGTAGAAAGAAATGCCCTTTGTCTTTCAAACATTCAAAGATATCTGCCTTTTTATGAAAGGCGGCATTATCCATCACAATGATACTGGGTTTATCAAGAAGAGGGAGTAATTTTTCCTTGAGCCAGTCGAGAACTTTCTGAGCGTTGCAGTTTCCCTCGAATGTTTCTGGAGCTAGCCATTTTTTCTTCCTCCAAGCCATAATTAGGTTCAAGTGTTTACGATTATTACCTGAGACATCACCATATACTTTCTTCCCACGTTTTGCCCATGCATCCGTCCGATAGGCGTATTTCTTAAACCCGCTCTCATCAATGTAGACAATATTCTCTGAGCCATAGGTTGGGATGAGTTCTCTTAAGCGGCGTAGATACGCTATTCTTTTCATAGTATCCCGCTCGGAATATCTACGCGCTTTTTTTTACGATCTTTAACAGACGTAAGTGATAACTGATCGTACTCGGATCAACTTTGAAATATGCCGCTCGTTCTCGTAAAAATAAATCGGGATGTTTGTTGACATGAGCTTCCAATGCAACGCGGTTAACTTTCCGCATCCGCGTCTTAGCTGGGCGTGGGCTTAAATCTTCTCCCCGCTTTAGCCACTCATATATTGTATCTGGATTAACCCTGAAAACACGAGCCGCTTCAAGCTTGCTCCCGCCTTCTTTGATAAAACACATTACTCTTCTTCGATAATCTATGCTGTAACTCATTCCTCATTCTATACCATCGGAATATTATTGCAAGCCACTATAACATTCTGAAATTAAAATGTTGGAGCTATTACTGACCGCATTTGGCGAGGAACAGATTATGTAAGTCGCTCGCAAGGGTCAATTTGGATACGAAAAGAATTGCCGAAGATAGGCTAATTTCTGCACTATCTAAATAGATTGTCTAAGGACCCCCTGTACCATGATTCAGGTAAGCCCCATCATTGGCAGATATGGTTCGTGCTTGAGCAATTTTTGAAACGTTGTCTGGATTGTTTGTTACTAGGTCATTGGAGGCCGCACACCCAAATTTCTCTGACAAATTACAGTCTGTTGTAATTACTTGTTCTGATGCTGATTTGAAGCCTCGGCTATTAGGTTCAGTTTGAGGAATGTCAGGGGTTACTTTTTTATTGTAAGGAACAGAAGTTTCATTGGGTTTAAATAAATCAGGAAAATTACTTATTTCAGGATCATGAATAGGGATTAGATTTTTGTCATTTTTTATATTATTACTTACCTCGTCCCTTTCTAATTTTTCCAATAACCTTATGAAGTCATCTTGTGTCATATCTTGACTTGACCAATCATCTGGGAGCAGTGGTCTTTTGCTTCCTGGTGCCCATAGATGACCAAATTCCTTTTCAGGGTATTTGTAATCCATGGATTGTAAAAGGGCAGTGGCTACAGAATTAGAATTTTGTGCTTCATGATAAGGGCCGCCAACGATAACGTAATCAAGTTTGTTGTCATTAATAAAATTTGCTGCTGTGGTAGCGACCTTTAATTTTTCAGCAAACTCTTCTCTTGTCAATGTACCAAATGAAACCGAGCCAACTAATTTCAAGCCTTGCTGTTCATAGGTTGTTTTTGCAGCAGAAACTTTTAAGGTATGATTTGGCTGAATAGCAAATGTATTTAGTTCTCCAGTTTGTTTGTTATGGGCATTACCGTTAAATGCGATGAGTGGCTCTCCGTTTCTATAGAAAGCGACTTCATTATGAACGGCTATTTTTCCAAAAATATCAGCTAATTGATAACTATTAATGCGGACCTCAAACTTATCCTCTTGAGGGGAGGTTGAGGAACCAGAAGAGGTGACTTCTGGTTTTTTATCTTTATCTTTTTCAGTGTCTTCGTTTGGTATTTCCAAGAGGCCTCACTCCAAATTATAAATTTCTAGTTTTAAATTGAATTTTATTTCCACCCATCAGGGAATCGAAAACCAGATACCTCAAGTCCTGCACAGGTTCCTTCGATCTTTCCAACTTGGGATTGAATAGTACTCATAAAATCCCTTTGAATTTTTATATCTTTTGTAGATTTTTCCTTTGTAACGAGATTATTATTAACCAATACATCTTGCGCTAAAATATAAGTATCCAAATTAACCAATAGGCGAGAGTTTGTTACAGCCTTTTCACAAATTTCTCTTGTAATCCCCATTTCTATCTTTTGACCGTTCACGTTTACCTTTGCAGACGGGTTAAACGCATTAACTATGCTAAGCGCAAATAGGCTATCAACAGCGCGGTTGACATTTTGAATGAGCGTTTTTGCGCCATTTACCGTCAAAGGGTCAAGGGAAGGTTGAGATGTTTGGGCTGTTACAGTGCCTGATGCAGCTAATGCTGTTGCAAGTGTGGCTTTTGCCAATAACGAATTAAAATCAATAGACATTTTTTCCCCATTACCTTAAGATATTATTATATCATTATGTTAATTTAATGTCAATTTTGCAGTATATTTTATGAATTTTCGTAATTTTTTTTTAAAGGCTAGATCGATATAGACTAATTATGAAGGTTTACCAGTAACAGAATTTAAATATGGATCTTGTTCAAGACTAAAATAGTTACTGAACTCTGGCATAAACAGTAGCTTCTTTTATGAGTGCATCCTTATTAATTTATTCAGATTGGTAACGTTTCACAATTCTAACCTTACCCTGAGAGAAAGACATGCCTTCCAATCTTAAGTTTGCTATCCCTTGGGAATACATGAAATTATTTTTTTGAATATTCTTCTGCATAATTTTTCATTGTATTATTTTTACCCAGAAAAAGGAATAAAATACGTAATAGTATAGTTTTTTGAGAAACTCTAAAATCTAGAAACTACTGTCAATTCAATAGGACGTTATGTGCATTGAATAATAATGAGGAAATATGAGTAAGGGGTAGCCTAGCTCTAATAAATTTATCCAACCAAGTGAATCCACCTGAGGACGGGCCGTTTGAACATTCTGGATTTATGCTTTAGGAGCGGCGCGTAATTTAGAACCTAACAGCTCAATGTTGCATGATCAATTTAAAATCCACGTTCGCTCACCATCTCTTTTATGTTCCGATAGCTCATGCGTAAGAGACACACTATCGAACGAATTGCACTATGATAAACTTGGGATAATGACAACCGGAAAATGAGATCACCAAGTGTTCCTAATGTTGAAAAACAGCAAAACTAAACATAAATTTCAAAATTGAACTAAAGGGTTAAACTTTGCAACACTAACTTTTTGGTAAGGAAAACCCTTACCCCAACTAATATTTCCTAATAGTAATCACGAAGGCGAAGGATGATTACTTGCTCCGTTAACCCCGTTTCCATTTCCATTTGCTCTTCTCGGAGTAACAGCGACTGCGCGGCCTTCAAAGTGACTTTCAAATCCTTCAAGTGGACGATCATCCCCTTCTTCGACCATCATTTTTAGGAGGGGATGACGGCGAACATCTTCTTTTCCTAATATCGCATGGCCAATGTAGCCACTTTCAAGATATTTGGGTGCGGTGAATCGGTTGATAAACTGTACAAACGCAGAATCACCCTCCGTTCTATCATTTTGTTTATTGTCGCCCATAAATACAAAAGATGAGTCATGGCCGAGTCTTGATAAGGCAGTAATCAGTTGTTTGCCTGAAGCATTTTGACATTCATCTAAAATAAAGAATGTTTTTTTCATGGTTCGGCCACGTAAAAATGCATGCGGTGCTATCTCAATGACCCCTGTGTTCTGCAATTGAATTCGGATGTCTTTGCCAATCCAGTCATCAAAGGCTTCAAGAATTTGATTAACATGCTCAAACATTTTCGCATCCTTATCACCTGGCAGAAAACCAAGTCTTTCACCAGCTTCAACGGCAGGTGCTGTGACAGCTATACGATTAAATTTCTTTTCGATTAGACCTGTTAATCCAGCCAATACTGTCCAAATTGTTTTTCCTGTTCCAAATGGCCCGTCGACAAATGTGACATCATGATTCGCTACTGTAGTAAGTAATTTTCTTTGATTGGCGGTGGGCTCTAAACTCTCGCCATCGCATGTTTGATAATTTCCGTCGACACAATTTTTTTGCAAAATCATCTTTACTCGTTTAATAAGCTCGTGGCGATTGAGTTTTGGCTGAAGCGGAGCACCATCCGCTGCGGCCGTGCCGAAATCGGCTGCTGAAGTTCCTAAAGTCGTTTTTTTATTTACCATTCATTTTCTCCGATTTGTTTTTTGTATCTATTTTCTATATTTGTTTATAATAATAAAAGCAATCAATATTATAGAAATAAGATTTCTATTTTTGAGGAAGATAGATTCAAGGATAATGTGCAGCACTGTTTATAAAGAGGATGATAACGTTTCACAAAGCTATCCTTATCTTGAGAGAAAGACATGTCTCTCAATTTCAAGTTTGCTGTCCCTTAAAAATACACGAAATCATTTTTTTAATGTTTTGTGTTTATTCTTTTGTGCATCATTTTTATCCGAGAAAAGGAATATAGTCACTTGAATAAATAAATATCCATGATATAGTTCAAGGATGACTTATTCATATGATTTGCGTCTGCAAGCTGTCAGACAAGTAAAAAACGGCGTGAGCATAGTTGAAGCATCGAAGATTTTTGGCATTCATCGACAAACGTTACAGGGATGGGTAAGAGAATTACATAGGAACGGTCATGTTAAATCTGCTGGTAAGC
>Ga0209181_10003212_pt1 | contig 25561 bp, 20 predicted proteins | sample MAT05_FD_187208 | JGI IMG/M metagenome (GOLD analysis project Ga0209181, IMG submission 187208) | Freshwater microbial communities from Lake Fryxell liftoff mats and glacier meltwater in Antarctica - MAT-05 (SPAdes) (version 2) | ecosystem: Environmental > Aquatic > Freshwater > Ice > Liftoff...
TCCGGACGCCCATCATTGTTGATATCTGCCATGTCGGCGCCCATAGAAGCATTGCTTATACTTTGCATTTGCTTTTCGAGCGATTCAGTAAAAGTGCCGTTGGTATTATTAATGTACAGGTAGTCTCGTTCAAAAAAATCATTTGAAACGTAAATATCATCCCAACCATCACCATTTACATCGCCTGCGGTTACCCCTAATCCAAATCCAATGATACTTCCAAAAATACCTGCCCCCTCACTGATATCGGTAAAGTGATCCCCGTCATTTCTGAAAAACTTGTGCCCTCCCAGGGAATCCCGCAGGTTCCGTTCATTATTTTGAAGATTAAAGGTTCCGATCGCTTTGAAAGAATTGTTGAGTAAAAAAAAATCGAGGTCGCCATCATGGTCAAAATCAAAAAAAGAAGCATGGGTAGAATACCCTTTATCATTGATGCCATAAGCGCTGGCTTTTTCAGAAAAGGTAGCATTACCGTTATTGATGTACAATTCATTTTGTTTATCATCACCCTTTAAATCGCCGCTGTTACATACGTATATATCCAGCAACCCATCTCCATTTACGTCGGCCATACTTACACCGGTAGACCACCCGATAGCTGTCGGGTTGCCTTTTCGCTGGATACCTGCCTTATCCGTGATATCTTCAAACACAAAATTCCCTTTATTGAGGTAAAGCTTATTTTTACCCATATTGGCCGTAAAAAAAATATCAATCAAACCATCGTTATTGATATCTCCCAATGCAACGCCGCCACCATTATAAAAATTACGATAGGTGAAAATATTAAACTGGTCATCGTAAGGAAGCTGATTAATAAAATCCACATGCGAAGTGGTTGCCGGTACTTGCTCAAAAAGTGTGAGCGGTTCTTTTTGTTTTGCATTTTTGCAGCCCACCAGGTAAAAACATAACAACAGCGGCAAGCAGTATATTTTTACCATTCTACATTATTGATGTGTTTTTATTGATCTTTTTTTCAATCAGTAAATCAATGAATTCCACGGTGATCTCCTGCTCATCTTTTTTCCGGATGGACAGCTTCCTGTTTCCATCTATTTTTATAAAAGCGGCTCCTGTTAAGGGATCGCTTATTTGAAGCACATTGGCTGGTCCGTACCAATGTTTAAATAGCCGCAATAGGTCCGTTGCTAAACTATCAGCGAATAAAGATTTGTTCCAGGGTGCAAAGCCTTCATAGTTGACAGCAGCGGATAATTTATACATCCTGTTTTCAAAAAATTCAGGATAGAAACTGATTTTGGCGGGTGATTTCAATGCTGTATCCAACCGGCATATTACCGCGGTATTGCCGGCGCTGTTAAAAAAAAGTCCGTTCTTATTCATACTGCGGCAGTGAGTAAAAAATCCTTCTTTTGTCATTCCCAGTTTTAATCCATAAAAAAGATCGTCGGATCGTATGTTTCGGGAGAGTTGATGATCAACCAACTGTTTATATTGTTGGGTAATGTCTTCTTTACAACCTGAAATCAACATTATTACTGCTATTAAAAAATGATCACCTTTCATATTTCCATTGTTGAAATCGTATACTTAAAAATTCGCTCCCTGTTGCGGCTGGTAGCAACACCAGCCGGGGGAGAGCTATTAAAAACCGGGCGTATTTCTTATTAAATACATCGAAACAAAGACAAAAAAACAATGCAGGGATGAAGGAAATTTACCTGCACTGTTTTACCCTGGCTTAAGGTAGTGTTAATACCCGGGGTTTTGTTTAAGATTTGGATTTGCATTTAATTGCATTTCAGGTATTGGAAAAATATTTACAAAGTCGCCCGGATCAGCAACATTATACCGCCTGGCGGTATTGAATGTTCCAAATCGGATCATATCCTGTCGTTTAACGGATTCAAAGGCCATTTCACGGGAACGCTCCGTTAAAAAACTTTGGGCCGTTAGCGAACCAAACGGCGTAAGATTGGCGCCGCCATGTAAAGTCCGGATATTATTTACGGCTGCAAGCACAGTTGGTTCGTTCCAGTTATTTGTTAACCGGGCGGTGCATTCTGCCTTCATTAAGATAATATCGGCATACCTGAAAATAGCCATATCGTTATCCATGTTATAATTCATGCCCTGGTAAAATTGCCATTTGCTGATACGTGCCCCAGCCTGTTTCCAGCAATTGGGCGCTATTTCATTAATATAAGGGGTAAATGTAAGTGGCTGTCCATCAGGATCGGTTGCTTCTGCAGCGCCATCCAATAAACGGGTAACCCCATCGGCTTTATACTGTGGCCCTACCAGGAAATTAGATAGCCTGTTATCAAGCGTTCCCTGAACCGGTGTGCCCGTCGGACTTAAACCAACTACCGATCCCTGTGTGCCCGGATTTTGTGTAGGGTCAATGTATGACTGATAAAATTCCTGTACGGATGAAAAACCATTCCAGGCACCACCCACCAGTGAAAAAGTTTGCGCACTCAGTCCATTCAATGTATTGGCATGCAGGCTGAAACCCTGCCCTTTAACTGCATCGTACGGTATGGCCCAAATAAATTCCGATGCACCTGTATTGTTTCTTTTAAAATTATCAATGTAGGTGCTGGTAAGGGCATATTTGCCGGAATTGATGATGATATCGCAGGCATCCTTTGCCTTCTGCCACTGTTCAATACCGGTATAAACTTTTGCGTTCAAATATAATTTAGCCAATGTTGCCATGCCGGTATAATAATTTACCCGTCCATAATTCGGCCCGTCGCCCGGGCCGGATTTTGGCAGTTTGTTTACATTCTCCAGCAATTCCTTCTCTACAAAATCATATACCTGTTTCCTTGTATTGGTGGCAGGTGGGGCGGTGTTGGTAAAATCAGTTACTATCGGAACATTGCCGTATAAATCAAGCAACCAATAATAATAAACCGCACGCAGCGCTTTTAGCTCGGATACATACGTTAAAGCAATGGGCGCCTGGCTTTTAGACAGGGCCAGCAGTAGTTTGTTGCAGGTAGTAACGCCGCCAAAAGCCCAGGTCCATGCATCATTGATTTCACCGTCAGTACTATTGGTAGTACGGCTATAAGTATGGTCGGCAAACCTGAGCCATTTACCATTATCATACCAGTCGCTGCCTTTTTGTGGCACCACCATTTCGTCGGTAGTAGTCTCATTGAGTATGAAGAAAAAATTACTGTAACTGTAAATGGGTGAATAGGCAGCGCCCACCGCAGCCGCCAGTTCGGCATCGTTTTTATAAAAATTATCTGTAGTTACCTGGTCAAAAAGCAGGTCTCTTTCATTCAGTTTTGTGCAGGAAGCTGCCAGCAATATAGTTGCCAGTAACGCAAATCGTATGATGGATATAAATTTCATAATAAGTTCAATTTGAATGGTAAATAATAAGATGCTAAAACCCGAAATTCAATCCAAGCGTAAATGAACGGCTATATATCCAGGTTTCACGCCTGTCAACACCCGGCGCCAACACATTGGTACTACCATTTTCATCTACATCCGTATACCTTACTTCAGGATCAACACCCGTATAATCTGTGATGGTGAATAAATTTTGACCGTTGATATAGACTCTTATGTTTTTGAAAAGATTGGACTTTGGGAGCGGAAAATTATATCCCAGGGTTGCATTGTCGAGTTTTACAAACGATGCTTTTTCTACCTCCAGGCTACTGAATTTTTTGCCATCTTTTAAAGCGGGATCATAGTATTTTGTGTTCACGATATTGTAGCCCACCAGCGTAGGTGTTTCATAAAATGCCCGGTAGGTATTTATCAGGTCGTGGCCAACTGACCCACGAAGAAAGAAATTAAGATCAAGATTTTTGTATTTAAAAGTATTGCTCCAGCCAAATTCAAAATCGGGCAATCCATTGCCAATAACCATTTCTTTTGCATTGGCGAAACCAACCGGTTTACCAGCACCGTCATCAAAGAGGTATTTACCACTTGCATCAAGACCCAAATAACGAAGCCCCCAAAGCAGGCCAATTGGCTGTCCGGCAACAGCCCGGGTAACTTGTAATCCACTAAACCCAGGCGAGCCCAGTGTACTTGCCCCTACATAGGATCCTTCCAACGATTCGTCCAGCTTAGACAAGATGATATTGTAAGTAGAATAATTGGCGCTGGTGTTCCAGGTAAAATTTTTCTTCCTGATAACATCATAGCTAAGGGTTAATTCGATACCATTGTTTTTTATTTCACCGATATTCTTCCAGGTGTTAGGATTTAAATTGGGAGGCGAGGGCACAAAAAGATTGAAAATAAGGTCCTTTGTTTTGCGGTTATAATAATCAACACTACCATTCAATCTTTTATCAAAAAGGGAGAAATCCAATCCGATATCAAATTCAGCTTTGCGTTCCCATTTCAAATCGGGATTTGGATTTACAAAAGTAGCATAGGTTTGTAAATAGGTGCCGTTGCCTGCGTAATAAGAACCACCCTGGTTGGTAATTCTTTCTAAAGATAAATAGGGGCTTGGCGGAAGTGCGCCTGTAATGCCGTAACTGGCCCTTAGTTTTAAATTATCCACCTTCGGAATTTCTACCAGGCGGCTGATGTCTAAGCCGGCGCTGACGGAGGGAAAATTACCCCACTGGTTGTTGACTCCAAACATAGACGATCCCTCTCTCCGGATACTTGCCTGTAAAAAAGCGAGATTCTTATAATTCAGGTTTAACCTTCCAAAGAAGGCGATCAATTTACTGGCATTTTTATAACTCTGTGATATGGCCAACCCGTTCCTGAAATCAAGGGCGGAATTGATATTTTCTTTGGATGCATCGGTCAGAAAATCACCCGCATTTACACTGAACCCTTTATTGGTGAAATATTGATAGGAGTATCCACCCAGCAAATTGATTTCAATATCATTTAAACGGGTGTCGTATGTCAGCGTATTTTCATACAATTCATTAAAAGATTTGTCTTCCCTTTTATTGGCGAGTCCCCTTCTTTGAAAACCTCCCAAAGAGTAAGAATTACGGGGAGAATAGCTAAAGCCATAATAGTCGGATGTTTGATAGGCATACCGCGTCAAAAATTTCAGTCCTTTTATGAGTTCATATTCTGCGGTTCCACCAAAATTGTTCCGCACTGTTTCTCCTTCATTCGTATTTAATACCAATGCCGCCACAGGATTAAAATAATCCAGCGTACCGGCTGATTCAAAGTATCCTCCGCCAGCCAGATCATACAAAGGATCTGAACTATTCACAGGTGCGGTAGGGTTGTAAATAGTGGCCCATTTAAATGCCGCGGCATTTCCAAATTGTGCCAGTTTACGTGTAGCATTCAATGTTAAGGATACCACCAGTTTATCATTTAAAGCTTTGTGACGCAGGTTAAAATGACCGTTCAATTGCTGATTGCCTGTTTTTAATGCAACGCCCTGGTTATTCCTGTAATTGAGCGATGCGTTATAGGTAGTGCCTTTGTATCCACCGGCAATAGATAGGTTATGTACATACGAATAAGCAGTTCTTGAAATTTCCTTATTCCAGTCTGTTGTAGCGCCATAGTCGGTGCCTGTACCCAATTTTCTGTATTCATCCGCATTCATGTGAGCGGTAAATCTCCCCGGGTTTTCAATAGTACCCGACACATTGTATGACAGGGATGGTGCGCCGGCCAAACCAGATTTTGACGTTATGATGATAACCCCGGCCGATCCGCGGGTGCCGTAAATGGCTGCTGCTGATCCGTCTTTTAATACGTTGATACTTTTGATGTCGTTGGGGTCAATGGTATTTATATCTGCGCCAATTTGCCCGTCTACCACTACAAGGGGGCTGGCATTTAATCCAAGGGTAGACAGTCCCCGTAAGCGAAGCGTCGATAAACTATTCGGATCACTGCCGGGGCGGGATATGGATAACCCTGCTACTTTACCTTGTAATAACTGTGCTACATTACTGATATTGCCTTTATTAAATTGTTCGGCGTTTACGTTGGTAATGGCATTGGTTACTTCGTTTCTTCGCTGCGTGCCGTAACCAACCACTACCACTTCATTGAGCTGTGAAAGTTTTTCTTTTAATTCTACAATGATGTTTGCGTTGCCATTTAAAGGAATTTCCTGCGACTCAAAGCCGATAAAAGAAACAACAATAATCGCATTGAGGGAACTAACTGTTAGCTGGAAACGCCCGTCTGTTCCGGTAGCAGTACCATTGTCAGTACCCTTCTCCAACACAGAGGCAGACGCAATTGCCCCCCCATTTGAATTCGTTACTATTCCTGACAACCGTGCATCACTGGATGATGCGTTGCTGTTGGTGATTACAATAAGGTTGTCCTGCACAATCTTGTATCCCAATCTTGTTTCGCTTAGCAGTTTATCCAACACTTCGGTTACCAATACATTCTTTACATTGATGTCAATTTTTTCATCGCCGGGCAATAAATCATCATTGAATAAAAAACGAAAGTCCGTTTTCTTTTCAATGGCCAACAAAATACTGCTTAAGGATGCCTGTTGCATCTTTAGCGTAACCTTGTTTTGTGAATGCACTTTAGCAGTAACCTGCAATGAAAAAAGCATGATAAAAATGATCGTTAGTTTCATAAGCAGAAAAATTTTCCAACAGGCTTTTTTAAATAAAAAAGCACCTGCCGGTTGATTTTTTTTCATAATTTTATAATTGATTAGGTTAGATATAGACATAGCACAACTCTTCCACGGGCATGCTACTGTCATGTTGTTTAGCTTTCAGGCGGGAAATGTGTCAGCATTTCCCGTTTATTTTGTAAGTAAGTTGGTTTACTATCAGGTGCTGTCAAATTTCATAAGCAATCGTTTTATTGGTTTATTAATATATAGCAATTATTTATTTATCATAGATGTAAACATTGTCGCCATTTTTTTCAAACCTAAAATGAAATGGATAAGATAGCTGCAAGGCAATTAAAACTTCTTTAATGTTTTCATTTTTAAATGTTCCCGTAAATTTTTTTGTCAGTAAGGTTGAATCTTCAAACTGAATAGAGACATTAAACCACCTTTCCATATCTTTCGCCAATGCGCCAAAATCTTTTCGCCTGAAAATCATTTTATGCATCATCCAGGAAGTTTCTATTACCGAACTATCCGCATTATTATAGGTAAGGGCCGACACAGTTATTGCGGGTATTGATTTGACCTGGCCGGGGGATTGAACAGAAGGCTGGGAGGCCAATGCATTCGGCAACACGCTGTCTTTATTTAAAATAGTTATTTTTTCCCGGGGTTTTAATACAAGCTTGTTTACTTGTTTTCCAGGAAAACTTACTTCGATAGATCCCCGGATGAGCGTTGCTTCCGATGTAACGTCATCAGGATAGGAACGAACATTAAAAGCGGTACCAAGCACTTTAATGTCCATAACACCTGTTTTCACTATAAAGGGCATTTCGGCATTGTGTACTACATCAAAATAAGCTTCTCCCACCAGTTGAAGTTTCCTGTATTGCTTACCATAATTTTCATCATAAATCAGCTTACTACCTGCATTCAACCAAACCTGCGTGCCATCCGGTAATTCAATTTTTGATTTTGAACCGTTTTTTGTAGATACTATATTTTGCTTTACCTGCTGATCTTTTTGATGACTGCGGATTAAAAACCAACCGGTAGAAATGATTGCCAGGAAAACGGCAGCAGCGGCTACCATCCGGTAAAACATCTTTATTGATTGCCGGGAATTATCACCGGCAATTGCTGTATCGGGTTCAAGAGGTATTGGGGTTGAAATCTTTTGCTGAATACTACTCCAGGCATGCGCTGTTTGTTGTTTGCTTACTTCCTCGCCTGATTGAAAACTACTATTCCAAAGCGCATCAATCTGATTGGTAACTTCAACCAACGCAGCATTCTGAATGAAATACTGTTTCAGTTCAAGTTGTTCCTCTGGAGTGGCCTCACCCGATTTTTTCTTTGCCAGTAAATCCCAAAATCTATTCTGTTCCATACATTTCTTATACAGATGATATAGACGGAGAATCGTAAAGAATACCCTTAAGAAAAAATAAATATTTTTTTTAACTGGAATTATTTTCGGCTGCATCCCAAATTGTGGCAACAATTTGTGGTCGGTGATGACACCGACCACGGCTGAGCCTCGGTCGGTGTCATCACCGACCGAAACAGGAGCGACAATTTGAGATGCATCTTATTTTCCTTGTTCCAGGCGGTCATCACCAAAACGTGATAAGTTTGCGTGTGGAAAAATATTGGCAGCGAGGAGTTCGCCCCCGATTTTACTTATTGCTAAAGACATTTGAGTTTCAACTGTTTTGACAGAAAGATTCAGCATTTCTGCTACTTCACGATATTTAAGACCGTCTTCTTTTATCAGTCTGAAAATGAGCCTGCATTTGGGTGGAAGCGCTGAAATGGCCTGCTGTATTCTCATCAGCAGTTCTGCGGATATAAATAACTCTTCCGGGTTCAATGAAATTTCGCCAAATTCTACTGCCAGGTCATCAAGATTTACAGTGAGTAATTTGTTTCTTTTTTCAAGGTAATCCAATGCTGCATGTTTGGAGGAAACAAATAGGTAATAATTAAGATTTTTTATCGCAGGGAGCGATTCCCGGTTTTGCCAAAGTTTTACAAATACGTCTGATACCACCTCCTCCGCAGATTCCCTGCTTTTGAGAAAAGCCTTTGCAAACAAAAATAATTTATGGTAAAAATGATTGAATATTTTTTCAAATGCAAGCTCGTCATCTTTTTGGGCTACCAAAATACACAAATCATCAAGTTGGCTGGTGATCATCTTTAAGACATTTAGCTTTATGTAAATGTAATGCTTTATCAATTCAATTTATTTCGAAAAATTAGTATACAATCTAAATATATTTTTGACATGAATGTTCCCGCAACCATTATACTATATGTATTGTCGTTTATGACTTATCTAAGTTTAATACATAGCCTTGGAGAGTAACTTTCGGTCCACAATGCAGGAATATTAAGGCAGTGATGTTATTGGTTTAGCTGCAAAATTGTTGTCAATTTATATAAGAATTGTATAACTCATGTATAAAGTAAATCGGGTAGTTTTAAGGCATATCAACGCTTGCCAGGCTTACATCGCAGATCGCTGGATTTCTGACAAACGATTATTTATGGCAAATTCGTTCGTTTGATTTAATGGGATTAGAACTTATGTAGCCGTTGTTTTCAGTTAAATATTGAGTAAACATTTTAAGATTATTTTTAGTTCAAAATGAAAAGCGGGATATCAAAAAAATGATTTTTTTTCTACCATCCGAAAGTCAAAAAAGGTAAACAGCCCATATTACCTTTGAGGTGACAAAACTTCATAAATATATGGGACTATTTACCCGCAATAATAATAATAACAAGCCGATAATAAAACAGATTTTAAAAATGATGATTCACAGCTTACACCAACCATTGGCTTTATTGTTGAGTTTTAAGTACCGTTAAACTGGCTGTTGAACTAAATGTCACCAACATGTTTTTATAATTATATCCTTAGCCTTCGATGGCTGGTTTCAGGATACTAAGGTTACTTTATATTTTATTGTTCTTGTAAGTTATCTATGTGGTGGGTGTATTTAGTTGAGGTGCGGCATTCGATAGCTATCAAGAATTTTAAATACCCCCATCTCGTTACAATTTGTTTTTGTTATGGTAACAATGAGGTAACAATTTCTTAATATGCTGAGGGCAATTTTGTTGGCTAAACTTAGTTGCATGATTAAACACTTTACTAGCCTTATATTATCTTTTTGTATGTTCAGTTTCCTGCAGGAAATGCATGCTCAAACTGTCATTACCCGCTGGAATTTTAATTCTGTCGTGGCTGATGCAAATACTGCTACCGGTTCAATCGCTCCGTCTTCCGGAGCAGGAACCATTTCAGCCATTGGTGGTACAACCAGCCTTTTTGCCTCCGGCGATGCAGGAACAGGTTCTTCTGATCCTGCAACCGGTGACGATTCCGGTTGGGGCAATACCAGTCACCCTGCAAATGGAACCAATGATAAAACCGCTGGTATCAGCTTTGCTTTATCAACTGCGGGGTACACTAATATTATTGTTACCTACGATGTGCGTCATAGCAATACTTCGTCCCGCAATTCGCAATTTCAATACACAGCGGATATTACAGCCACCACTCCGGTTTGGGTGGATGTGGCGATGGTAACCGCAACCGCAGGTGATACCTGGTTTGCACGTTCCTTCAACCTATCCGCAGTTACTGCAATCAATAATAATCCAAATGCAGGCTTCAGGGTGGTATCCGTTTTTGAACCTACTACAAGTCTTTATGCAGCCTCCGGTGCAGCCAGTACTTATGCTACTACCGGCAACTGGCGTTTTGATATGGTAACGGTAAGTGGCACTGGCGTTGGGGGAGATGTCACTCCTCCGTCACCACAATCTTTCCAGGCCACTTCAGCTACCACTTCATTTATTAAATTCAGCGAAGTGGTTACCAGTGCCAGTGCAACCAATTTGGCCAACTACCTGTTTAACCCCGCTTTGGCAATTAGCAATTTATCTTTATCTGCAACCGGTGATACCGTTTTTATAACCCATGCGCCTTTTATAAATGGTCAGCCTTATATACTTGGAGTATCCGGTGTGCAGGATCCTGCTTTAAACACAATGGTTACGGCCAATTTAAATATAGTTTATAATGCTGCTATTCCCAATTTGGTAATTACCGAAATTATACATTCGCCCAATGATATTGAATCCATTGAGATATACAATGCCGGTGCATCAGCAGTTAACCTGGGTGGTTTAAAATGGACAGATGGCACAAGCGGTGCTTTTCCGGAAGTGAGCCTTGCAGCAGGCGCTACGGCTACGTTTGCTACCAGTCCGGCCACGGCATCGGTTACATTGAATGTAACGCCGGTGTATACTATTTTAAGTGGCTTAGGTTCGTCCAATGATATTTTAGTGATCCGCAATTCGCTCAACCAGGTGGTGGATAGCGTTGCCTATTTTGTAGGCACCAATGGATGGCCCACTGCACCGGTAGGTGTGTATGGCTATTCCTTTGAATTAAATGCAGCATCCAGTGATAACAATGTGGGAAGTAATTGGATTGCTCCATTAAATCCCATCACACCGCAACCAGCCGTGGGAGTAGTAAGGGCTACTCCGGGTGTATATCCTACGCCGCCTTACACGCCTGCAATGGCCACAGTAAGTTTTGTTGGCTCAAAAACCAGCATAAGCGAAACAACAACTACCGTAAATATTGTTGCCAATCTGCAAGGCGGCGGAGCCAGTGCTTCCTCCATTGATTTAGAAATATTGCCTTTGTCAACTGCAACTGCACCAGGCGATTTTACCCTGCCTGCATCTATGACATTTAACTGGGCTGCCAATGCCAATAATGTAAATCAAACGATCAGTTTCACTATTAACAACGATGCGCTGCCCGAAAATGCAGAGTACTTTATCGTACGGCTTGTTAACCCGGTAAACATTGGCTTACCTGCTGCGGCTTCCAATTATTTTACGGTTACCATTACAGATGATGACAAGCAGGCGCCGGCTGCTACTCAATCGATATCGCTTAGTCACATAGCGTCTTTCAGCAATGGCGCCGCTGGTACAAATTCTGCTGAAATTGTTGGGCATGATCCTGCATCCCAACGTTTATTTATCGCTAATTCCATCGGGGCAAAAATTGATATCGTAAATTTTAGCAATCCTGCGGCAGCTACTTTAATCAGTTCTGTTTCAGTTACTCCTTATGGCAATATCAATTCCATTGCAGTAAAAAATGGTATTGTAGCCGCAGCTATAGAAAACACTGTACCCGAACTTCCGGGTAAGGTTGTATTCTTCGATATCAGTGGAAATTTTATCAGCCAGGTAGATGCAGGTGCTATGCCCGACATGATTACATTTAACAATGCCGGCACCAAAGTACTAACGGCTAACGAAGGACAACCCAGAACTGATTATGTGGTGGATCCCGAGGGGTCTGTTACCATTGTAGATATTAGTGGCGGAGTGGCTGCTCTTACACAAGCCAATGTAAGTACCGCTGGCTTTAGTGCTTTCAATTCAGCAAAGCTCACATTACAGGCTGCAGGTGTTCGCATATTTGGAGCCAACAATCCTACTGTGGCGCAGGATATGGAGCCGGAGTATATTACCATTTCGGACGATGATCAAATGGCATGGGTTACCTGCCAGGAAAACAATGCCATTGCTGTCATCAACCTGGCAACCAATACCATTACAGAAATTCTACCATTGGGTACAAAAAATCATGCGTTGGCTGGCAATGCACTGGATATCAGCGACCAGGGTGGCGTAGTAGAAATAGCCAACTGGCCGGTAAAAGGTTTGTATATGCCGGATGCCATTGCATCTTATCGTGTTAGTGGAAAAACCTATTTGGTCACTGCCAATGAAGGGGATGCCCGTGAGTACAATGCCTATTCAGAAATTGTAAGAGCCGGCTCATCTGGTTATGTTTTAGACCCGGTTGCCTTTCCGTACGCAGCCGCATTGAAAGCAAATATTGGGAGGTTAAACGTAACCACCGCCAGTGGAGATACAGATGGAGACGGCGACTTTGATGAAATACATGCGTATGGTGCAAGATCCATTTCTATCTGGGATGCTGCCACCGGCGCATTGGTTTGGGATAGCGGCGATCAAATGGAAATGATTACTTCCAAACACCCGGTGTATGGCCCTGTATTTAATGCAAGCAATTCAAACAATACGTTTAAAAACAGAAGCGATGATAAAGGACCGGAACCGGAAGGTGTTACCATTGCGGTGATAGGAGGCCAAACCTATGCGTTTATTGGGCTTGAAAGAATAGGTGGTTGTATGGTTTACAATGTTACTGACCCGGCCAATCCTGTTTATGTTGACTATAAAAACACCCGGAATTTATTGGCTTACGGCGGCGACAACGGATCTGAGGGAATCATATATATCAGTGCAGCCAATTCGCCCACTGGTGTGCCCATTGTAATATTGGCCAACGAAGTATCTTCTACACTGTCTTTTTATTCAGTCAATCTTTCTGTATTGGAAATTACCCTGGCTCACATCAAGGCTTCTAATATCGGTACACGCAACCTGGTAACCTGGAATACAGCGGCTGAAGATACCCGTGATGTATTTGAAATTGAAAGAAGTAAGAATGGTACTTCGTTTGAATATCTTGCTTCTGAAGCTGCCAGGGGTATAGCTGCAGCTTACTCTTATGTAGATGCAATACCGTATGAAGGTGTAAACTTTTACCGGTTAAAATTAAAGCATAGTACCGGAAGGGTTTCTTATTCTGCGGTTGTATCTGCCAATGTAAAAGGTGCTATCGCAGGAATACAGGTTTATCCTAATCCCGTAAAAGATAAACTAACTGTTAGGACTAACAGCCAGCAGTTATTGAATAGCTCCATTGATATTATCAATATGCAGGGCATGGTTGTTAAAAAGCTGGTGGTTACATCACCACAAACAACTGTGGATATAAGTAGCCTGCCTGCAGGGGTTTACACGCTGCGTTATTTAAACAGCAACGGACAGCAAACCATCCGTATCACTAAACAATAAACCAGATCAATAATTAAAAAAACTGCCACTATACATTTTATAGTGGCAGTTTTTTTATTTAGATGCTTATGAGAAAGGTGTGAAGGCAGCTATTGAACAATGGGGAGCAGTAATGCCAACCAATTATTTCATCAATAGCAATGCGGCTTATTATGGCACACTGGATCGCATCATGCTGCAAAAATATTATGGCTTGTAATTTATAGATTACCAGCAGTGGTTTAAGTACCGCCGCACCGGTTTGCCCGTGTTGCCGGTAGCTGATGGAATGGTTAATAATAAGGTATTGCCGGTTCGTTTTTATTACCCGATTCCTGTTTAGAACAAACAACCCTTATAACTACAAGGCAGCAGTTGAATCAATGGGCCAGGATAATATCAAAACAAAAGTTTGGTAGGAAAAATAAAACACAAATAGGGTCAATTTGGATAGGGTTTATTTTTTCGTCTGCCGGGGTTTTACAGCCGTGGTTCGTGTCCTACAGCCTCGGTTCGTGTCCTTCACGAACCACCCTTCCAGTAAATGTTGAAGCCTATTTATAAAACATTGTAACTAGAAAAATAATTGCAGAGTGGTTCGTGACACGAACCACGGCTATGTGGGGACAAAAACCACGGCTATGTGAAGACACGAACCACGGCTATGGCAACTTTTCTCTGTTAGGTTACTCACCAACTTTTACATAAAATTTTTTGTTCCGGCTGTGAAGCATTGGTCAACATCGTTGTGTCACTCACTTGTACCGCATACCTATTTGGATCTTTTACCGAAGCGGTGGTTTGTTTTCTACATTGTATGGTGGCGGTGATGACATTGGCCATGGGAGCAATTAACGCAGGATTTTGAAACTTGCGCTTTTTATTTTTTTTTTATTTATATCTTCAACAATCAAACTTGTGTAGGTGATTTGTGAATTTGGGTAAAACCGAAACATGGGCATATTTGCGAGTTGGTGGTAATTTTTAAACGACATTACGTGCGACTGAAACAAAGACCATATAATTTACTTTTTTTGACAGCTATAATATTATTTATTGGTGGACTTTTTAGTTCTAAAACACCAATTGATTCTGATTATTGTTTGTTGAACGACACAGGCTAGAAGTCTACAGGTGTTAACGTTGATACCACAGTCGTGTGCTGTCTTTGTCATGTTTTTCAAGGATGCGAATGGTTACTGGCATTTGCACTTTGGGTGGCAAGGCCAACCGTTTTGTTCGCTGACGGATGTCGGTGAATCGTTTTTTTTACCCTGTTTTTGCGACAAGCCATAATGCCGTATTTTTTCAACACGTTTGGGCAGTCCGCCGCATCGGACAATCAAACATTGTAGCTGCTATTTATAAATTTGGGTAAAACTGAAATATGCGCACATTTACAAGTTTTGCGTCATTATTCGATCTCTTTAACAACTCGCACTTCTTTGGATTTTAAATTAAAATACTTACTTTTGGCGTTAGTAATAGAAATGTTATGATTGTTTCGTTTAGAAGTTCTGATACAGAAAAAATCTTGAATGGAATTAGAGTTAAAAAACTGCCAACCGAAACTCAAAATATAGGAAGGAGAAAATTAAGAATGCTTAATAACTCTGTTGATTTAGCAGACTTAAGAATCCCTCCTTTGAATAGACTTGAAAAACTATCTGGCAAGTTGAAAACCTATTATAGCATTAGAATAAATGACCAATGGAGAATCATTTTCAAATGGAATTCCGGTAATGCTTTTGAAGTTGAAATAATTGATTATCATTAAAAAAAGTAAAATGGCTAAGCTTAAAAATATACATCCAGGTGAAGTTCTTCTTGAAGAGTTCCTTTTGCCTTTAAATATTTCTGCATATCGACTTGCGAAAGATGTCGAAATACCACAGACACGTATCTCCGAAATCATAAAAGGTAATCGACGAATTACTGCCGACACTGCTCTTAGATTTAGTAGGTATTTTGGGAACTCTGCAAAGTTTTGGCTTGGTATGCAAGATGACTTTGATATTGAAGAGGAACTTTCAAATAAGGGCTCTTTGATACAATCCATAAAAACATTTAATTCTAAAGTAGCATAGCAGCAGCTAACATTAAGAACCATAGCCGAAAGTCTCCCATAAAAAGCCGCACATTAAAAAAGTATTTGCAGTGGCTTTTGATTATTGTTTATTGACCTACACCGGTTAGAAGTCTACAGGTAGTAATTTTGATACGATTGATATGTGCTGTCATTGTTATATTTTTCAGCATGTGAGCGATTACCGGTGCCTGCACTTTGAGTGGCAAGAGTACCAGTTTTAATTGCTGACGAATATCGTTGAGCTGTTTTATTTTACCATGGTTTTGCAACGAGTCATTGTTCCGCATTTTTATAAATCGGCAGGGAAGTACTCTGCGGCGGATGCAAGTCAAAGCAACGTAATACCGATTGATCGGGTTTGGCCCGTAGGATAAAATAATGCAAAAAATGGGTTATAAAAACTTACGCTTTTAAATGTCCATTTCTTTATATTTTTAACAACCAAACTTGTAGTTGCGATTTAGAAATTTGGGTAAAACCGAAATATGCGGATATTTATGAGTTAGCAGAAATGCGATGGCAGCGTAATCATTTGACAGAATAAAGTTGAAAAGCTATTTTTACAATAATGAAAATGCCAAAGTATCAATTAAAGTCAGATGAAAAGCTTTTGAGTTATGAATTCACTAGTGAAGGTTCGAAAGGAAAGATTACTAAAAGAATTCAGTTTACACTAATCAATCAGAATGAAATTTACAATCTTGCTTTTGGCGACATCAACCAGGAGTCAGGCGAAATAGATGACTTGGTAGTTAGTAATAATGGAGATAGTGAAAAGGTTTTATCCACTGTTGTAAGTGCTGTTTACGCATTCTGCGACAAGCATTCTGATGCCTGGATTTTTGCGGCAGGCAGCACATCTTCCCGGACAAGACTTTATCAAATCGGAATCAGCAAATATTTAGACTATATAAAAGAAGACTTTATAGTTTATGGTATGGGGGAGTACGATTGGGAAGAGTTCGAATTAGGTAAAAATTATAGTTCATTCCTTACAAAAAAGAAATAAAAAAACTAATTTTGAAACATGAAGACAATAACAGAAATAAATAATAGCAAAGTTCCACTTGTAATTATTGACAAAAAGTTGAACAGACTAAATGAAGTTGTTTTGTTTCCGGAGAAAGTTGCAAATGCAAAAAAAGTTATTGCAAAGTTTGGCCTACCTAAAAGATAAGGGCTTCTGCCAATATTAAGAACAATAGCTGAAAATTCTCCTTAAAAAGCCCGGCATTAAAAAACTATTTTCGCTGGCATTTGGTTATTGCTTATTGACCAACACAGGTTGGAACGCCGTAAGTGGTAAAGCAGGCAACGTTTAGCAGATAAAGGAAATCAATTAAAATTTTTTTTGGAGAGATTTACACCCGAATGAAACTTCCCGTTTGCATTTACCCGTAATTAGAATTGGGGAACTTTTTAAATGATAAAAAATGTGATAAACAATATTGACTATCCAAAGTGGCCGTTTACGTAATTTTTGGTAAGTTCCTTTTGAGGGTGCTTAAAAATATTTTCACTGCTGTCAAACTCTATTAATTCACCCAGATACATAAAGGCCACTTTATCTGAGATGCGCAGGGCCTGCTGCATGTTATGAGTAACGATCACAATCGTATAGTTTTCTTTCAGGCTTACAATCAGGTCCTCAATTTTGCGTGTACTGATAGGGTCCAATGCAGAACATGGCTCATCCATTAAAATTACTTCAGGTCTTAAAACCACCGTTCTGGCAATACAAAGCCTTTGCTGTTGCCCGCCGGATAGTTTTACAGCAGGTTTCTTTAACTCGTCTTTCACTTCTTCCCATAAATAACTTTCTTTTAAAGCCTGTTCAATCAGTCCTGGTATTTCTGTTTTCGGAAAGTCATGAATCTTCAGGGCATAAGAAAGGTTTTCATAAATGCTCTTGGGTAAGGGATTAGGTTTTTGAAATACCATGCCGATCCTTTTTCGGATAGCTGTAACGGAACTATGCTTATCGTAAATATCAAGGTCACCCATTTTTATAGAACCGTCAATTTTTGCATCCGGCGAAAGATCATGCATCCGGTTGAAAGAACGCAATAAAGTGGATTTTCCACAGCCTGAAGGTCCAATTAAAGAGGTGACCTTGTTCTTAGGGAAATCGATTGTCACATTTTTCAATATTTGCTTCTTCCCAAAAAAGAGGTTAAGATTATGTGCTGATAATTTGATGTCTTCCATATTAATCTTGAGTTCTGTGTTTAAACCGGATATAAAAAGCAATTATATTGAGCATAAAAACCAGCAGGATCAATACCGCGGCTGTCCCATAAGCCAATGGCCTTACCTCTTCAATGGCCTGGTGCTGTGTACTCAGCATGTATAAATGATAAGGCAGAGCCATAAATTCCTGGTTTAAAGAAGTGGTGATGCCATTAATGTAAAACGCAACACCTGTAAATAAAACAGGTGCGGTTTCACCGGCAGCTCTCGACATGGTGAGTATTACGCCTGTTAAGATACCTGGCAACGCTTTTGGCAATACCACATCTTTAATAGTTTCGAATTGAGTAGCACCTAATGCCAGGGTAGCTTCTCTCATACTGTTGGGAATCCGTTTCAATGCTTCTTCTGTAGTGGTAATAATATAGGGTAGGGAAAGCAGCCCCAATGTTAACCCTGCTGATAAAACAGAAGTGCCTAATCTAAACCCCTGCACAAAGAGTGCAAGACCAAACAAGCCATAAATAATGGAAGGGATACCGGCAAGATTCCTGATAGAAGCCCTGATGATATTGGTAAGTATGGATGGTCTTGCATATTCATTCAGGTAAATGGCACATGCCACACCAAATGGTACTGCAAAAAGGGTGGTAATGAATGTGAGTATAACCGTTCCGATAATGGCTGGCAGTATTCCTCCCTTTGTCATGCCATCGGCGGGGAATTGGCTGATAAAATTCCAGGATACTGACGATAACCCTTTTGAAAAAATATCCCATAAAATAACGCCCAGTGCCAGGCATACCATCAGCGTACTCCCTAAAAGTAATATCCAATTAAACAGGTGTCTTATTTTCTTTATCATGCATGAAATTTTCTTAAGCTGTTAGCAAAATATTCTCCCAGCAAATTAATAACCAGTGTTATCAGAAACAGGACTACAGCTATCGCAAAAAGTGCAAAGTAATGGGTAGTCTGGTAAGGTACTTCCCCCATTTCAATTGCGATGGTTGCGGTGATGGTTCTAACTGCATCTAAAAATCCTTTGGGAAGCACAGCCGCATTTCCGGTTGCCATTAATACCGTCATTGTTTCGCCCAGGGCCCTGCCAAGCCCCAGCATTACTGCAGCAATTAATCCCGGAAGCGCAGCAGGCAATGTTACTTTAAAAAGTGTTTCCCATTTATTGGCACCCAAAGCCATTGAAGCTTCCCGGTGACTTTGGGGTACCGCATTGATAGCATCTTCGCTGATAGTTATTATTGTTGGTAGTGCCATTACGGAAAGTAACACTGCTCCGTTTAAAGCATTCAATCCATTTGAAAGGCCAAATAATTTTGCAATGCCCGGGCCAACAAGCACTATACCCAGAAAGCCGATCGCTACTGAAGGAATTGCTGCCAGCATTTCAATGAGTGGTTTTAAAATTGCTTTTAATTTTGGATAGGCCAGTTCAGATAAAAATGCAGCGGTAAATATTCCCAATGGAACTGCAATCAGCATTGCTCCCAATGTTACCAGGCCGGTGCTTACCAATAAAGGAGCTATGCCGTATTTACCTTTTGCACTTTCCGGGTTCCATTGTGAGCCGGTAAAGAAATCAAGGGGGTTTATTTCTGCAAAAAAGGCAATGCTGTTGTACATTAACATAAAAAATATTCCGCCAAGTAACGCAATGGTGATAAGCCCTGCGGCCTTGAATGCCTGTTTCAACAACCAATCCGTATGCTCCCGTCTTTTTATTGTCATGGTGTTTTGTTTACCGGGTAATACCCTGCTGACTGAATTATTTTCTTTCCTTTATCACTTTTTTCGAAATCAATAAAGGGCATTACTTTTTCATAAGCGGCAGCTTTATAGTATTGAAATAAAGGCCGCTGAAAATAATATTTACCTGCTGCAATCATGTTGGCATCCAACGGCGAAACAGCATTTTCGTTTTGCTCAGAATAAATGAGCAATACTTTTATTCCATTACTGCTTCCATTGGAAACATACCCGGCACCCACATATCCTATTCCTGAATGATCTGCCCTGATGGCTTCCAGTATTTGCGCATTGCCACTCATTTGCCTGGCATACGGTGTAAATTCTATTCCTAATTTTTTTTTGATAAAATCATGGGTGCCCGAATTGCTTTGTCTGCCGTAAATATTGATGGGTAATGCTTTACCGGTGAGGGATGACCAGTTTGTAAACTTACCGCTTAATATGTTTGCCATGTTGGCTGCACTAATAGAATCTAAAGAAAGATCAGCAGCTACCACAAAGGCGATTGCATCCTGGGCGAAAACAAAAGAGTCCACTATAGCATTTCTTTTTTTAAATAATTCAATTTCGCCGTTGTTGATACTTCTGGAAGAATTGGCTACATCCGCTGTACCATTCAGCAGGGAAGCGATCCCTAACCCGGAGCCTCCACCCGATATGGAAACAAAAATGCCGGCATTTACTTCATGAAAAGATTCTGCTAACTGCACTGCAAGATTAACTTCAGTATCTGATCCTTTTATTTTGATAGTGCTACTGTCCCTGGAGCAGGATTGCAGAAGCATTATCAGGCAGATAAAATAATAGTTCTTCATAACTTCTAATAATGATGCTGATTGTGGTAAAGTACTGAAACAATACTCAGAATGTAAGATGCGGGCTATTATCTTTTGGTTAAGAAAAACTGCTGTAGCAGGATATCCTTTTGATCCGGATTAGGTAAAACGGCAGCATTCAATTTAGTGACGCCGATTATTTGCTGAATGAAGTCTTTAGTTGTTGATGGCATCCTTTTCAATTTAAAAAGAAACGAAGGCAGATAACTCCAGGCAGTTTTAACGCTTCATTCAATGGTCAACATTCGTTTTTAAGATATACCTTTTTACACTTCTTGTATTGTCAATAATACCGGTAAACCAAAATGTTGTTGGAAAGCCTTCACAATAAAAAAGCTATAAAGCTGTACAACATAAAAAAGTCTTCCCAAAATAGGGCAGTCAACATTAAACGCACACCGTTTTATATTATAAGCCGATATAAATTGTATGTTAACAAAACATTAAAAAGAAGGAGCCTAAAAAAAATGGCGAAGAAGGAATCCGTAGCCGGAACATCAACAAAACATTTGTCGCTATAATTTTACCGGCAGGTTGGTGTAAGCCAAAGGTCAATTCATCCATTGAAGTAATAAACCAAATAAAAGACCAAACAATAATACATATAAGTAATGAATAGGTTTGCCCAAACTCCAGCCGACAGTCATTAACCCATCTTTAAACACAAGTCTGCCAGCGATAAAAGTGTCAACAGTGACCATCAGATTGAGAAAGAGCTATAGCAATATTTGTCAAAGGCCATTTCAGCTTTGAACACATATCAAAACTGAAACGGCCGTGATAATATTATAACAATAAGAAGATACAGCCCTATTGAAAATGTATTTTTCAACAACAGCTATATCATTTAGAAAGAATAAGAAATACCTATACCGGTAGATATATAGTTCAAATCTGCTGGGGTTGTTCCATTGCCAATTTTTATATCTCTTGATAAAGAACGATACCGTACTTCCGGAATCAACATCCATCTTTTTCCTATCGGAACAGTGATGCCGGCGCCCGCCTGCCAGCCTAGTCCGTGCCCGGTTTCATTAATAATTTTCCCGGCACTGTTTTCTGTTTCTATGTGATTATAAGTGCCTCCGCCTTTAATCATATAGTTGATTTTTGATTTCTCTGAAACAGGATGTATAAACTGTAGTCCGAAGCAATATCCGGTTTCTTCAAAATTCACGTCGGTTCCTGATAAGGACTGGGTGGCAGAAAATTTATTCCAGCTCCAGCCTGCATAAGCCTCAAGGTGTGGCATAAACTTATATGCAAATGTGCCTTCAAAGCCAGAGCCAGTTTTGAGGTTTGCATTGCCAGGATTTTTAGTGGCGAAGTTGACACCGGGTTTAAATTCAAAACTCCATTTCTTTTGTGCATTTGCGCTTTGTGATGTTATAATTATGATTGCACCGATCATAATTGCCAGGATGCTTTTATTTTTTTTCATATCCCTTTAGTTTTAAAATAATTTTTAATAATTATTTATCGTACAAATTTATTTTGTGGTTTAAAAAGATAGAATGATTTGGGTAAGTGGTGTAACTGATTTATATCAGGCCCAATAAATTATTCCGCTTTGTATAATTTTTTGTTTGTTAAATTCAAAGACTTTTCTATCCAATTTATAAGCGTAAAGAGATTGGTTTACTCATGTTAAATAATTTAATAGTAAAGGCCCGTTACATTGTATTCAATAGTTTTCAGGTAAAATTTGCCATAAATAAACTCGCCTTCGGGGTAATGCCACACAGCTTGTCCGCAGGTAGGAATTTTTCTTCCGTTTATCAGTTTATAATCTTTTACTGGTGTAGAAAAACGATATTGTTTCATCTCGCTGATTGCATAGCGGTCATCTGAAATAAAATTTGTCAACTGCCCGGAATCATTAAAGTAAAGGGTGGCAGTTATTTTATTAGTTCCATTTGTAAAAGTGGCTTTGGCAGATTTGCTGTCAATTGACTCCCATTGAATTCTTTTATCAATCAAAGATGCAGGAAACAGCAGGCACATGTCATTGAACACAGTAACTGTTTCAGCTTTATTCATTTCATTACCGCTTGCCTGCACAACGGGGAACAAACCAAACAATTTTACCGCCATACTGGCTGTTGCGTTTTGATAGTTATGGTAACCCGGTACCATGATGCCAAACATTTTTGCTTTCATAAAAAATAACCTTGTTGGCTCATCATAAAAATTATACTGTACAGTTTGAAATGTAAACCAGTCCTTTCCTTTATCTCTCATTTCACCTTCAAATACAACTTTTACATTTTTAACTTTAGGTTGATTGATGGCTCCGCTATACCGCAAATATTTTTGAACTGCTTGTGGTAAAGACTGAATATCTGCCTCTGTTAATAAATCTGCTGATATGGAATTTGTTTGGTGTAGACTGTTTTTTACATCTTTCCGGAACTGTAATTCAAAATGTTGACTGGCCAGGGCTGCAATTACCACCAACAGGATAATGACATTAGCAATGGTGCCAAATTTTGCATCTTTCCATACAGTAATAATCAATATTTGCGAAAAGATTATTGCAACAACAGCGATGTATGGCCAGCTTTCTTTTTTAGATAAGAATAAAATTGTTGCCACTACAAATAATGTAGCAGTGCAAAGCCAAAGAAAGCCTATGGGTTTTGAAATGTGTTTTGTTAACTGCGATATATTTTCGTACCCAAAAGCTTTGGCAAATCCCATGAAATGAATGAGCCCATGAATAAGCATAATTAAAGCGAAAAAATATTTAAGCATCATTTGCAATTTTATTGGGTTAAGTATAACGTTCTTTAATAGCCAGATGAATGATTTCATTATTTCTTCAATAATCAGCGATGTTTGTGCAAACCCGCTTCATTGCTTGATTTTTGCTGATCGTATAGCCTTCAAGCTAAACTTGCCAAAATCTCCTGGCATTAATTTTTTGTCTGCTAAACTGTTTGTGTTATTTAAAACATCTTTTTCAATTATTTCACCTCTGCGTTCTCACAGAACCGTGCGTGACAGTCTCCCGTCACACGGCTCTTCCTGTTTAAATCACAAATGTATTGCTACATTATGGATGTACCAATTGCCAGTGTGGGAATAAACGGGGCTTCTTCTTATACTTTTGTTTAAGCCACTTTACAGCAGCCTTCTTGTACAAGCCTTTCTCCCATTGAACCCACTTTAATAATCGAACATTGAGCTGATATCAAACGTAACGTGTATGCGTTGTCCAAAACTTACAATAATATTTAATCACTCCCTGAATAACCGGTTTTAGTTTGTCTGCAACCTCCTCAATGGGCTTTCGCCATTTATGGATATGAAAACTTTTAAACTTTGCCAGTACACTTGTTTTGGATTTTGTGCTCATGAAACTTGATAACATCAGCTTGTTGCCGCCACTGGTCTTGCGCCAGAATGGTCGGATAGTGAAACCAAGAAAATCGAAACTCCTTGGATATTTCTTTTCAGACTTTCCCCGCAGGTTAATGATCTTCGTCTTTACCGGGTGCAGTGTCAGCTTACATTCAGTCATACGTTGCTGTATCATTTTTAATACAAACAATGCCTGCTTTTCAGTTTTGCAATGTACCACAATGTCGTCGGCATAGCGTTCAAAGGGCTTTTCGGGATGGTTCTTTTCCATCCATTTATCGAATACCACGTGCAAGAAGATATTGGAAAGCGTTGGTGAAACAACTCCACCCTGTGGTGTACCGCTTACCCTGTCATAATGCATTCCCTCCTTCTGTACAATGCCTGCTTTTAGCCATCGTGTAACATACAGCAATACCCATTTGTCTGCACAGTAGTGCGTAACCGCTTTCAGTAAAAGCTCATGGTCAATGTTATCAATCCGCCGCGGCGGATGATGTCCAGGTCTATCACCCAATCATTGGTCCTCGCATTTTGCCAGGCCTTTTCTACTGCCTGATGGCAGCTTTTGCCCGGACGATAACCATAAGAACTCTCATGAAAATGCGGCTCGATAAGTCGCTCAAGATGTGTTTTTACCACAGCCTGTACTATACGATCCACAATAGTAGGTATGCCTAATTTTCTAACTCCTGATCCTGCATCCTTCTTGATTTCAACTTCCCGTACAGGCATAGGAAAATAAGTGCCGGAAGTCATTCTGTTCCATAGTTTATAAGGAAGGGCATCCATATCTTCATCCAAATCTGCCCAGCTCATTTCATCTATGCCAGCACTGCCTTTGTTGGCCCTCATCTTCTTGTATGCCTGCATTACCATCACACTGGTAATTGGCTGTGATTTTGTTTCGTAATAATCAATCATTCCTTTTTGGGGTTGTAAATAATTATAAAACTTAAACAGGCTAAACCCTTCGCTCCCCCTCCATTACAGAGGCTTCATCACTACTACGCCCCGATGGCTATCGGGGTAGTCCGCCGCCGCTGATTCGTACATCCCTGTACGGCTGCTTCCCTTCTCAGTTAACAGCGCACCATCGACTTCTCTTGTTCCATACAAAACCCTGTATTGCATTCCTGTCAACTTTACCCCGGATGTCATGTAAACAGTAATCAGGTTGCTTTTACACTCTTAACAAGCACAAACGTAGCTGCTTGCTTTCGACATCGATTTTATGCTAACGAGGCTTCATAGTTACTTTAATTTATTCAGCTCTGCAATACACACTTACAGGAATCAAGTCCCCGTTTTTCCCTATCGTTCACCACAAAAAGAGTTTCCCGCTTTATGCAGCATAAGGTGGTTTGCAAACAACTCCTGAAAGTCGTCTGCGGAAGTTCAGTTCCTTTCATTGAAAAGTTTCAAATCAGCCAGTCGGTTCGCTTGACCTCCACACTTATAAATCTTTTCTCTGAAAAGTCTTCCATGTTTTGTACAGCACCTGATTCCTAATATTACATCTGGATCAGTTCAAGACACACACGATCGGGTATTGCTGCAGGCAGGGAATTCATTGCTGTGTCCGCCCCCAACCGCTGCTGAATAAAGATATAAAAGTAAAAGATAACAAACAAAAGCCCAAAGATGCTTGTCCTGCCGGAACCGCTGCTGATGCTTGCACATAGATGATGTTACATTGTCCAGCCCTGCTTTTGCAAATACATTGTTAGCGTTTCGTTGATTTTCTTTTCAATACAAATTTAGCAATGCCGCCACTCAGGTAAATATAAT
>Ga0209181_10003213_pt1 | contig 25559 bp, 25 predicted proteins | sample MAT05_FD_187208 | JGI IMG/M metagenome (GOLD analysis project Ga0209181, IMG submission 187208) | Freshwater microbial communities from Lake Fryxell liftoff mats and glacier meltwater in Antarctica - MAT-05 (SPAdes) (version 2) | ecosystem: Environmental > Aquatic > Freshwater > Ice > Liftoff...
GATGCTGCGCCCCGCTGGGGCTAAATTTCCCAATTCAACTTTTCCACAAATGCCTTGCTCCTCTGGAGCAGATTTACAATACACCTAGCCCCAGAGGGGCGCAGCATCCATAGCCCCAAAGGGGCGTAGCATCCATAGCCCCAAAGGGGCGCAGCATCCATAGCCCCAGAGGGGCGCAGCATTTCCAAAACCAAATCAAAGGCAAATTATTTTTTGTTTTTACAATCCCACCACCTAATTTGGGCAACTATTTATGTTAATATTTTGATCATTATGGCAAATTCTTACACACAATTGTACATTCAACTAGTTTTCGCAGTAAAACGCCGACAAACTTTAATTCACCGGGATTGGGAGGATCATCTTTACAGATATATCACCGGCATCGTTCAGGATAACAAACATAAATTAATTCGAATCAATGGAATGCCTGACCATATTCATATATTCATAATTTATAAACCGTCACAGCCCCTGCCTCAACTGGTTGAAAATATAAAAACATCTTCTGGCAAATTTATTCGAGAAATGGGCTACGTAAAGCATGGATTCAACTGGCAAAATGGGTATGGGGCATTTAGCTATTCCAAATCGCATATTGAAAAAGTAATTCAATATATCGACAATCAAAAAGAACACCATAAAAAAAAGAATTTCCAGCAGGAATATTTACAATTCCTTAAAATGCATGAAATTGAATATGATCCAAAGTATCTTTTCGAATTTAATGATGAAGGGACTTCGACTATACCGCCTGATAATCTGCCCGAATAGGTTAATAAATCATGGAATGCCTTTTTAACAATACTGTTGCTATTTAAGAATCTGAATTCAAACTAAAATTCGAATACCCTAAAACTTGGATATATGCGCAGAAGACAAAACTTGTTCCCTTTAGGTATATTGCCTTCGCCCCAAACGGAACGCTGCATTTCCACATAAAATCCAATGATTTTTACTTACCTTTGCACCTTTAAAACCAACCCTTAAAAAACGAATTTAAATGGCAAAAATAAAAGTAGCAAACCCCGTTGTAGAGCTAGATGGAGACGAAATGACCCGCATTATCTGGCATTTTATCAAAGACAAACTCATCCTTCCATATTTGGATATTGATATCAAATATTACGATTTGGGCATGGAATACCGCGACGAAACCAATGACCAGGTTACCATTGATGCCGCTGAAGCCATTAAAAAATACAATGTAGGCATTAAATGTGCCACAATAACCCCAGACGAGGCCCGTGTTGAAGAATTTCATTTAAAAGAAATGTGGAGAAGCCCAAATGGTACCATTCGCAACATTCTCGATGGTACAGTTTTTCGCGAACCCATCGTTTGCAGCAATGTTCCTCGATTGGTTCCAAATTGGACAGCGCCTATATGCATTGGCCGTCATGCTTTTGGTGACCAATACCGTGCTACCGATTTTGTAACCAAAGGCAAAGGAAAACTTACCGTAAAATTTGAAGGTGAAGATGGATCAGTGCAAGAATTCGAAGTGTACAATTTCAAAGGAGACGGCGTTGCACTTGCCATGTACAATACCGATGAAAGCATCAAAGGGTTTGCACAAAGCTGTTTCAATATGGCATTAACCAAAGGATGGCCTTTGTATCTTTCAACCAAAAACACCATTTTGAAAAAATACGATGGTCGGTTCAAAGATATATTCGAAGAAATTTACCAAAACGATTTCAAATCCCAGTTTGAAGCAGCAGGTATTGTTTACGAACACAGACTAATCGACGATATGGTTGCAAGTGCTTTAAAATGGAATGGCAACTTTGTATGGGCATGTAAAAACTACGACGGCGATGTACAAAGCGATACGGTTGCACAAGGCTTTGGCTCTTTGGGATTAATGACCAGTGTATTGGTTACGCCAGACGGCAAAACTGTGGAAGCAGAAGCAGCCCATGGCACTGTAACCCGCCATTACCGCATGCACCAACAAGGCAAAAAAACCAGCACCAACCCAATAGCCAGCATTTTTGCTTGGACTCGTGGATTAGAGCACCGTGGCAAATTGGATGGCAACCAGGAACTCATCAACTTTTGCCAAACCCTTGAAAAAGTATGTGTAGATGTGGTAGAAAGTGGCCGCATGACCAAAGATTTGGCAGTTTGTATTTATGGCAATGATGTAAAAGAAGGCCAGTATTTGCATACTGAAGATTTTCTAGAAGCATTAAATGCCGAATTGAGTGCTAGGTTGAACGCTACTGCTTAAATGATTTTATTTTTATAAAAAAAACCGCCTTATTTCGGGCGGTTTTTTCATTCAATCCCTCTCCCTCACCTGCAATTTCTCTCCCAATTTCTTTTTCCACTTGGCTAATTCTTTGGCAGATAAATCGGTTGCATTTACATAAACAAAAGATAGTTTAGGGAACTTTTCAATTCCCTTTGGATATTTAATGTGTTGGTTCCCATTTATAGTCAAATAAACCAGCATCGGGGTTTTGGCGACTTTGGTTGGCAACGACTTTAGAAGGTTGTTTTCTAAATTCAAACTGACCAATGCGTTCAATGCAAAAAAATCTTTAGGCAGTTTATTTAATTTGTTTTCACTTAAATTGATGGAATAAAGTTTGTTTAGACCCGCCCATCCCTCTGGCAAAGTTGAGATTTGATTGTAAGCAAAATTCAGATACACAAGGTTAGAAAGTTTTAAAAATGAAGCTGGAATTGTGGTTAAACTATCGCCTATAAATTGTGCTTCATACAAAGATCTTAAATTGCCAAAATCTGCCGGCAATGACTTCAATCCGCAATAATTCATTTCTAAATACTTCAATTTTGGCAAATTCATGGCTCCATCTTCTATTTTTGAAATCGAATTTCCATTTAATGTCAAAGTATTTAATTCTTGCAAACTGGAAAGCCCTTTTGGCAGTGTAGAAATTGTGTTGTTGCTAAGTTCTAAATAATTCAGATTTTTCAAATCAAACAATCCCCTGGGCAACTCAGAAATGCTGTTGTCAGATGCGGTAATGCTGATTAACATTTTACAATCGCCAATATTTTCTGGTAGCCGGGTTAAGCCATTGTTCGAGATGGTAAGAGTGGCCAATTCCAGCATATTCCCAATGGAAGATAAATCTGTAACTGTGCAGCCATCAATCAATAAGGTTACTATAGAAGTGCAACCAGAAAGTGTGAGTATTTCAATTTTAAATGGGCAATTGCGAATGTACAGTTCCGTTAATTTGTCCTGGCTTGCCAATCCAATAGGTTCCGTCTCCAAAGCATACAAATTATACAAACTCAGATAAAGCAATTTATCCAAACCCGTTAGATCCAATTTACTCAAATCCCCGCACTCCGATAATTCTAGACGTTCTAAATTTGCACAACCAAAAGCCAAATCGGCATTGCTGATATTGCTACTGCTTAAATAAAGGTCCTTTAAATTTGGAAAAACGTTAAAATGCAAAATGGCGTTATTTTCATCATCCGTTGTGGCGGAAAATTCGATAAATTCCAACTTTTCAATTTTGCATTTTTTTAGCGCAGCTTCGTCAAATTTGACAGAACTAATTTGGTTTAATCCCAAACTTCTCAACTCTTTTAATTCATAAATTTCTATAGGAAACCCTTCGCCTAAATTCACATCATTCAATTCCAAAATTTGCAACATTGGAAATTTCTCCAAATTGTCAACCACAAATTGTGCAGCCACATTGTGCAATGACAAACGCTGCAAGTTCTTGCACTTGAGAAGGTCGACTGCATTAAAAACGGTATCAGGTTCTTCGCCTTCATGAAAATAAGAAGATCCCCAATAAGAGAAAGAATAAACCGAATCGGGATCGACAGCTTTAAGAGAAACTGGGTCATGTGTGGTTTCCCAGCCAAGTTCTTCGTAAGGGATGATGCGCTGGGCATTGGCAAATTGGCTTAAACCTAAGGTCAAAAGAGTGCAAAGAATCAATCTCATATAGCTGCAAAACTAGCCCTTTTTTTCCTTATTGAACTTTCCAGCATAGAATCCTTTGTCGTAAAATATTGTGGTTTTATCCTAAATATATTTGGATTTATCATTTTTTTCAAATTACTTTGCATCACAAAGTTAAATATGGATGCCAAAGATCAAATTAGGGAAGTAAATGCGGTGTTGGATAAACTAACCCGTTTTCGCCATTTAAATGGCTGGGCTGCTGTAGCTGCTGGGGTTATAGCAATTTTGGGATTTTTTTCCATCAATGTTCTTTTCAGATTCAAACCATTGGACATGGAATACTATTTTGAAAAAGTGCATGTAGGCATTGGCTGGAACCTTGTAATTTTCTTCGGTGTACTTTTGTTGGTTACAGGTATTATATGTGGTGCAATTGTTTTGTTCAGTTTGCCAAAAAACCTAACAGCACCTGCGTTTAAAAACCTCATACGTTTGGTAGGGACTTTGTCACTCTATATTATTGGTGGAGGCCTTGTCGCTTTTAGAATTTTAGAACCCGATTCCACAAACTTTACAAATATTATGCTCATGCCCACCTTGATGTCTATCCTTTACGGCCTGGCGCTAATGCATGTATCCTATTTCAGTGAAAATATTCTAAAATATGTAGGTATTTATATTTTTATTTGTGGATGTATTGCGGCTTTTATTCCCAATTATTCTTGGCTACTTTGGGTTATTGCCTTTGGCGGAGGCCATATCGTTGCAGGTATACTAATGATTAGAAAAAAGAACCTTGGGTAAACAAATTAAAATATCAGAACTGAACAAAGCCTTTGACCACCGCGTGAGGCTGGGAATTATGACTGTATTAATTTCACAAGACTGGAGTGACTTCACTAAGCTTAAAGAAATGTTAGACCTGACAGATGGCAACCTGGCTTCGCATATTAAAGCATTGGAAGAAAACCAATACATAGAAGTGCGTAAATCCTTTATTGGCAAAAAGCCCAATAGCAGCTACAGGGTTACTAAATCTGGTCAGAAAGCTTTTTTACACCACATAGAAGCATTACAAAACATCATTAAAAAAACACATATATGAGACACTCTTTTTTTTCTCCATTAGCTTTGCATTTCAAAGTACTTTGGGTAAAATACACCAAATTTAGAGATTTTATGATTGAACTGGTCGCCGTAAAGATGCTTTTTCCGGTGGCTGGAATTCTTCAACAAAAATCACCTGGGCATTTGGAGATTGCAGATTTGTGCAAATTGCCACAAGGCACGTTTGGTGAAGAACTTGGCAGGCATATGAAACACTATAAAATTGATTTTATTCAAGGATTTGAGGAACACGACATGAAACATTTATTGCTCAATTACCCGCTAACGGTGGTTGGCGAAATGCGCCTTAGCGCCTTTGAATTTGGCACTGGAAATCGAAGTTTTATGACGCTGGGTGTTTTCTTTCCTGCTATGGTTTTAGCTCCAGAATTATGGACAATTTTGATGGCAGATTTCAAGCAGGGTCAAAAAAACAAACAGACCCGAAGAATCCATTTAAAATCTTTGATACATTCCCCTTTCACAGAGGTTATCGAAAAATTAGGCGTAAAAAGTCTATAATGCCTTAGAAAAAATCCTTCATCTTGTCAAAAAAACCTTTTTCGCTGGTGTTTTCTGACGGTTTGAAATGCTTGCTATCTTGTAGTTTTAAAAGAATATCTTTTTCCTCTGAACTCATCTTGGATGGAATGTAAACATTCACCACAATCAGTTGATCACCGGTGCCGTATCCATTTAAATCAGGAAATCCTTTACCCTTAAGTCTCAGTATTTTACCTGGCTGTGTGCCATGGTCGATTTTAATTTTTGCTTTGCCATCCAATGTGGGTACTTCTACCGATGCACCCAAGGCAGCTTCTGGAAATGACAACCACAATTGAAAAATCACATTGTTTCCATCGCGGGTTAGGTCTTCTTGTGCAATTTCTTCAATTAGAACAATTAAATCGCCGGCAGGGCCGCCACCCGGACCCGCATTGCCCTTGCCATTTACCGACAATTGCATTCCATCTGCTACCCCACCTGGAATTTTAATAGTGGTTTCAAACTCAACCGCAATTTGACCTTGTTCGTTGGCCTCTCTTGGTTTGCTGCTAATTACCCTACCCATTCCGCCACAGACGTGACATGCGCTTTGGGTTGCCATTTGACCTAAAAAAGTATTGGTGATTTTACGCACTGCACCCGTACCACCGCAATTTCTGCAATCGTCGTACTTTACCCCTTGCGCTTCCACCATGTGGCGGTATTTCACCTTTTTCTCTACCCCACTGCGCATTTCTGCCAGGGTGAGCTTAATTTTTATGCGTATGTTGCTGCCAGAATGATGGCGTGAGCCACCCCTACTCCCACCGCCACCACCAAAGAAAGAACCAAATGCATTGTCATCTCCAAAAACATCTCCAAACTGACTGAAAATATCGTCCATGCTAAAGCCGGCACCTCCGCTGTAATTGCCACCGCCACCCATGCCTTGGTGGCCATATTGGTCGTATTTCTGTTTTTTTGCAGGAGTGCTTAATATATCATAAGCCTCGGCAGCCTCTTTAAAACTTTCTTCAGCTTCTTTGTTTCCCGGATTCTTATCCGGATGGTATTTAATGGCCATTTTTCGGTAGGCTTTTTTAATTTCCTCCGCGCTGGCATTTTTGTTTACTCCTAAAATATCGTAAAAATCTCTTTTCGCCATTTCCCCTTATTCCCCAATAATTACTTTGGCAAATCGAATCACTTTGTCATTCATTAAATATCCTTTTTCCAACTCATCCACTACTTTTCCTTTTAATGCATTTGTAGGTGCGGGAATTTTGGTAATCGCCTCGTGCAATTCCACATCAAACGGAGTTCCCACGCAATTCATGGCCTTTAAACCCTGGGATTCCAAAGTGGTATTCATTTTTTTGTAAATCAATTCAAAACCTTCAAAGGCCGCTTTTGCATCGCCTTCTAATTTGGTGGTCGCCTTCAATGCGCGTTCCAAATCATCCAAAACAGGCAACATGCTTAGCAAAACATCTTTGCCAGCCATTGTAAAAATATCCATTCGTTCGCGGGCTGTGCGTTTTTTAAAATTGTCAAAATCGCTGTACAATCGCATGTATTTTTCTTTTTCTACCAAAAGCAAAGCTTCCGCAGACTCTGTCATTCCAGCCGCATTCAACTCTTTTTCTGCCTCTAAAAGTTCCTCTCCAGGAGCTGCTACTTCATTCACTACCTCTTTGCCTGTATCGGTCAATTCATCTGCATGCTTTTGTTCTTCGTGACTCATCGCAATTTCCCATGTCAATTTTTTTGCCAAAAGGCGAATTATGACAGACTGTCAGCAGTGCAACTCCCTTTTACCGGCTGCAAATCTGTATTTTTGCCGCATGTTTACCGGAATTGTTGAAACTTTAGGTACATTGGTATCCGTTACAGCAGAAAACGACAACAAAAGTTTTTGGATCCAAAGTCCCATAAGCCAAGAATTAAAAGTGGACCAAAGCATTGCCCACGATGGTATTTGCCTTACTGTGGTAGAGTTAAAAGACAACTTACACCGGGTAACTGCGGTGAAAGAAACCTTAGATAAAAGCAACATTGGACAGTGGCAACCGAATCATAAAATAAATTTAGAACGATGCCTCAAAGCAGATGGCCGATTTGACGGACACATCGTTCAAGGACATGTAGACGCTACAGCCATTTTAAGCCAAATTGACAACCAAAACGGGAGTTTTAAACTGCATTTTACCCACAACAAAGAGGCGGGAATTACAGTGAAAAAAGGCTCCATTTGCCTAAATGGAATTAGTTTAACCGTGGTTGATAGCGAGGCAACCCACTTTTCAGTGGTTATAATACCCTACACTTGGGAGCAAACCAATTTGGGTCTTTTAAAAATTGGCGAAACGGTAAATGTAGAATTTGACATTGTAGGAAAATACATGCAGAAGATAATGAATGGATAAACCATTAGATTGTCACCAAATCATTACGTTTGGAAGGACCTTCGGATATTCAACTACAGTTGAATGCGTTTGGCACTTTTTTGTGGAACTTTTCGGAACAAGAAGATTTGCAGGGCATTGTCTACCAAAACCCTAAAATTCAATTTGTTAGCAAATTATTTAAAACCATTCTAAATAAGAAATGTTTTCAACCCGCAACTGTGCTTTGGCGCCAAATGGTTACTTTTGCAGCTATAATAAATTAGCGTTAAACAATACATGAAACTGTTCTCTTTTCTATTTAATTCCAGCATCGGTAAGAAAATAATGATGGGCTTAACAGGCCTTTTTCTGATCCTTTTTTTGGTGGTACACTGCGGCGTAAATGCCATGATTTTTTGGAATGACGGTGGCGAAACTTTCAATGCAGCCGCAGAATTCATGGGCACCAATTGGTTAATTCGCACAGCGGAAATTGGTTTGTTCGCATTTTTGCTCTTGCACATCATTCAAGGTTTGATGTTGTGGTTTAGCAACAACAAAACGAGAAAAAATAAATACGGCAAAACCCCTGGCAATGCCAATAGCAAATGGTATTCTAGAAGTATGGGTTTGCTTGGATCTTTGCTTTTAATATTTTTGGTAATTCATTTAAGGCATTTTTGGGTGGTAAGCAGGCTTACCGATGAAATTACCAGTGGCCAAGAAACCTTATTTGGCGAAATGAAAGAAGTGTTTGCCAACCCCTACGCAGTTATTATTTATGTTTTTGGATGTCTCTCGTTGGCTTACCATCTTTTGCATGGTTTTCAAAGTGCTTTCCAGAGTTTGGGAATCAACCACAAAGCATACAACCCTATCATCCAATCTGCAGGCATAGGATTTAGCATTATTGTACCTTTAATTTTCGCAGCCATGCCCATTTCCATGTATATGGGTTGGATTCAATAAATTGTTTTACCATAAATAAAATTAAAAATGAGTTTAGATTCAAAAATACCCGAAGGAAACATAGCGGATAAATGGACCAAATATCGCAGTTCAGTTCCATTGGTAAATCCAGCAAACAAAAGATCTTTAGAAATTATAGTGGTGGGCACAGGACTTGCCGGCTCTAGTGCGGCTGCATCTTTGGCGGAAATGGGTTATAAAGTAAAAGCATTTTGCTTTCAAGACTCACCACGCCGTGCGCACTCCATTGCTGCGCAAGGCGGAATCAATGCTGCAAAAAACTACCAAAACGATGGTGATAGCACTTATCGCCTGTTTTACGATACCATTAAAGGGGGAGATTACCGCGCTAGAGAAGGCAATGTGCATCGCCTAGCCGAAGTTTCTTCTTCCATTATAGACCAATGTGTGGCCCAAGGCGTTCCATTTGCCCGTGAATATGGCGGAACCCTAAGCAACCGTTCATTTGGTGGCACCCAAGTACAAAGAACATTTTATGCCGCAGGCCAAACGGGTCAACAACTACTGTTGGGCGCATACAGTGCGCTTGAACGCCAAGTAGGATTGGGCAGTGTAAAAATGTACAACCGCCATGAAATGTTGGAAGTAGTAAAAATTGATGGGGTTGCCCGCGGCATTATTGCCCGCGATTTAATTACCGGAAAACTAGAACGCCATTTTGGACATGCAGTATTGCTTTGCACCGGAGGATACGGAAACGTATTTTACCTAAGTACCAATGCAATGGGTAGCAATGTTACCGCTGCTTGGAAAGCCCACAAAACGGGCGCATATTTTGGCAATCCTTGTTTCACACAAATTCACCCTACCTGCATACCTGTTTCGGGCCATTACCAAAGCAAACTTACTTTGATGAGTGAGTCTTTAAGAAACGACGGTAGAATATGGGTACCAAAAGCGCATGGCGACAACCGCCCACCGAACGACATACCTGAAGAGGAACGCGATTACTATTTGGAACGCCGATACCCTGCTTTTGGGAACCTTGTACCTCGCGACGTTGCAAGCCGCGCTGCCAAAGAACGCTGCGATGCAGGCTTTGGTGTTGGACCGAGCAAAATGGCCGTTTATTTGGATTTTAAATTTAACCTTAAAAACAAATATGGCCGCACCGAAGCCAGCAAATTGGGCATTGAAAATCCAGATGAAGAAACGCTGACTCGCTTGGGCAAAGAGGTTATCAAAGAAAAATACGGCAACCTGTTTGATATGTACAAACAGATTACCGACGAAGACCCATACGAAGTGCCAATGCGCATTTACCCTGCGGTGCATTACACCATGGGTGGCCTTTGGGTAGATTATGAATTGATGACCAACGTACCAGGATTGTATGCTTTGGGCGAAGCCAACTTTAGCGACCACGGTGCAAACCGTTTGGGTGCTTCCGCATTGATGCAAGGTTTGGCAGACGGTTATTTCGTCATTCCTTACACAATCGGTTCATACTTAAGCAAAGATATTGGAACCAAAAGCATACCTACAGATAACGAAGCATTTGTAGCAGCCGAAAAACGTTGCCAAGACCAATTGGACAAATTGATGGCGATCCAAGGCAAGCAATCTGTAGAAAGTTTCCACAGGCGCTTGGGTCTTATTATGTGGGACAAATGTGGCATGGCTAGAAATGAAAAAGGTTTGAAAGAAGCCATTGCTGAAATTCGCGCCTTAAGAGAAGAGTTTTGGAGTGATGTTCGTGTACCGGGTATTCAGAACGAATTCAACCCAGAGCTTGAAAAAGCAGGCAGGGTTGCGGACTTTTTGGAATTGGGCGAATTGATGTGCCTGGATGCTTTGGAACGCAATGAAAGCTGCGGCGGCCATTTCCGTGAAGAATACCAAACAGAAGAAGGCGAAGCTTTGCGCGATGACCAAAACTTTATGTTTGTATCTGCTTGGGAAAACAAAGGCAACAATGCATGGGAACTGCACAAAGAAGAATTGAAATACGAAAACATTAAAATCGCACAGCGTAGTTATAAATAATCAATGTAAAATTATTGACTGAAAAAAGATGGAAAATGAAATGAAGGTGAATTTGAAAGTTTGGCGCCAAAAAAACAGCACCGTCGCCGGACAATTTGAAGAATATAAAGTAGAAGCCAATCCGGATATGTCGTTTCTGGAAATGTTTGACGTACTAAACGAAAACTTAATTACGGAAGGCAAAGAACCCGTTGCGTTTGACCACGATTGCCGCGAAGGCATTTGTGGAATGTGCAGTATGGTTATCAATGGCCGGCCGCACGGACCCAAGGGTGGAATTACCACTTGCCAATTGCATATGCGCAGTTTCAATGATGGAGATACCATAGTGGTGGAACCTTGGCGCGCCAATTCATTTCCAGTTATTAAAGACTTAAGTGTAAACCGTGGCGCATTTGACAGAATCATTGCTTCTGGTGGTTTCGTTTCTGTAAATACCGGCAGTGCGGTTGATGCAAACAACATATTAATCCCTAAGGAAGTTGCAGATGAGGCATTTGAAGCAGCTATGTGTATAGGCTGTGGGGCATGTGTGAGTGCCTGCAAAAACGCCAGTGCGATGTTGTTTGTTGGCGCAAAAGTGACACAATTGTCATTGTTACCCCAAGGAAAAGCAGAAAGAGAAACTCGCGTGGTGGCTATGGTCGACCAAATGGATGCAGAAGGATTCGGTGCTTGTTCCAACACAGGAGCTTGTGCCGCAGAATGCCCTAAAGAAATTCCATTGAGTGTTATCGCAACTATGAATCGCGAATATATGAAGGCTAAGTTGAACGGAAAATAACAATGGGCTCATAATACTGCTACTTTTTAGTCCAGAGATTAACAATATGTAAATTTAAAACAAGATTTGGTTAACCCAAATCTTGTTTTCGTAAAACGGTTTATCCAAAATCAAAATTCGCTATTACATTTGAATTCGCTAACAAGCCATTACGGCTTTGGTGTTATTAAGATTTTGATTCGAAAGAATCATACCCTCCGGAAGCCCTTATGCCTGCCAGTGTAAGGGCTATCTTTTTGGCATTTTTTAAGGATTTTGTTCCTTATTTGGTCTTATCCAACAAAAAAATTAATCCCAAATCTACTGACAATTGCGGTATCCAGACAGATTGAATGCCGCCAGTAGATGGCAATAATGGCACCCTGATTCTGGGTTGCAAAAGTCCGTGTAGGTTTTTGTACATATAATAATCGGCCCTTATGCCTGCTTGGCCAATGATATTAAAACGAACTGGTGTTATGTCATCATCCTTTACATTAAAGGTGTTGGTGCCATTTGTGGTAAAGCCTTCGGTAAAAATATGAACCCTGTCCCTAACCAATACCGCGGGTGCAAAACCCCCAAAATACCAAATGTCGAATTCTTTTAAATTGCCATATCCTTCGGCGCTTTTGTGCCACAAAAGCGGCACTTCAATGTACTTGTATCGAAAATCGTATTTGACAGTAAGGTTTGCGGCTTGTATCAAACCAGAAACGATGCCCACTTTGGGATGGATCATGTCGCCCAATATTAAATTCTGTTGCGTTCGCCTAAAAGTTAAAGTTGTGTACGACAAGCCAATTGAAAAGGCATTAAATGCATTCTTCTTTGAAAAATATTGTACCCCAAAATTCATACTTTGTCCAGGACGGCTAATTTTAGAAATAGAATCTCGGTAGGTAGATTCTGACCCAGAATATTTTTGTGGCAATTTTATACCCCCTAAAATTTGGAAACCCAGCGAAGGGGAAACTGAAACGTCGAAATAAGTATCCCCATTGCGCTGTGAAAATGCAGGTTGTAAGGCCGTTATTAGGCAAATTGCGAAGAGAAATGTAATTCTTTTATTCATATACTTTGCTTTTCAATATTCAAACTCCAAAGTTCGTTGCCTAAAATAAAACCGCCAAACCCCCAATATGGCGGCAATAAACAAACCGATGGTGAAACCCAACCAAATGCCATAGACATCGCCTTCAAGCACTTTGCCAAGATAATAAGAAAGTGGAAGAGACACCACCCAATAAGACATAACGCTAATAATAGAAGCCCAATTTACATCCGTAATACCGCGCAACAAATTCATGGCACCCGCTTGAATACCGTCGGCCACTTGAAAAACGGCGGCAAGCATTAAAAGCGGCACAACAAAAGCATAAACATCGGGAGCAACACCGTAAATATGCGCTATAAAACGCCCACCCAGCAAGAAGAAAAAGGCATTCACCAATTCAAAAACAATGATAATTAAAAAAATAGCATCGCCAATCCTTTTTATTTTTTTCTTATTGCCTTCTCCATAAGCATTGCCAACCATGATTGACCCAGCAATAGCAAATCCGCTTACGACCATGTAAGTTACAGACGCCACATTTAGCGCAACGGCATGAGCCGCCAATCGTTGCACACCAAACCAACCCACCATAATACCCGAAATGCTAAAACAAGCCCATTCTGCAAATGTTTGCAGCCCTATGGGCAAACCCAATTTCCATATTATGGGTAATTCTGCCCGAACCATAGAAAAAGTAGGCATTTTTACCGGTCTATATTTCGACATGAATTTACCATGTCGCACGTAAATTAGAGAAGCGGCAGCCATGCAAATCCGCGATATTAAAGTAGCGTATGCTGCTCCATTCATTCCAATGGCTTTAAAACCCAAATTACCGTAAATCAATACCCAGTTTAGAAAAATATTAAATGCCAAACCACAAAACGTAATAATCATAGCAATTTTTGTATGTCCTAAACCATCGGTATATTGCCTAACTGCGATGTGAACCAACATAGGCAAAATACTCCAATTGAGAATCCTTAGAAATCCAGGAGCCATAACATTTATCGCTTCATCCTGTCCCAAATATGCAAAATTAGAAACAATGATTTCCAACATTACAAATTGCACTGCAAACATGATGACTGCAGCCAAAAGACCAGCCCGATAAGTGATAAAACTTTCACCTACTTTTCCTTCACCTACTTTAATACTTACCACCGTGCTAACAGCAAACAATACGCCGAAGCTTAAGCCAGAAAGCATAAAGAAAATATTGTTGGCCTGGTTTGCACTTGCCAAAACATTGCTACCCAACCTACCTACCATAATGGTATCTGCTACCCCCATTAAAATTACGCCAAGCTGACCTAAAATTATAGGATAGGACAATTTTAAGGCTTCACCAATTTCTAAGCGGTAAGTTTGGAAGGGATTTTTCAAAAGATTTGCAAAAATACAGTCTTACATGTTAGAATCCATTTGAAAACCTGTCGATAAAAAGAAGAAACCCTAACTTTGCGCTGCTGAATGGAAATTTTATTCGAAGACAATCATTTATTGGCCGTAAATAAACCTGCAGGCTTGGGCGTTCAAGGAGACAACACTGGCGACAAACATTTATTGGATGAAGCTGCTGAGTATCTGAAAAAAAGATACAACAAACCCGGCGATGCTTTTGTAGGATTAATCCATCGTTTAGACAGGCCAGTAAGCGGTGTGGTTTTGCTGGCTAAAACTTCCAAAGCTTTAACCCGAATGAATGAGCAATTTAAATTAAAACAAACCACGAAAACGTATCACCTTATTACCCAAGAAACATTGACTGAAAATGAAGGAACTTTAATCCATTACTTAGGAAAAGATGCAAAAACACATAGGGCATTAACCTACCTTAAACCCAAAACAGGTGCCAAAGAAGCTATTTTACATTTTCATATTTTAAACTCTATGAACAATTACCAGTTATATGAAGTGAAATTAGAAACCGGCCGTTTTCATCAAATTAGGGCGCAGTTTGCCAAAACTGGCGCGCCAATTTTAGGTGATGTTAAATATGGAGCAAAAAACCCATTGCCCGACCGAAGTATTGCCCTGCATGCAAGAAGCTTGATTTTTCAGCATCCCGTTACAAATGAAACCATAACTTTGGCAGCCGAATACCCCAAAGTACCTCATTGGCAGCGTTTTCTATAGATTAGTATTTCAATTCGATCTGTGGATCCCAAAAATGGTGGCTAAAATTTTGAATTTGGTCATTGACTATTTCGAGTCCTTCTTTTTCCAATATTTTTTTCATCTCATCTCCTGTTCCAAAATGTTGCTTTCCAGAGAGTAAACCTATTCGGTTTACAACCCTGTGTGCCGGTATATTTTGTAAAGCGACATGGCTGTTATTCATTGCCCAGCCTACCATTCTACTACTTTTAGCGGTACCCAAATATTTGGCAATGGCGCCATAAGAAGTAACCCTTCCAAATGGTATACACTTTACAATTTCATAGACCTGATTAAAAAATGACAATTCTTCTGACATAGAGACAACCGTTTTGGAACAAAATTTGTCTAAATATTCTAAAGTAACAAATTAAATGTTAAATAAATATATTTTCACCTTCGTTTTGGCGGGTATTTTTTCAGCCAATTTATATGCTCAAAAAGAACAAACAGCTGCGGCAAACACTACCAATACTGAAACTGCGCCTGCGGCCATAGCTTTAAACCTAGGGCCAATTACACCATACAAAAGAGCAACCCCTGCCATTAAACAAAACAACGTGGGCGTTTATCCAAAATTGAAAAGTGCAAAAAGTTGGGATGGAGTTGAACCAGGTAAATATTCCCTCAAATTTGTCATCAAAGGCATTAAGCATGGCGATACTGTGTATTTGGCAGATTACCATTTGGACGGAAAGTATAGAAGAGATACTGCCATTGTAGACAAAAATGGACTTGCCAATTTCACCGGTACACGCAAGTTGCAACATGGGTTTTACCTTTTTGTGTTTCCACAAGTGAGAGATTATTTTGAATTTATTGTAGACGATGACCAGGATTTTACCATTTCTACAGATACGAGCTACTGGTCTCGCGAATATTTCCCAAAAATGAAAGTTAACGGTTCTGAGCAAAATTCATCTTACTTGGCATACCAGCTTTACAAGGCAAAAATCATTCAACAAATCATTGACAATGACAAAGTATCAGAAACAGATACTTTGCCAGCCCAAAAACAAATTTTAATGGCCAAAAAAATGGAATTGTTGAAATTAAAAAACAATTACGATTCTTTCTATATTGCTACACACCCAAACCATTTGTTGTCGCGCTTTCTTTATGCTATGTCCGATGTAGAAGTACCTATGGATGTTCAAAAGTCAACTGACAGCAATGCGGCTTACAAATATTACAAAGAGCATTATTGGGACCATATTGATTTTAATGAAGATGGTTTGGTGCGTGTACCATTGAACATTTTAAAGCAAAAATTTGACTTCTTTTTTGACAAAGTAATCCCACCAGATGCAGATATGTGCATCAAAGTTGCGGATTTGTTGTTGGCAAAAAGTGAAAATTCTGTAGAAGTGGAAAAATACATTATCTGGTATTTAACCAACCGTTTCGAAACCAGCAATATTATGGGCATGGACAAGGCTTTTGTAATTACGGCGCAGAAAACCTATTGTTCTGGCAAAGCATGGTGGATAGACAGCGCCACCGTACGCCACATGTGCGACAATGCGCGGGATCGTGAACCTTCTAACATAGGAAAACCTGGCGTTCCACTAGAATTGGCAGACAAAGACGGGATTTGGCACAATACTGGAGAAATTAAGGCACCTTATACCATCCTTATTTTTTGGGATCCCACTTGCGGCCATTGCAGAGAAGTAATGCCTAAACTGGCTAAAATTTACAACGACAACAAAGCCAAGGGTTGGAAAGTAGTTGCCCTATCACCTAGCGACAAAAAGAAAGAATGGTTAGAATACCAAAAAGAACATCCAGAAATGTCGGAGTTTTTACATTTACTAAGAGGTGAAGTGAGAAGTGAAGCCTGGGCAGAAAACCTACGCAAATACTATGTAATTGCCAGCCCTACCATCTATATCTTGAACGAGAACAAAGTTATTGAGGCCAACCGCATTGACGTTGACAAAATTGAAGATTTCTTGAACCACCTGACAAAACTCAAGGGCAAGAAAACCAATTAATCGTCGCCTTTTAGTTTCTTAAAAAGTTTTTTGGTATCCTTCAACAGAGTGCCAGAATAAAAAGTAAGTCCACCTGAACCAAAAGATCCATTAAAACCTTGGCCGTTAATAGGACTATAGCGAATTCCCAAACCCAAGCTGAGTCCAATGTAGCGCAACAACCGCACTCTGCATGACATTCCACCTTCCAGCGGCATAAGTAACTTTTGTTTATTGGTTACAATTCCATCCCTGCGTTTTACCACTTCGGTTTCTATGCCTAAACCCAATTGAAATGAAGATTCCAATTGCCAACGCCAGGTTTTGTACAAAGAGTACTCTAAAGTAGAACTTTGGTAACGGTATTGGGAAAAAAAAGTATCTTTATCGGCAAATACTCCACCCAAATCGGTTCCATACCAACCTGTGTAAAAGGCAACTTTTCCATAATCTAAACCATACCGAAGACCCCAAATGGTCACAGGATGGCCGCTTATAAAAGATTGCCTTCCGTCCAACCCCAACCGAAAATTGGGGCGATTTTTCATAGACAACTGAATAGAATCCTTGGGTTTCCAAGTGGTTTGGGAGTAACCCAAGCATGGAACTAACAAAAGCCATATAAAAAACCACCGAAACAGAACCACAAATTTAAGATGCTACAAAAGCACGATTTGCACATAATTTATAAGTGTGCAGTCTATAGGAATTATTGGGAGAGTATTGGGCACAAAAGGCCATAAAAAAAGAACTCCGAGTAGAAGTTCTTCGTGGTGCGGGAGGGAATCGAGTTAACGCACTCGAAAGTACTGATTTTGTTGAATTTAATTAACTGAATGAATGTTTAAGTACAAAAATGGCACAAAATTATTCTAACATATACTGCAAAAGGCAAAACTTTATACGCTAGGAAAACCGAAGCCAGTGCTTACAATCGATAGAACATCCTTCGCACATACTTCGATTTATGCTAATTCGTCCCATAAGATTTTGAACTAATCCGGGTAAATCTTCTAATAGAGAAGGATTTACTGATAAAGCCTTCCTATTAAGTAAGAATACCGCTGATAATTCAACTTTTCTAACCCATTGCCAAATTTCAGTAGAAATTAGGTCATAGCCTATTCTTTGATAAAACCTATACTTTCTATTATTGTTATAACCCTCACATACTGGAGTGGGCGCCGCTATATAGCAGAAAGAAGCATTTTCGTTTTGCGTCTTGGCAAATGACTTTAGGATATCTAATACTGTTGCGAATATATTTCGAGGCTCAAACTGGCCAGTTGGTAAATTAAATTTACCATCACTGGCAGAGTGATTTTTTGGAAAAAACTTAACGGCATAAAGATCGGTTTTTGCAAAACGTTCCAAGTGTACTAAATAGACACAATTACCTTTTCCTGTAAATCGATAAATTATTCTTGATGTAAACTCCGGAAATTCGCACTGTTTTTCAGATGTAACAAAAATGTGCTTATGTACACGGTGGGAGCCCTTCCCTCCCATATTAAATCACAAAATCATACAGCCCACTTCTACCGTTGTAAACTTCTGAAGCTGATCGGGACTCCCAACCTGAAATAACAATATCGTCAACTGGCAATTGTGCAGCTAAACTAAACTCTAGATGGTTAATCTTAAGGATAACTCTTTCAATACTATAGTTCAAATAAATCTTGCTTAAAGTAAGACCCCAAAAGGCAATTTTAAACAATAAAGGTAAATCACTTATATCTATTGATGCTGCTTTTTTGGCACCAATCAGGACTTTGCGGCTTTTGTTCAATTGGGAATACGTATCTGAAAGATTTGACAATTTATTACCTTTTACAATAACCTTAATAATCCATAAAATCGTAAATAAAAGTTCAAAAATAACGATTGCAAAGAGCAATAAAAAGGCAGTTAATATGCTATACAGCATACTTAACAGCCATAAACCTGTCATTACTAATCCCGATTTCACAGAATGCTTTGTCCTTGCCAAAATCCTATCGTTAGATAAAACCCAATAAAACAGTGGGCGGCTTATTCTATTATTTGAGGCTCTTCCAAAGAATGAAACAGAGTCCAATACAATATTCATAGTATGTATTTAACGCAAAGTTGATGCAAACTTATGTAATGTTTTTTAAAATGTTGTTACATGACAAGATTAAACAGTTGAAAAAGATGGTTTATTTGATAAAATGACATTTGACCCCTCCTATATGTATTTTTTCCTACAAAACCGCCTAATTAACCGCTGTTCTGCACCTCACACAAAATACCGTTTGAAATTTGAGAAGTTTTTTTGACCTCCATTGTAATGGGATTTTTAAACTAAAATGCACTGGTAAACCATCCACCCTTTCCTTACTTTATACATTAGTTATCTACGAGTTTCGGATTTTAGCCACAATCATTACAATTGCGTTCAATCTTAATAGTTATGGAATTTAAAGACATCATTCGCGCCTTAGGTGACAGGGTTCACAAATTAAAAGACAGCATTTCCACGGAGGAGGCCACAAAAAACGCATTTATTATGCCATTACTTCAGGCCTTAGGGTATGACGTTTTTAACCCGCATGAAGTAGTGCCTGAATACATTACGGACATTGGAACAAAAAAGGGGGAAAAGATAGACTACGCAATTTTTAAAGATGGACTCCCAATTATATTGATTGAATGTAAACATTGGACAAAAAATTTTATTCTGCATGACGGCCAACTGTCAAGATACTTTCATGTTTCAAAGGCAAAATTTGGTATCCTTACAAATGGTATTGAATACCGAATTTATACCGACCTTGAGGAACCCAACAAAATGGACGAAAAACCATTTTTTGAATTTACCATTGACACCATTAAGGACGGCCAAATTGAAAAACTGAAAGAATTTCACAAAACCCATTTTAACCTTGAAGGCATTCTAAATTCTGCCAATGAGTTAAAATATATGAACCAACTGCGCGGACTAATTGTAAAAGAATTTACAGCGCCTTCAGACGAATTTGTGCAATACTTCACTAAACAAGTTTATGCGGGGCGAATGACTGCAAAATTATTGGAACAGTTCCGGCCATTGGTTCAAAAAACTGCACAACAAATTATTTCCGATTCAGTTAGTGACCGTTTAAAGGCTGCATTGAATCGGGAACAGGAACAAGAAAAAAAGGAAAACGCCGCCGCCATTATTGAAGATTCAAAAAACAAAGTTGATACCACCGTTGAGGAAATGGAGGTATTCTATATCATTAAGGCAATTGTGCGAGCTGTGACTGATAGTAATAGAATTACATGGCGGGACGCACAGTCTTATTTTGCCGTCTTTTTTGATGACAATAACAGGAAACCCATTTGCAGGGTTTATTTAGATGGAACAAAAAAGTATTTAGGAACCTTCGATTCTGATAAAAAGGAAACCAAACAGGAATTGTCCGCAATTGATGACATTTACAAGTTTACCCCCCAATTGCAGGCAATGATAAATCTATACTAAGATACATTTTTGATTTACGCATAGTTTAAAAAAAGTCTTCTTTTCGGTTAGGACCTGCAATTGTAATTTTAAGATTCAGTTTGAAATACATAAAAATTCTACAAACAATTCCTAAACTGTACCCCATACTGTACCCCTGCCCATTTTAAAACACAAAACCCCCTGTAAATACAAGGGGTTTTATCATTGGGTGGTGGTGCGGGAGGGAATCGAACCCCCGACACAAGGATTTTCAATCCTTTGCTCTACCGACTGAGCTACCGCACCATCCTTTTTTTCAAGACTTAGATGTTGGCTTCTTTGCTCTCCTCCCGATACCTATCGGGATGAGCTACCGCACCATCTTTGAAATGAGGGTGCAAAAATACGCTTTTCGGTTATACCTTGCAACCAAAATTAAAAAGAAATAAAATGACAGATAAAGTGTCCGAGTTTAATGAATATAGGGGGCGAATGAATAACAAAATTTTAGGTTCTGATAACCTCGTATTAAAAAGACTTTTCAACCTCGACACCCATACCTATGAAGAAGGCGCACTTTCGGTTAAAACCAAAGAAATGTTAGGCCTTGTGGCTTCCTTGGTATTGCGCTGTGATGATTGTGTAAAATACCACCTGCAAAAATGCCATGCGTTAAACACTACTTCCGAAGAGCTTTTCGAAATTTTAGCGGTTGCTAACATTGTGGGTGGCACCATTGTCATTCCGCATACCCGCAGGGCGGTTGAATTTTGGGAAGATTTGGGCAAAACTTAACGTTTATGCGAGAATCAGGATAACTACCCATTAGTTGTGGAAATCCATTGCTATTTAAATTTTTATTTTGTAATATATTATGTATTTTCAAAGAGTATTGATCCTGTTGTTTACAATTACATCGTTTAAAGCCCATGCCCAATTTCAACTTTTGGCAGTCGCGAACCAAGATATTTGTGAATGGAAATTAAAAAACACAGATACTGTTGCGCATAAAATGACCTCTATTTCTTTTCATTTCTTTCACCAAAAGCCTGACATCGTTTTTTCTCCGGCATTGTCCTTTCCTGGGGGAGGAAAATATCAATTTAAAGGTTCTTTTAATGGATCTAGCAAAATGAAATTCAAATTCAAAACAGTTCAAATAAACAGTTTAGATACATTGTTGCAGCCAGGTGGCACCCTATTAGCTAGTATAACAGTGAATGCTGGGAATTATAAAGACACTATTTTGGCGGCAGGCGTAAAAGTTTATTATTCAGACAATTCAACTGCCAAAACTGCGGAAGTCTATCCGGCTGGCGTTTCTCCATGTCCTTCAGAAGCCATATTTATCAATGCTGGCTCTACCAATGCTGGAATAAAATTAGGCAGTTTCGCAAATGGGGTTCTTCACGATGGCCTATGCGAACCCCAACTTGTCGCAATAATTTTTGATGGGCATACGCTAAAACGAAAAGGTTTGGCAAATTTTATCCCACATTGCCCGACAGGCAGATTGTGGACTACATTTGGAAACTTAGATGATTATGAGATTTATTATTCTTTTGATGTCACTAAACAGAAACACAGGCTTGAGTTTGACTCATTTATAAATGCCATACCTATTGGTGATTATGTTGCCCTAACCAATAAATCAATGATATCCTTGGCGTGGTTTGATTCAATCTCAACATCCCTAGCCAAAATTGGCTACACCACTCCACCTTTCGGAGATACGATAGGTTATTTCACAATGGTAGGGAAAAAAGGAGCAACATCTGGCGAAGCCAATTTTAATTTTTGTAAAGACCCACATGGAACTTGCTACGTAAGCATTGAACAGAGTTTAATTCAAGATGACACTAGCAATACATTGGTCGACTTTAGCCCTTGTTATGAAACTATGGTGCAATACCTCGCAAAAACAGTTCCCTTAAATGCCGATCCACTACCCCTTCTGGCTTTAAATGTTTACCCAAATCCCAGTGCGACCGGGTGGGCCATAGATGACATTGGCACCCCTTACAATTATTCCATTTTAAACTTGAATGGAATGCTCCTTCAATCCGGAAAAGCAAATGGAAAAACTTTTATTTCTGGATTAAATCTTAGACCTGCAATTTATATTTTACGCATAAATACTTGGCAAAATCACACCTACAGTTCACGTTTAATTAAAACCCAATAAATCAAAAAACTACCCACTATGAATTTTTATAAACTTTACTATTTTGCAGACCCTATGTGCGGCTGGTGCTATGGGTTTCAGAAGCAAATTGAATTGGCCGAAAGCCATTATCCAGAAATACCCATAGAAATCATTTGCGGCGGTATGGTAATCAATGATTTTGAAGGGCCAATAGGTGACAAAGGCAAATACATTTCCAATGCCATTCCTAGGGTTGAGGAACTTTGCGAGGTACATTTTGGAGAAGCGTTTAAACTACAAATGCAAGAAGGAAGCTTGTGGAGTGGCTCTTTAAAACCATCCATATTTTTAAATATTGTAAAACAATTTGGGCAGAAAACAACGATTGCCTTTTTTCATAAAATTCAAGTTGCCTATTTCAAGAATGGCCTCTCATTAAACGAAGACAAAACATACATTCCTATTTTGGAATCATTGTCTTTGGATTTGCATGAAATTATCAAACAATCTGCAGCGCCAGTTTGGGAAAAAAGAACCCGAGCTGAGTTTGAATTTACTACATCCGTTGGAATTTCGGGTTTCCCCACCATGGTGCTAGAAAACGATGAAAAAATGATGTTGGTTAGCTCTGGTTTTAGCAATTTCAAAACCATAAACAACGCCCTAGATTCTATGCTGCTTAATGAGGCAATCTAACCTACTTTCCAATACAGAACTTACTAAATATCTGACCCAATACCTCGTCATTGTCTATTTCCCCCGTAATGCGACCCAGTTCATGCATTGCGTTTCGCATATGATGGGCCAACATGTCACCTGTTAAACCAGTTTGAATTGCGCGCAGCACTTCTTTCAAACTAGCTTTTGCATGCATCAGCACTTCGTAATGCCGCAAATTACTAATGGTAGTGTCACCTGCACCTTCTAAAAGACCATTGGCATATATTTCCAACCTAGAAAGCAAAGAAGCCAACTCACCATTTTTTGCAGAAATCGTCACCATCTCTGGCATTTCAATAGAATCATTGTTGCTGATTCGATCCATTTTATTGCCCACCAACCAAGTTTCACCTTCAGTTAAGCTTATAATGAATTGCAACTGTTGGTTTATTTCAAATTTAGAAGTATCATCCATATCCAAAAGCAACCAAACCAAACTGGCTTTTTCTATGCTTTTGTACGTCTTTTCAATGCCAATTTTTTCAACCAAATTTTCTGCTTCACGGATACCAGCCGTATCTATAAAGCGAAAACGCATGCCGAACATATTAATTGTTTCTTCTATAGTGTCCCGTGTGGTGCCAGGAATGTTGGTTACAATGGCTCTGTCCTCTCCCAACAATGCATTCAACAAAGTACTTTTCCCTGAATTGGGTTTGCCAACAATGGCAATTGGAATTCCTTCTTTGATTGCATTGCCAGATTTAAAGGTATTGAGCAACTGTTGAACTTCAGTTAGTAGTTGCTCTACCATCGCTGTCAAACTGGTTCTATCTGCAAACTCTACATCTTCTTCTCCAAAATCCAATTCCAGTTCTATCAATGCTGCAAATTCCAATATTTTAGCCCTGAGGTCCTTTATTTTATGAGAAACACCACCTTTCATTTGGCCTAATGCCATTTTATGTTCAGCAACAGTTTGTGCGGCAATTAAATCTGCCACCGCTTCTGCTTGAGAGAGATCCAATCGTCCATTCAAATAGGCACGCATAGTAAATTCACCTGGCTCTGCCATCCTTGCTCCAAGTTTTACCAATTCTTGCAATACAGAAACAGAAATAAAATCGGAACCGTGCAACGAAATTTCTACACACTCTTCCCCGGTAAAACTATTGGGGGCTTTATAAACCGCAACCAGAGCCTCATCCAATTGCACTTTGCCCACAAATATATTGCGTAACTTAACTTGGTGGGAGCCAATGGTTTCTGTCTTTCCGTGGGTAATGCCGTTGCACATTTCTACGGCTCTAGTACCACTTATTCTAACCACGGATACCGCACTTGCACCCGCAGCGGTTGCACGTGCAACAATGGTATCATTATGTACAAGCATGCTACAAAAATAAAACCCCAGGGGATTAGTCTGGGGTTTTATTTTAAATTCTAGAGATTATTATCGAATCAGGTTGATAGAGCCTGAGATCAAACGCACTTTTGTGTCTTTGCCTTTGAATCTGTAACGCAACTGGTAGAAGTAGGTTCCTTCAGGGCAATCTGCGCCTGTATTATTCACCTTACCATTCCATTGTATTTTAGGATCTTCAGACATAAACATTCTTTCTCCCCAGCGGTTCATGATTCTAATTTCAAACACATCTTGACCCTGTATAGGCACACGATAAGTATCGTTTTTGCCATCAGGAGTGCCTGGTGTGAATACGTTCGCTAAGTATAAGAACAAGTCTACCACTACTGGTTTACAAATGGTATCAGAACAGCCTGTAGAGTTGCTTGCTATAAAGCAAACCCAATACACGCCCGAACTATCATAAGTGGAACAAATCTTTTTATCAGAAGATGTTGAATTTTGTATAAAGTCTTTCAATGGACCTACCAAAATATCATTTCTATGACCAAAACCCCACCTGAAAGTTACCCCATTCTTATCGGTTCTGGTGAAACAGAATTCAGGTTTATTCGAAGTATCTATACTAAAATCAGCTTTGATGCTATCCACTGTAAAGGTAAGAAAAACAGCATTTGTTGGGCACCACGGGCGCGGTCTACCTGGGTTGTAATCTGCCGTATGCGTTACGGTATACACCCCTGGTGTTGTGAACACCCAATGTAAAGTATCGTTGGTGGAAGTAATAGAGTCTTTTCTACCTGTAGAGTTATTCCTAAACACCCATTTGTTGGATTTAAATACGGTATCGCTAAAGTCGATAAAGGTATTCGAATCACCCGGACAGATGGACAGTTTCTCCAATTTTCCGCGCACGGTATCACGTCCTAAAACATTTACAATAAAGGCAGGTTGGCCTCCAGCAGTATCTGGGAAAGTAGCGCTGCAATACTTGCGGATATTGGGTGGAATAAACAAGCTGTCAAACTGCTGCAATGAAATATAATAACGGCCTTTGGTGGTGAAGGTATGCGTAATTAAGCTGTCTTTAACGTTGTTTACTTTGCCGTCGCCAAAAATC
>Ga0209181_10003214_pt1 | contig 25555 bp, 19 predicted proteins | sample MAT05_FD_187208 | JGI IMG/M metagenome (GOLD analysis project Ga0209181, IMG submission 187208) | Freshwater microbial communities from Lake Fryxell liftoff mats and glacier meltwater in Antarctica - MAT-05 (SPAdes) (version 2) | ecosystem: Environmental > Aquatic > Freshwater > Ice > Liftoff...
CAAAAACCAATCTATCTGAAACTTACAAGTTATTATTTGCCCGTTCCTAAGCGCCTGCCTGAAATAAAAAGAGCGACCTTCTGCAAGGTCGCTCCAATTCTAGTGTTTGTTTATGGTCTATATAAATATTGCGTAAAAGAAAAATCGAGATTAGAGTCCCTCACGGGTCAGGCCACCAGATCAGGCAGGTTGAAGCGCACCGAAATCCACCAAAAAAGCATCGTCATATTCTTGCACCTTATATGAGCCCGGGAGGATCCGCGACTCTTTCAGGCCCAGAAAATGTACCAGCGACGCAGGTACTTCAAAAATAGTTTCCATCTTGAAAAATCCGTTCCGAAAATGTGTCTGAGCAACTTCCCCACTGAGGTTGCTCTTTAAAAAGGAAATTTGCAGGTAACCCTGTACGGAAAGCCTCATGGAAACTTTCACCTGGGGGCACTTTTCCTGAATAATATCATAAGGTGTTTTTATACGCTGGGCAACCATGGTAGAGGCGAAAGGATTAAATTCACTTTTCAGGCTCAAAGGTGAGACTGCTCTATAGTTCCAATAGTACATTTCTTCCCAAAGGGTTGCCTGTTTTTCCCAAAACGGACAAAATCTGCCACAATGAGTGACCTCAGCACCCTGAGTACGAATAAAGCAAGTCTGCTCTACTTTTGCATCTGCTTGATCTAAACAACCTTCTATTCGGGACTGACATGAAACGGCATTCTATTTCCATATTCTGTTTATGGTGCATTTGCTGGCGAATTGCCGCGCAACCCTTGCCGATGCAATCCATTACGGTGGCAGACGGTCTTTCACAAGGGTTCATCACTGCCTTGTACCAGGACCGCCAGGGGTTCATCTGGATCGGGACATTGGATGGACTGAACCGGTACGATGGCTACTCCGTGCGACGTTTCACCAACCAGCCTTTCAACCCTTTCTCGCTCTCCAACTCGGCGTACATCACCCATATCCAGGAAGATACCGAAGGCTTGCTCTGGATCGGGACCAGCGAAAACATCTATGTGTTCGACCCTGCCACAGAACGTTTTTTCAACATCGGCCTCCAAACAGACCGCTTGCCCAAAGGCGGTGTCATGACCATTACCATGGACGGCGCCGGAACCATCTTTATTCACGCCCCGGATGCAAACAATCCAATCGGGATTTTCAGAATGGTAGTGCCGCGCCATTTTGCCCAACAACTGCGACACCATCAAGCGCCCCTGAACGGCGTGGCGGTCGAACCCGTCCCGGTGCCGCCTGATATGTCCGCTCCGGTGAATTTAATGCCCTGCGTGGCCGACACCTTGCTGCTGGTCAGAAACTGGAAAGGGCAAGCAGCGCGCTGGGTAAGCACTCATGCCCGATTCGAGCCGTACGACCTCGTAAACATCCAGACCGGGTCGCCAGCCGATTACAGCATCCTTTGGAACAAAGAGACCGGAAGCGTTTTTCGCAGCCGTTTGCCCGATGGACAGCAAGCACTTACCCTGCCTGATGCGTGGAGAGAGGTCGTCCGGCTCCGCGACGGCAACCGTGTTACATTCAACGGGATGGACAATGTGCTGTATAAAATGACCACGGAAGAACCCATCCCTAGCCTTTTAGCCCTGAATCTTCGGAAGGATCCGTTGTTCACTCCTTTCCTCCGCTTTTCCTATCCCATCAACGCTGTTTTGGTAGATCGGGGGGAAGTCATCTGGGCGGGCACTGGAGGGCGCGGCGTACAAAAAGTCAACCTCCGCAGTTTGGCTTTTCACCATTTTTTGCCGGAAAAAAGCATATACAACCTGAGAGAAATGTCGGACGGGCGGATTTGGTCGGGTAAATTCAGTCCTTATGCACTTTTAAACCTCTCCACGGGGCAACTTGAACCGGCTTTCTGGGCATCGTTTTTCAAGGATCAGCAGGTCTATAATCTGCTCAATGACAGCGCAGGCAATATATGGTTCATCCAGGAAGGTACTAAAGAGGGAAAGCCGGGAAGCATCGTGCTCTGGGAAAAGACCGGCCGTCAATACCGGGAAGTAGCCTCCATACCTGCTTACAGAGAAATGATCGCAGAGCAGTTGATGGAAGATAAACAGGGCAACATTTGGGTGGCTGCTCATGAAGGGCACTTATTTCGGTGCAGGGCGGATGATCGCTCCACTGCATCCTTTGATTTTTCCAGCACCCTGGCTGATGATAAAAACCTCACCAGCTATGCAATTTGCGAGGACTCAGAAGGGCGAATATGGATCGGCACCAACCGGGGACTGGTGGAAGCGCGCAACCCCGGGCACGAGGGCGGGCCAACATTTGACGTGTATCTCCACAACCCTGCCGATACCCAATCGCTGAACAGAAGTTGGGTCATGTGCATCTGCGCCGATCCTGCCGACCCGAACCTGCTCTGGGTCGGCACCCGCGGAGGCGGCCTGAATTGCTTAAACAAAAAAACAAGGCATTTCACCCATTTTATAGAGGCCAACGGTTTGGCAGATAACGTGGTGTACGGGATCGTGCCGGATGACGACGGCAACCTGTGGTGCAGCACCAACAGGGGCTTGTCGCGGTTCACGCCCAGGACGGGCCTATTCGTCAATTACCTCGAGTCAGACGGGTTACCCAACAATGAGTTCAATACCGGCGCCTATCTGCGTATCTCGGACGGACGGCTGCTGTTCGGCGGTGTAAACGGATTGACGATACTGGTGCCCGATGATATTAAACGGAGCACTTACCTGCCACCCGCAGTCATTACCGGTCTTCGGGTGCGCGGCAGTTTGCTGGAGCCTGCCCGGGAAGGTTCGCCCTTGCAGTTTGCTCCCGGGTTCGAGCAGATGTTGACTTTGCCATTCGATCAGAACAATGTGACCTTTGAGTTTGCTGCGCTCGATTTTGCTAATTCATCCACCAACCGTTTCCGGTATCAGATGGCAGGTCTTGACCACAACTGGATTTATTCAGGTACAGGACATTCGGCCAATTACGCCAGTTTGCCGCCCGGCAAATATACCTTCCAGGTGCAGGCTGCTACGGCCGACGGCGACTGGAATCCGCAGCCTGCCACATTCGTTCTGGTCATTCTCCCCCCCTGGTATCGCAGTTGGATAGCCTATCTGCTATATTTTTTGACAGCGGTGGGCCTCGCCTGGTGGTACATCCGCTTCCGCGAAAGACGCCTTCGGGTACAACATAGCATTGAACTCGAACAACAGGAATTGGGCCGGCTGAAAGAACTGAATGTGTTCAAAAATCGCCTTTTTGCCAATATCACTCACGAATTTCGCACTCCGCTGACCCTGATTCTGGGCCTGGCAGAGCGGCTGCGCCGCGATCATCAGCGCGAGGATGTACCCAGCCATGCCAAAAATATCATTCTGCAAAGCAATGACTTGCTCGATCTGGTGAATCAAATGCTGGATCTTACCAAACTTGATTCTAACGAACTGATTTTGCACGAAGTGCAGGGCAACCTGAGCGCATTCATCCGGTATCAGATGGAATCTTTTCAGTCGCTGGCAAAGCATAAGTCCGTGCAATTGACTGTCGAGACGGAGCTGCCTGATCTAATGCTGGATTTCGACCCGCAACGTTTCCGGCAAATCCTGGCCAACCTGCTTTCCAATGCCATCCGCCACACGCCCCCTGGAGGCGTTATAGTGGTCCGGCTGTGCCGGCCCGATGAGCATCATGCCGCCCTGTCGGTCTCCGATACAGGCGAAGGGATCGCGCCGGATGACTTGCCCTATATTTTCGAACGATTTTATCAGGGACGTTCGTCGCGCCACGAGCAAGGCACGGGCGGCATCGGGTTGGCGCTTACGCGTGAACTGGCCGTTTTGGCAGGCGGCGAGATACGGGCCGAAAGTACACCTGGCCAGGGTGCTACCCTGACCGTTACCCTGCCCATCCGGAATGAAGCGCCCGTGTTATCAGGCGATTCGACGGTCAAAAAACTTCGCTTCGAACCAACCGCTGTCCCCCAACCCTCCACCGAGACGGCTCATTTGCCCTTGCTGCTCCTCATAGAAGACAATGCCGTGGTGGCCGACTATCTTCAACTTTGCCTGCACGGACATTACCGGCTGCACCTGGCTTCGAATGGAGAAAAAGGCATTCAAAAAGCATTCGATCTGATCCCTGATCTGGTTCTTTCGGATGTGATGATGCCGCTGAAAGACGGTTTTGAAGTGACGAATATCCTGAAAAACGACGACCGTACCAGCCATATCCCCATCGTGCTGCTCACCGCCAAAACGCAGTTGGACGACCGATTGGAAGGACGCCGACGCGGCGCAAACGCTTATCTCACCAAACCGTTCAATGAGGAAGAATTGCTGCTCGTGCTCGCCAATTTGCTGGACATTCAGCGCCGCTGGAAAATACGGTATGCCGCCGGGCCGCCGCCTGAACCACCCGCAGTAGAATTGTCTGTTACGTCGCCCGACGCATTTCATCCGGAAGACGAATTTATGAAAAAAATCTACGGCATTTTTGAAAAAAATTATGCCGAAGAAACTTTCAACCTCGATCAACTTTGCCGGTTGACCGGCATGAGCAGTTCGCAACTCCATCGCAAACTGGCTGCGCTCACCGGCCAGCCAGCCATTCAAATGCTGCGCACCTACCGGCTCAACAAAGCCCATGAATTGCTGCGTACCCGACCCGATTTGAATGTTTCAGAAGTCTGTTTTATGGTCGGTTTCAAAAATTCGGCGCACTTCTCGCGGTTGTTTTCCAAAATGTTCGGAAGGCCACCTTCGGAAGTGGTATAGTTAGAGGATGGAACCGGCAGTTTTGCTCTTACTCATCACAAATATAGATGTCATTGATCGTCATTTGTTATTAAATGTCATTCGTTATTGTTGTGCGGCATGGTGGATTGACTCGAATGCCGTCGGAAATGACGAATGACGTTCAATGACGATCAATGACGAATGACGATCAATGACGAAACAACTACCATTTGCTCACCACCAGCCCCGTTTTCCGTCTTCAAACGGACCTGATACAAGCCCGACGGAAGATTGGAAACGTAGATGCAGGACGTTGGACGCTGGACGCTGGACCACTGCCACACTACCCTACCCTGTGCATCGAAGCCCATTATAGTGCCACCGCTTTCTGTCAAACCTTCCACGGTAACCATCACTTCAGTCGTCGCCGGGTTGGGTGCCAGGCGCATATCGAGATTTGACAACTTTAAAAAAGTTGTCAAATCTGTTCTTGACTCCTGGGACAATGACTGGATGGCATCCCCTTCGTTCCTCGTTTCGGGTGAGGTTGTACACCCGTTTCATAAAATAACTTTGCAGTTCCGTTCCGTTTTTCAATCCCTCTTTCTGCATCAAAGCCTGGCAGGTGGGATCCTTTTCCCAGTAGCCTTTATGACATTCGTCACCCCCGACGTGGATGTAGGGATGGGGAAACAAGGCCGCGACTTCTCCGAATACTTTGTCCAGAAAGGTATACACACGCTCATCGGAGGGGTTGAGGGAGTTGTCCACCAGCATTTTGAACTGGCCATTGCCATACCATTCCGCAAAGTCACTGCCTGGGTTGACCCTTATCGTGGTATCCTCTGTACAAGCAAGTTGGGGGTAGGAAGCGATGGCCGCCATGCTATGCCCGGGCACATCTATTTCAGGCAGGACCACAATGTGCCGTTCGCGGGCGTAGGCAACGACTTCGCGAATGTCGTCCTGGGTATAAAATCCGCAATCGGTAGCGGCTTCCCCGGATTTAGGCGCTTCGTGGTCGCCATACCTTCCGAAACGCGGCACCCGACACGCGCCCACCTGGGTCAGCCGGGGCAATGATTTGATTTCAATGCGCCAGCCCTGATCGTCGGTCAGGTGCCAGTGGAAGGTGTTATATTTGTACCGCGCCATGCAGGGTGTAGCCCTCCGTGCCGAGCGGCTTGTCGGGTGTGGCATTGAGCCGCAATTGAATGATACCCGTCGCAGCGGTTTTCAGGCGGTAGCCGGTGGATGTGCCGATTCGGGCGGCCAGTATTTCGGCTGTGGGGCGAGCCGCCGGAGAGCCATAACCAATTGTGGTAGCGGGAGTCAGGCGGAACCGGCCTTTCAACACCTGCATTTCCACCGGCTGGGGGATGATGCCGGGAGCCGTTTGAGCGACAAGAGCGGCAGTAAAAATGGAAAGCAGAGCGAACAGGAGGTATTTTTTCATGTAAATATAGATTTTGACCAACAAAACAATGGCAAATGTAAGCGAAGTTGATTTCCCGCACTTTTCGGAATTATTTTTGCAATCAAAACGACACTTTTAATCTCTCCTTCACCATTCATCATTTGATTATGACCCGGTTTTTACTGCTTTTTTGCTTTGCGCTTGCTCATATCCTTCCTGCCCAGACCATCCTTTGGACAGGCACCTGCACCAACAGAACCGTCTGCATCAATCCCGGCCAGTGCGCTACCGGGTACGCCCTGCTGACCGAGTCGGCCGTCACCACCTGCCAGGCGGGATCCTACCTCAGTTATTCCTACAAACTGGATCTCCAAAACGATGGCACGACGGATATGCAGGCCGCTGAAGACACCTTGATCGGCAATTTTCCCATTGGCACGCATCGCATTTCCTGGCGCGCCAACGACAACTGCGGCAAAGTCAGCACGTGCTCCTACATGGTCATCGTAAAAGATTGCCAGCCACCCAATCTGATCTGTATCAACGGGTTAACGCAGCAAGTGAGCCTTCCGGATTGTGCGACCAGTTTTGCGGCTTCCCAATTTATTCTTTCGCTTTCGGACAATTGTACCCCGACCAATCAACTTCAACTCGGCATTCGGGCAGAGGGCGCCGGCACGGGCTTCCCTGCTACCTCCAGCATGACCTACGATAAGTGCCAGCAAGGCCTGCACACGCTCGAAGTATGGGCACGCGATGGCACTGGACTGAACAATTCCTGCATTGTATACGTCATCATTCAGCAATTGGGCGACGATTGTAAGTGTACCATTGATGGGGATATCCGGTTGAAAGGTTGTGTCCATACCCGTGACAACAAGAAGGTGAGCGACTATCGGCTGTTGGGCCAGGTGCAATCTACCGGTGGCACACCACCTGCTACGAACAAAAAAATCAGTGCATTCACGTCCGATTCCTGTTTCGACGTGGTGGCCGCTCCCAACCTTCCACTGGGCAACCCTTATCGCATTATGCTGACCGGTCAACGCGATGGCTCTGCGCTCAACGGAGTATCCACCTACGACCTGGTGCTGATCAGCAAACACATCCTCGGGCTGGAGCCGTTTCCGACCTTGTATCAAGCATTGGCCGCCGATGCCAACCGCAGCAATTCTATCACTACTTTCGACATTGTCGAGCTCCGCAAACTCATCCTCGGCATCTACGATACCTTGCCAGCCACCAAGCCCTGGCGCTTCGTGCAGGCAGTCGCTAACCCTAACATCTACACGGTGCTGGAAGCAGCCAAAGATACTATTCTGCTCACGATCCCGAACCTGCAGGATGACGTGACGTTGTCTGGGATTCAGTTCGTCGCGATCAAAATCGGGGATCTCAACAACTCTGTGATTACCAACTTCGACGATCCCAGCCTCGAAGACCGCGATGCGTTGCCAGTGCTGCCGCTCTCGCTCCCGAATCTCGTGCTGGAAGCGGGTCAGGCCGCTACCCTACCCGTCCGTTTTGCCACCGACGCGCCGCTCACGGGCTGGCAATTGGCCCTCGCCGCCGATCCTGCCCGACTTCAAATCGAAGGCGTTGAAGGTTTACCCGACGACCACTGGACGATCTTGCCCGACGGGTCGCTCCGCGCGCTGTGGCACAACGGTGCTGCTCGCAACTTCCAGCGCGGCGAGATTGCTTTTTCGTTGAAAGTCAAATCTTTGCAAAAAACTGTGCTGGCAGAAAGCCTTGTGCTGCAAGCGCAGCCGTTAAGGGCGGAAGCGTATGGCGCGACCGGAGAACGGCAGGCGGTCCAGCTCACTTTTTCTGGAGATGCCCCTGTATCCACACCGCTCTTTTTCCCGCCCCAACCCAACCCGACCACCGGGACGGCTACTTTTCAATGGGTACTGCCCGAACCTGCCCAGGTTCGGCTTGAACTCTGGGATGCCGCAGCGCGGCAGACGTATGTCACGACTTTTCAGGGAGTTGGGGGAGCGAATCAATGGATCGTGCCGGCAGAAGGCTTGCCGCAGGATGGTACGTATTTCTTTCGTTTGACGGCTGCGGAAGGGGTGTATTCGGGACGGTTGGTAAAGCAGTAACTGTACCAGCGACTGAAGCAGCTGGTACAGTTACTTTTCATGTTAAATATTCGTTTCCCCATTTGCTGGTATGGAAGCATGTTTTATATTTGTCGCAGCCTTTTTAATGATCATCCCCCCATACAGCGACTTTTGACATTTACCGACCTGAAGCAATCTTTGATTTTAGCCCGACCTGGCAAATGACGTCTTCAATGACGACATAACGTCCAATGACTCCCCCCGACGCACCCCATTAGAACCCTCGCGTCTTTCTGTTGAAGTTTACCTACCTGTGACAGGGCTGTTCGCCGCGCGTTCGCGCTGGCGGGTTTATTTTCATTTTTTCCCTTTATAGTGCCTTGTGCTGCGGGATGTGCGTGGCACGGGTCAATTATGGTTCTGTTGGCGTCGCGCTGACAGTTATGGGATACTTCTTTCAAACTGCCGTACCATGATGGCATTTCACTCATTTTTTAAACCAGAATTATGCAGAACAAATTATTTGATCGTCCGCTGTGTGCGGGGGGGGGCAACCTCTTTTGGGTTTTCTTTTTGCTTTGGTTCGTTTCGCCAAAAGCATTAATGTGCCAGACACCCGATCCGGAAGAATGTACCCAAGTGACAGACTGTGATGAATTAAAATTAGAGATTGTTCGAGTCAATCAGACGATGACATCCGGATGTTCTGTTGATACTCAGGCTTGCAACGCCAATAACGTCACAAATAACTTTTCTCAGACAATCTATAAGGTCTATTTGCGCTATACGCCCAATACCTTACCTGATACATTCCATGATTTTTACCTTGACTATGCGACGCTGAATGTAAAGGTTGGACTGATGTTTCAGTCAGGTTCAAGCAGATTAAGCCATATCGACAATGCTTTGAGCAGGCAATTAACTCAAAATGCGCATTCGGAATGGAATTTTGGCAATAAAGTAATCATTGAATTGGATAAAGCGGCAGGCCAATCCATGACGATCAACTTTCAGAATACCGATACGCCCACAGTGCCATGCAGCGGTGAAGTAGGAGAAAGAATATTATTCAAGTGGGGGAGTACCATGCCTCTTTGGCCTCCGGACTGCGTTCAACCTTGCCAACCTATTCCTAATTTAACGCAACAGTGCGCTTTTGCACATTTAATGACCATTGTCGTAAACGCTTACCCGGGTGAGTCATTTTCCCTGGATCGGATCATAGGACATTATGCTCCTTTTGACAAGATAGTCGGCGTTACCTGTGATCCAATTCCACGCATCAACGGGCAAGCGACCAATATTGTGCATAATGGAATAGTACCGATAACGGTTCCCACACCCAACACCCACGCCAGCACGACCAATGCCAACCTGCGCGTTCGATTTGCCAATCAACAGAGCACGCCCAGTGGTACTACCATTGATGTCGAGTTGGTAAATGGAGGTACAAATATTGACCCCGACCTGACCGTTTCTTATGCAGAAATGATCGTGAAACTGGTACACATAGGAGCAGAACAACCGGTCTCGACCTCTGTGTCCGCTCGAATCATATCTACCACAGAGTCCGATGGGCGAAAATCCAAACTGCTGTATTTCGTGAGCACCCCCAATATTCCCGTGGTATTGCTAAAAAATTATGGCAATGCGCTCAAAATCGCCACGATCACGTTGGGCAAAACGACCGTAGCCAATGCTGCTTATACTTCCATCTTGAGGGCGCCAGACAGTCTTGCTTCACGGGTAGTTACCAATGTGGCTTGTACGAGTCTGCCGCTGAATCCCAATCCTTTTGCGTTTACTACGGACGGCCACGTTGAATGTAGTTATGCCGATCTGGTAGAGTTCATCCTCAAGGGGGATAGTATTAACCCAAATGCTACCTGCGACGCTCCTAAATATGTTACATTAGGGTTCAAAACCGCTCATCCTGACCAAAATATGCAAGTAGAATATTTGAAGTTTGAATTGGACTTTGAGTGGACTGCTGGTATAACGGTAGATAGTATTATTTTGGGCGATTTGCGCTGCCCTGCCAGCGGCACATGTAGTTTGACACATCAGTTTACAAACAAAAGGTTTACATACGAGCTATCCATGTCAGGGAGCGCTAAACAACTCGAACTTAACCCTGATGCCCTCATGAGAATCAAATTTACAGGCGGAGGATGTATTGACGGCGTAAAACTAACATATCTGGAAATGCGGCGGCCCACTGAGAATAGCTGTATACCTGACTATCAGAGTACCTACTCCGGCTTTCCGATTTGTATACCGGGTGTAGCGGGAAGTCTAAAGACAGAAACAGGCGACGGATTGGAGGATGGAGAGATTGCGTATACCTCTTCTGATTCCTGTAGCCCATCATCATCCGGATGTACGATTCCTTCTTTGCTAAAAGCAAACAAAAATGGCAACTTCCGGAACTGTCCATGCGTACCTTGTGAGAATTTTAATCTAGAACCTTCATTTGATTATGTTCCGCTCAATGGTGTGTCTACCTATGATTTAGTACTGATCTCCAAGCATATTCTCGGCTTGGAAGCACTCGCTTCGGCTTACAAAATGATTGCTGCTGATGCAAATAATAGTGGCTCAATCTCCACATTTGATATTGTAGAATTTCGCAAACTGATCCTGGGTATTTATACCGAATTGCCTGCCAATAAAAGTTGGCGTTTTGTATTAAAAAGTTTTGCGTTTCCTGATCCAGATAATCCTTTCAAGACCGCATTCCCCGAAAAGGGTGCTGTTAAACCGGATTCCAGTATCTACGAGTCCGACTTTATAGCGATCAAAGTGGGAGATGTAAACAACTCCGCTGTGGCGCATTCGCGTCCTGAACTTCGTCCCACAGCCGCTATCTCATGGGTTTCCGACGGAGCCAAGTCAGGAGAAATGTTGACGGTCCCGGTTCGTTTCATGGGAGAACAAGAGATGGAGGCCATACAACTGGGACTTCGTTTCGACCCTGCCGCACTCCGGCTCATCGGTCCATCCAAAGGTGATCTTCCCGGTTTGGGATCGGGCAATTTCAACTTGAGCGGTGTGGCGAAAGGCGAGATCAAAATGCTTTGGACGCTTGACATGATGGCTCCTGAGCGGCTCATACAGCCGGGTGATGTATTGTTTTACCTGACGTTCAAAGTTGTTGGGCGCCTGCCTGAATCTGAACTTCCCCTACAATTGGATAATTTCTTGTTCGATGGAGCGGCATGGCAGGCCGACGGCAAAGAGTATGCTTTGTCGGACGGCAATTCAGTTCGCTGCGATAGGGTGCTTGCTGAAGTAGGAGAGCCTGCCCTTTTTCAAGCATTTTGCCACCCGAATCCTTCATCAGGCGGAGGTTCGATCACCATACAATCGGACAAAACAGTCAAAGGACGCGTTTTTTTGTTTGACGCTTTTGGCAACCGCCTCACTTCCAAAGATATGGTCATGCAGGCTGGAGAGCAGACCTTCGCATTGCCAGGTTCTGATGCTTTACCTGCCGGGGTGTATCTGTGGCAGGTACAGTCAGAAGGCAAAAAAGTACAAGGCCGCTGGATCAAGCAATAGAACATTCAAGCGATGGCCCAAGTGGAGCATATAGTCGGCCCGATTTCAAGGAATGACTGTACGCTCCACTTGGCCATTGCTATTTTTTATAATAAAACAGATCGCGCACTCATGAAACACATTCTTCTACTCTTTTTGGCGCTGGCAGCTGCCTGTTCACTCAGCGCTCAACAACGCATTTATGTAAATGCCACAGCCACGGGTGGCAATAACGGACAAAACTGGACAGATGCTTACCAGAATCTGCACACCGCCCTCGAAGTGACCAAGCCCGGTGACAGCATCTGGGTAGCAGCCGGGATTTATAAGCCTGCTGCAACAGCACGTGACTCGTCTTTTAAACTGAAAAGCGGAGTGGCGCTATTTGGTGGATTCTCGGGGTCAGAGGTATCGTTTTTTCAACGAGACTGGCAAAAGAATTCAGTGGTATTGAGTGGCGACCTTGGCCTACAGGGCGATAGCAGCGACAACTCTTACACCATTATGTATCTGGACCATTCCGATAGCAGCACTGTGCTCGACGGCCTGGTTTTTCGGGATGGATGTGCTGACTTTCCCGGCGGCACAGTTCCCGTCAATCATCCCTGGCGCAGCGGGGGAGCGTTGTACATCATGGGTGCTGGCGATGAAGCATATCCGAGTATCAGGTATTGCAGGTTTGAGCGCAATCGCGCCCGAAATAGCGGCGGAGCGGTTTACATAAATGGTATTAATGAGGGTTCTGTGGCGCCTCGTTTTTGGCATTGTGTGTTCGAATACAACATCGCCCGGGATGGTGGCGCAGTGCGGCGCGACGGCGGGAGTGCGGTGGAACGGCGTTATGATTTTGGCTGGTGCGAATTCAAGAACAATTACGCAAAAAACTATGGAGGCGGGCTGTGCTTCTATGAAAGTCAGCAGGAAGATGCCCTCGATTTGTTCCAATGTACTTTCAGCGACTGCACTGCTGCACTCAGAGGAGGAGGCATTTTTGCAGTGCCAGGCAAATTGAGTGGTGGAGTGTTCATTATAGATAGTTGTATGTTCATCCGCAATAATTCTAAAGAAGGTGCCGCAATTCAAACAACCGAATTAGGGAATGGTCAGGTCAAAGAAATCAATATCCGGAATTCAACTTTCTTTGATAATAATAATAAAGAGATGGGGGTTTTTATTGCTGTATTTAATCTTTTCGGTTTGGCGGACACATCGTTAATTAAACTTAATAATTGCAAATTCATATCAAACAAGGGTCGGGCCTTTGTTTCAGAAATGCATCCTGGTAAAACTTACATAGAAAATTGCCTTTTTGAAAATAATTTGTTTGGCAATCTAAATATTACTTTTGACAATGGCGCCTTTATAAGAAATTCTATTTTTATTGATAATTCTTCAGGTTTAAATGCATACCTGAATACAGAGAATGTTATTTTTGAAAATGTTTTTGCAAGAGGAATGGGTAATAGTACAAGGTTTGCAAGCATAAGAGCAATTACCAATTTATCAATAATAAATAGTTTTATATTTTATAATAACGTATTCCTTCTATATGATCAATCCTCGACCCCTGCCTCTCCCTTTCCAATTCAACTTAAAAATTGTATTGTACTTTCTAATGCATTGTATTCTGATCAAGAAACAGGACTATTTACAAAAAAATTTTATTTTTTAACACTTGATCATGTTTATATGCCTAAGGACTTGTGTAAATTTTATCTTAAAGATCCTGCTATTATCTGCGGCCCCAACAACCTCATCGGCCTCGACCCCCTCTTCGTCGCTCCCGACTCCGGCGACTACCGCCTCCAGCCCTGCTCCCCGCTCGTCAACGCGGGCAACAACACCTACGTCTCACCCACTACCAACACCGACCTCGCCGGCCAGCCCCGCATCCAGGGCGGCACGGTGGATATCGGCGCGTACGAAACCGCCGCACCTTTACTCGCCGCTTTACCTGCTGTCCAACCTGCTTGTTCCAACCAGCCCAACGGAGGGGTAAATCTACCCGTTGCGGGCGGCTGCGCTCCTTTCAGTTATCAGTGGACCACCGCTGGCGGCCAGTCTGGCTCCGGCACCAGCAATTTAAAATCCGGCGCTTACACCTTCACCGTTTCCGACCAGCGCGGCTCCACCTTCACCGTTTCACTCGCCGTGCCCGACAGCAGCACCGTAGCACTCGCATCCCTCACCGTGCCGGTGCAATGCGGCGACACGCTGGGCGGCACAGCCATCGCCCGCACCACCGGCGGCCAGCCGCCCTATCTCTTCGACTGGCCCGGTAGCGTCGTCATGGACAGTGTCCGCACCGACCTGCCGCCGGGGCTTTACTCAGTGACTGTGCAGGACGCTCGTGGCTGCACTGCCAGCGCGGTCGCAGAAGTCAAAAAACAGGGCAGCCTCGGCTCAAAAGTGGAAGTAGGAGAGATCTCTTGCTTCGGCGCCGCTGACGGCAGCCTCACCGTGCTGCCCGCCAACGGCAAAGCGCCTTATCACTGGAACTGGGCCGACAGTCCCGCGCTCGACGCGCCTATGCTCTCCCCGCTGGGCCCAGGACAATATCGCGTCACGCTCACCGATGCCTTCGGTTGCGACATCGCCTGGATGCTGCCGCTCACGCAGCCTGATCCCCTCCAAGTGGAAAGTGTTGTCATCCAGCCAGCCACGAACTCCGCGACCGCCGATGGGAGTGTGTCGGTCATGGTCACGGGCGGCATGGCTCCCTACACAGCGCAGTGGTCAAACGGCAGCACGGGTCTGAGCATCAGCGGCTTGAAGCCGGATGTGTACACGCTGACTTTGAGCGATCAGAACGACTGTTCTTTTACAGCAACTTATGTAGTGGATGTTGTTTCCGGCACTTCGGAGCCGGGTGGGTTGCCCGGTTTTTCGGTGCTGCCCAATCCAACAGAAGCGGAAGTTCAAATTTTGCTGTCTGAACCGGCCGAAGCAAGTAACCTGCTGCGGGTGTTGGACGCATCCGGTCGGTTGACCGGGCAGTGGACCGTACCGGAAGGAATGCAGCAACTGCGGTTGGATCTGGGTGATCTGACTGCCGGGGTGTATTGGGTGCAGTGGAACAATGGGAAAGGAACAACAACGCGGCGGGTGCTGAAGTACCGGCGGCGTTAGCCGCTGGAGTTCTACGGGATGTTGATTTTTTGACAGGATTTACAGGATAAAGAAAACGGAGGACGTATCCTATTCGAATTCACCGTGAAGCCGACAGGAGCCGAGGAACTTGTCAATTTTGACTGCGCAAGGCAAAAAAAAGCACGTCCTTACCAAATTGTCGATTTTATAGAGATGCCGTTATCACTTACCCCGATCAATTTTCCGTTTGAAACGGGTAAAAATATCGAAGAGGCAAATGATGATGGCAATAATATTTCCGATGAGGATAGAGAACCCACAAACAGCAAGATATACTCAGCCGACCGACCTGCTAACCAGATTATCCAGCCAGAAGCACCTGATATCGGTTTCAAGATCAACAAAATCACCTTTATTGAGTACGTCCGCCTTCAGGTTAAAAAGGGAGCAAATCCCATAGCTGGTAATTTAGGCAATGGCCTTTTCGGGAGCAGGTGTTCCAATAAAGTTGAATGGCACTGTGTTTACTACCTCAGAAGAAGCACAGAAGATCGAAAATTATTAGCCGATAACGCTGTTGTTTCAGCCAGTGAACCGAACAAAACAACGTTTTTTGGCGGAAACGGGAATGCTGTAGTCAACGTTTCCAGCACATCTTCTACTGACTCATATACCATAATGTTTCATCATGGTGATACTCCCAATGATCCTTCGGACGATGGATGGGTATTTATCAATTCAGTAGGGAGTGGTGATTTTGCATTTCGTAATCCTGATGGGCAATCCTGGACATTATCATATGACGGCGTAACGGTCAATATGTTTGAAGGCACGGTTCCTTTTAATAATGACGAGACCTACTATTTTAATGTTTTTAACAGCAACTCTAAACTCAATGAAATAGGCCTGGGCAAGTTCGTTGTCACTACTGCACCATAATTCTACACGATGAAAAATTTGTATTGCGCATCACTTCTCGTTTTTCTCTTTGCAAATGCCGCTTTCTCACAGGAAACGGACAGCATAAAGTACTATGTGAACCGTTTTGCCGACCGGACCTTATCAGAGGAGGAACGCAAAGAAGCCGGGCTGAAAATAAGGGACTTACAAAAAGAAAGGTATTTTCAATCGAAAAGGGAAACCGCTGGTGACACCTTGCTCCCCGATATTGAAGAACGGATCGCTGCTGGATTTCGGCAAATTGATACTGCAACGGAGCAATTGATCACAATCATCTCTAACGTGGACCTAAACAATGCCGTTCGCTGGAAAGCCCTACGTGCAGTGTCGCATATAAACACCATTATGGCGGACTCCTTCTTGGTCGCCAATATTGACCGTTTCAACTATCTGGGTGAACACCCCGGAGGTGCAGGTGGCGAGATCGACTGGATATACCCTTGTTTCGGGTTACTGAGTAGCAAATCTGCGCTTAATTATACATTGATCAAACCAATCCTAGGCAACCTCCACACTCGAAAAACTGAATCCGAACTCTACTTTATTGATATGCTTTTACTGGGTATTTTCGGTAAAGAAGAGTCGGTCAGGCTTTGGGAAGACCACATGCTTGGCAACGCTAAAAATTTCGTCTTTTCTAAAAATCTTGAATCATTAAGAGACATAAAAAAATGAAAAAGATCATATTCTACGCCCTTCTATTGTTAGGGCCACTAACGCTTACGGCTCAAGGTTCAGACCTCAATGTCACTGCCTACCACGTTTTGGGGAGTTCTCCAGGCAGTTTATCCATCACCATTTCTTCTGCGTTTACACCGCCTTTCACGATGACGGTTTCGGGGTCTGGCGGCTACACACTGAACACCACACTGAACACGAACACTTTTTCAATTCCGGGTCTGTCATCAGGAGAGTATTGTGTTTCCATTACCAATCAGGACGGATGCGTTGCTTCGCTTTGCATTAAGATAAAACAGTGTAAAACATTCGTATTCCATGGCACGTCGTTTATTTCTTGTTTTGAAGAAGCACCTACCGAAGACCCTTCAGTGCTATACGCTAGGGGTAGCCACTTGTCCGGATCTGCTGGGTTTGAATTTAACCTGTTATTTAAGGAACAAATCAGCGATGTCGAAACGATCGCCATACTCAATGCTATCGACCTGAATACAGCAATGATCAAGCAAGACGGTTACAGCCCATACGATATTGACTATCAGGACGAAGTTGATGGCGAAGGCTACGATTATGTGTACAAGATGAATACGGACGCTTCAATAATCTGGGTTTATCATAACTCCAATATTGAGACACGTAGTCACCGCTCCTCCTATGAAGGAACCGGCGTTCCATTTAGCGTGAGTCCTAATCCTACGTCAAACTTCATCCAAGTTACTTTCAATGATGGCGATTTCCGTAACTATGCTCTTTCAGTAACTGACCTTGCTGGGCAAACGGTTATTCCCAACATTACTCCTACCGGCAAAGATTTCAATATCAATACAAATGATTGGCAAAGTGGTATGTACCTACTAAGAATATCCGCTGAAAAATTTCAAAAGACAGTAAAAATTGTGGTTGCCAGATAACAATACTTTAATATATTTATTGCAGTAGCCGGAGGCGAAAAAAACTGTAAAGACTTAATGATACTCTTACAACTGAGCAAGAGTAATTTGAGTGCGTGACAAAATCGGGGCCGTTCTGTATCGCCGAACCCCGTTCGGCGCGGAACAAGCCACATTTGATGTGAGCCGAACAGGGTTCGGCTGTACTTGCCCCCGATTTTGTCACGCACTCGAGTAATTTGAAGTATCGTTTGCAAGCAGGTTAACCCCATCACCTTAAAGGGTTCAGAGTAAATGAAATAAGCACCGAACAACGGATGTACGAAAATGCCGCCTAAACGTCGGTATGTTCGCACATCCAAACGGTGGAACAGCCATCGCCCGCACCACCGGCGGCCAGCCGCCCTATCTCTTCGACTGGCCCGGTAGTATCGTCATGGACAGTGTCCGTACCGACCTGCCGCCGGGTCTTTACTCGGTGACTGTGCAAGATGCGCGTGGCTGCACCGCCAGTGCCGTGGCAGAGGTCAAAAAACAGGGCAGTCTCGGCTCGAAGGTAGAAGTCGGCCCGATTTCCTGCTTTGGCGCCGCCGATGGCAGCCTCACCGTGCTGCCCAGCGATGGCCAACCGCCCCATCACTGGAGTTGGGAAAACAACCCGTCGCTTGACGCACCTACGCTCGCGCCGCTGGGCCCGGGGCAATACCGCGTCACACTCACCGACGCGTTGGGCTGCGACATTGCCTGGCAACTCCCGCTGGGGCAACCCAACAGCTTGCAAGTGCTGCAAGCCGTGGTCAGTCCGGCCAAAGACTCGATGTCGGCGGATGGCAGTGTGTCGGTCGTGGTCACGGGCGGTATGCAGCCCTACACAGGCGCCTGGTCGAACGGCGGCACGGGCTTGAGTATCAATGGCCTGAAGCCAGATGTCTACACCCTGACGTTGACGGATGTAAACGGCTGTTCCCTTTCGGCAATGTATGTGGTGGGTATTATTTCGGGTACTTCGGAGCCGGGTGCATCGCCGGGCTTTACATTGCAGCCCAACCCGACCAGCGGGCATGTGCAGGTGCTGCTGACGGAGCCAGCCGGAGCGGAGAATCTGTTGGCCGTGTTCGACGCTTCGGGGCGTTTGGTAGAGCAGTGGCAGGCGCCAGTGGGCGTACAGCAATTGCGCTTGGACTTGGGTAGTTTGCCCGGCGGACTGTACTGGGTGCAGTGGAAAAGTGCGCGGGGGATTGGGGTGCGGCGGGTGGTGAGGCAGTAAGGTGCCCCGGTCGTCCCGACCGGGGAGGGCCGGGCGCTCCCACTCCCGGGTCGGGACGACCGGGGCACATGCGGCTCGATCTGGGCGGTTTGCCGGGCTGGGAGTACTGGGTGCTGTGGAAAAGTGCGTATGGGACGGCGGTGCGGCGCGTGTTGAAGCAATAACTATACCGGCGGCTAAAGCCGCCGGAATGTCGCGCTTCCCGCATAATTTTGCCCGTCTGGACATCCGGCAGATGAAGCAGCCGGTACAAAAAAGCGGGTGGTGCTTGTGTCTATGACACAAACATCGCCCGCTTTTTTACCTGGTAAAACGTGTGTTTACTTCACGTCTGCAAAAAAGTCCTTCACCTTGTCTTTGTGAACGATCATTTGCTTGTAGGTGTATTTGCCCGTAGTCGGGTCTTTAACGGCTTTCACCACTTTGACGTGGTCTTTGCCGGAGCCTGCGTTGGCTGCACGTTGGGCAACGCGGGCGTTTTTAGAAACTTTCTTTGCCATAGTCCCTCCTCAGGTTTGAGTGATGGATGAATTGAGTGCTTGTGAGTGGCGAAATTACTTGATTTCGCGGTGGAGCGTGTACTTCCGCATGATTGCGTTGTACTTTTTCAGCTCCATGCGACCAGGCGTGTTCTTGCGGTTTTTCTGCGTGATGTGACGCGAAGTGCCGGGCAAGCCACTGGTCTTATGTTCGGTGCATTCGAGGACCACTTGGATACGGTTCCCCTTGCTTTTCTTTGCCATTGAAAATGATTCTTGTATTGTGAAATGTTGTCAAAGTGATTCAGAATTTGAGTACGGCGAACCGCACCATTCCATTCTGTAACCACCCGGTTTTAACAGCCGACTTCCAGTGGGTGATAGACGATCTCGCCTTTCTTTTCCAGTTTTTTGATGTACTGGTAAAGTCCGAGTTTCGAGATGGTGCGAATGGCAGCAGCACTTACTTTCAGCGTCACCCATTCGCCGGTCTCCGGCATGAAGAATTTTTTGGTCTGCAGGTTCGGGTAAAATCGCCGCTTCGTTTTGCGGTTGGAGTGCGACACGTAGTTGCCGGTAATCGGCTTCTTACCTGTCAGGTCACATACTTTAGGCATAATTAAAATTGCTTTGAGTGTTCTAATTGATTGTTCAAAAAATGAGTGCGTGAGATAACTCCCACACACTCAAACACTTCAAAAAAGTGGTGACTCCGAGAGGACTCGAACCTCTAACCTTCTGATCCGTAGTCAGATGCTCTATCCATTGAGCCACGGAGCCAATCCATTTGTTTTCGGGCGGCAAAGGTAAAAACAGGTCGGCAGAAAAACCAACGTCCTCAACGAATTTTTCTAAATTTTCTTGATTCCCTCAAATCACCGCGTCCGATCGTCATGACATAGATACCGGAAGGCAGGAACGAGGCGTCATATTCGATGCGATTGGCGGAAAATTCCTGCGGGCTAAGCGATTCTTCGTACATCAGTTGGCCGAGCATATTGACCACTTTGAAATAGTAGGGCAGCGTGCTCGGCGTCTGATAGAAGATTTCATAATTGTTGTTCCCTTTATCGGCAACCGTCAAAATAGTCAACGGCCCGATACTGCCCTGACAGAGTTTTCGGACGGCTTTCAGCGACAAGTCGAGGTCGAGCCGACCGCCGGTGACGGTCCCGTTTTGGAGGGTCGGGTTGGCCACCGTGTTATCGAGGATCAGGTTGCGCACCCGCTTCGCGCAGGTGGCCGGGCTGGTAAGTGCATCACTACTGACCAGGTTGCAATCGAGGCTGTACAACCACGCAAGAGCGCCCGCGACATGCGGACAGGCGGCTGAAGTTCCGTTGAAACTGCCATATCCACCGGTCGGAGTGCTGCCGTTGGTGGTGGTAAATGTACCCTCGCCCGGCGCGCCGAGGTCCACGTGTATTTTTCCGGTGCCTGTGGAGGGGTATTTGTTGCCGGAAGTGGCGTACACGTTGTTGACCACGATCAGGTACTCGCTCGGGCAGGTGGAAGGCAGATCGCCGACCTCATCTACATTGTTGTTTTCGTTGCTGGTAGCGCCCGCGCTCACGATCCCTACCCGGCCCAAGGAATCGTATGCCTGGCACCAGAGCGGCGCGAAAGATGGAAATCTGTTGTCGAATCCGAACGAAGCATTGGTAGCCACCACGAAGGCGCCTTTGGCCCCCTGAGTCTGATTGTAAAGCCGCCGCGTTTTCCACACATATTCGTAGGCCGACACAACTTCCGAAATAGACTCCGTGTTCGTGATGGGCATCAGTTTCACATTCCAGTTGATGCCCGTCACTCCTTGTGCGTTGTCGCCTTTGGCACCGATCACACCCATGACCGAAGTACCGTGTGTATTGCCATTGCCGTCGCCGTCGCCGCCGTTGCGCACATCCAGGCCGCGATAATCGTCCACATAGCCGTTGTTGTCGTCATCCAGGTCATTGCCTGGTATTTCGGCGCGGTTGTACCAGAAGTTGGGTTTTAAATCGGCGTGGGTCCCCCGAATCCCTTTTTCAAGGACCGCTACCACAATCGTATCGCCTTGCGGGGTAACACCTCCTGTACTGGCATCCCAGGCATTGGGCGCGCCGATGAGCGTCATGTCCACTTGCTGCGACCAATTGGGATCATTGGGGGTTTCGCGATCCTCTACCACGGCGTTCCACTGCGCGAACCGGACGCCGGGGAGATGCTGCACCGCATCGAGCATCGCATCAGAGTCGTGATCGGTTTCCTGAAAACCAAACAAATAGATATCCCAACTGGCTGCTACGGTCCGCTCAAGCCGCAGGCCCGGTACAGAACGACTTACTTCGGCCAGCCATGTTTCCGGTTTTGCGCCCGGATTGAGTTGTACCAGGATTTGTCCTGAAATGTGATCGGTATTTTGGGAAAAAAGGAAGTTTGCGCAGCAAAAAAAGGCGAGAAAGAAGTAAAGTTTTTTCATGGGTGACGTTCGTTTTGAAAAAAACCATGAGGCAAAGTTGGGAAAAAAGGTTGTACGGCTGAGTAGCAAGTTTTGCCAAAACCCGTCGAACGTGGCTTTTGCAGCCCACTTCCCAAACGGGAGTAGGAATCCGTAAAAGATCCAACAAAAACGGCAGGTGCTTGGGTGCACCTGCCGTTGTTTGATTGCTCTATCTGCGTCGTTTCGGTCCGCCGCCACCGCCGAATGGTTTGTCTTTCGGCGTGCTGTTTCGGTCGTCGCGGTCGCGGTAGTCGGGCTTGGGTTTTGGTGGCCGGTTCTGCTTTTCTATCGAAGACACTTCCAGGATAGAAGCGAAACGGTTGCGCATAGCGGAAGCAACTTCCTCCCGGCTGGGCTTGGCCTCTGGCTTTTGCTGCTGGGGTGGACGCTGCTGCTGCGGGCGGCTCGGTTCGCGGCGGTTGCCGTCGTCGCGGCGATCGTCCCGGCGGTTGCCGTCGTCGCGGCGATCCTCCCGGTTGTTGTTGTCCCGGCGGTCGCCTGGACGGTTGTCATCCCGGCGGTCGCCTGGACGGTTGTCATCCCGGCGGTCGCCTGGACGGTTGTCATCGCGGCGGTCGCCTGGACGGTTGTCATCGCGGCGCTGACCGGAGTGGACGGTTGTCATCGCGGCGCTGACCGGAGTTGACACTGCGGCGGTCGTCGCGTCCGTTCCGGTTGGCATCGCGGCTCCCGTTGTTTTGCTGGGCGGGACGTTCCGGGCGCTGTTGTTGTGGGTCGCGTTGCGGACGCGGCTGGTTGTTTCTGTTGTTGCCGTTCGTTTCGTCGCCATCTGTAGCGGCCGTCGGCCGGTTGAAGGGCGGACGTTGAGTGTCTGGTCGGCGGTCCGGCAGCGGAATCATGTCTGGCCGTTGTGGGGCAGGAACTTTCTGATCCTGCTTGTTTCCGCCGCCACTGTTATTTCTGTTGCTGCCTTTGCCGCGCTGCGCGGCAGGTTGTGGAAGACCCGGAGCGGTGATATCGGCGGCATAAGGATGTTCCTCGATCACTGGCACGAGTTGACCTGTCAGTTTCTGAATGTCTTTGAGGTAAGGGATTTCTTCCGCTTCGCAAAACGACACTGCGATCCCGCTGGCCCCTGCCCGGCCTGTACGTCCGATGCGGTGCACATAGGTTTCGGGGATGTTCGGCAATTCGTAGTTCACGACGTGTGAAAGTTCGTCAATGTCAATGCCGCGCGCGGCGATGTCAGTGGCGACGAGTACCCGGGTACGGCCCGTTTTGAAATTCTGGAGTGCTGCCTGGCGGGCGTTCTGCGATTTGTTGCCGTGAATGGCTTCGGCGAATACGCCTGCTTTGGTCACATCGGCGGCCACTTTATTTGCTCCATGTTTGGTGCGGGTAAATACCAGCGCCGAACGGATGGATTTGTCTTTCAGCAGGTGAGCGAGCAAGTGTTTTTTATTTTGTTTATCTACAAAATACACGGCTTGTTCCACATTTTCAGCGGTTGTAGAGGCGGGTGTCACTTCTACGCGAAGCGGGTCGGTCAGGATCGAATTCGCCAGGTTGGCAATTTCATCAGGCATGGTGGCCGAGAAAAACAGCGTTTGGCGTTTGCTCGGCAATTTGGCGATCACTTTTTTTACATCGTGGATAAAGCCCATATCGAGCATCCGGTCGGCTTCGTCGAGCACAAAAATGCTGATCTCGCGGAGGTTGACATACCCCTGGTTCATCAGGTCGAGCAACCGGCCCGGCGTAGCGATGAGCACATCGGTGCCGCGTTTGAGTGCGTCGGTCTGCGGTGTTTGTCCCACGCCGCCAAAGACGACGAAGTTGCGGATCGGCAGGTTGCGACCGTAAGCGGTGAAACTTTCTCCGATCTGGATCGCGAGTTCACGGGTGGGGGTCAGGATGAGGGCGCGGATGGGACGGGCACTGCCTTTGGAGGTTGGATTGTTGGCAGCCAGCAACTGAAGCATCGGCAGGGCAAATGCAGCGGTTTTTCCGGTGCCGGTCTGGGCGCAACCGAGCAGGTCGCGTTTTGAGAGCACAACAGGGATAGCCTGTTCCTGAATGGGCGTGGGCTGCTCATAGCCTTCGGTTTCGAGCGCGCGGAGTAGCGGCTCAATGAGCGATAATTCTTTAAATAACATGAAAATGTAGGTTGTGGGAAGCGGTTGTTCGTCCGGTGGCAGCCTGTTTTTGGGAAAACGGATGGGTACGGACAACTTTCAACAGCTCCAAAAAATTTGGAATGTCCTGGTCTCGTGCGCGGTGGTGCGCTTCGGTGGCGCACCTTCAAGGGGCAAAGCGGATGGAATGTGAATGTTTGAAAATGAGCGGTTTAATAAAAATTCAGTGCTCGTTTCACCTTCCAAAAACTTCGTTGTCCAGGGCGGACAAAATACCAGAGGTTAAAATTGTTGAGGCAAAGGTAAGGAAAGTTTGGTGTGTGGAGGGGATTTTGTTGAAATGGTTGAAAGAACGCCAGTTTTTACAATTGTTAAATCCCTCATAAAATCGTGGTTACAGCATGTATTTGATTCACAATGAAGCATCCGGAAGATACTTTTGCAGCAAAAGTCTGCTTGGAAAATTTATGAAACAAATCCTCTACCTCGTCTCCTTGTTTATTGGGCAAGCCGCCTTCGCCCAAACTTCGCATGAACTAAAAATCAGCACCTTGGACCCCCTCTTTAAAATGGCGCATTTCAGTTACGAATTCAAACCCGATGCCCGCATGGGCCTGGAATTGATGTTGCGATACAATTGGGGCGTGGGCAGTTCGTATTCGGGGCCTGGTTGGGGAAGTGCCACACAGCGTACGGTTACCGCAACACTCACCCAGAAAATATATCCATTGGGCAATCGAAAGAATTGGCTCAAAGGCTGGTTTGCCGGTCTCTACTTCCGGGAAGACTGGTTGCTTTCCCGCCCTGAAGTGCAATATGAGTATTTTGGGTTATGGCACAATTATGCTTATTGGAAACAGGATGAAGGGAATAGCATCCGATTGGGAGCGGGGATGGTCGCAGGATATCAATACTTTTGGGGGCGGCACTTTTTTGTAGAAGGCAGTTTGGGCTATGACGCGAATTTATATGTTTGGCTGGCGCCTCGCCGCCTCGAGTACGCTAACATGGATGTTGCGGGGATTCCGGGGGTGAAGGCGGGGTGGCGGTTTTGAGACTGTTGACTGTTGACCGTTGACCGTTGACTGTTGACTTTTGACTTTTGACCATTGACCAAAATACTCGGGCAATGGTCAACAGTCAAACCACAATGCTCGGGCGAGGCTGTGCCTCGTATGTGTATTCTTTCCGGCTGCGCCATCTATGATTCTCGGGCCAAGCCCAATTGAGAAAAATGCTTACTCGCTCGTAATACCCAATTGAATCGCGATTTTCACCGCTTCAGCCGTGCTTTGCGCTCCCAGTTTAAAAAAGGCGTTGCGCCGGATCCGTTGCACGTTGGGCACACCTAAATTTAAGCACAGTTGCGATCTCGTGATTTTTTTTACTTCCGATCATCAATCGAATCACACGGAGTTCGATGGGGTCGAGGTTGGATATAACAGGTGGTGGCGTGCGCGGCGACGGCAATAAGCCGTCACTGTTGTCTTGCATGACGACTGTTTCCCCGTTGTATACTCGCCGAATGGCCTCTACAAACTCTTTACGGCCCCGGTTTTTGGATATAAATCCATTGGCTTCATATTGCACGGCCTGCACCATGAAGTTGCGGTCTGAGAACATGGTCATCACCAGAATTTTGATGTTGCGGTCGCTCTCACGGATTTTGGCGATGGTTTTCAGGCCGTTGAGTTTCGGCATGTTGACATCCACCAGCAACAGGTCGGCTTCCCCGGGACGTTGTGCCAAGAGTTGCAACAATTCTTCGCCGTTGTAGGCAGTGCCGACCACCTCCATGTCAAGTTCCGGTGTAATAAACCCAAGGAGTCCATCCAGAACCATTTCTACGTTGTCTGCAATGAGAAT
>Ga0209181_10003220_pt1 | contig 25515 bp, 29 predicted proteins | sample MAT05_FD_187208 | JGI IMG/M metagenome (GOLD analysis project Ga0209181, IMG submission 187208) | Freshwater microbial communities from Lake Fryxell liftoff mats and glacier meltwater in Antarctica - MAT-05 (SPAdes) (version 2) | ecosystem: Environmental > Aquatic > Freshwater > Ice > Liftoff...
GGCTAAAACAGCTGGTGTCTATGGCAATGCGTTGACTTTCGGAATTGTGGTATCAGGAAATAGCACAGCTTACAGCCAAGTTATTACTCAAACGTCAGTTCTGATTAACGCAGCCACGGACTCTGGCGGCTTGTCAACCACTACCGTTCTGCAAGCAATTGCGAATCTCTACGCAAGCGCAACGTTCGATGAATTCTTTGATGCCAACATAAGTACAGGAACAGGAGCAAGTGTCATCGTGGCTGGTGCTTCAGCGGTTCTTAGCGGTGGCCTGGCAGGAACAGAGGTTTTTACAACTCTTGCCGAAATCACCAACATCAGTGGACCTGGTGTTAAGTTGGAGCTTATTGATGCAACGCACATGGCGTCACCGAATGCGTTCCGTGAGTTCATTCCGAGCTTGCTCGATGGTACTGAAATCAGCTTTGATTTGAATTACCTTCCAGGTAACGCGAACCAAGGTGGACTTCGTTCCGACCAATTAGCCAGACTCGTTAGAAATTACCGCATCGTTTGGACTGATACCGCCGCATCTACCGATAGCTTTGCTGGGTACGTGACGGATTTTACGCCGTCTGCAAAAATTGATGATAAGTTGATGGCGAGCGCAACTATCAAAATCACGGGGCCGATTACCCGTCTTTAATACATAACCGTAGCGAAGAGAGGCGCTACTTATAATATGACAAATGCAAAACAGGCATCACCTGCAATCGTAGTTGACCTTGACCGCAAACGAAACTTCGTACTTGACTTAAACGCTTTCTGTGAGCTGGAGAAGCGCGTTGGAAAAAGTTTATTCAAGTTAATTAAGTGGGATGATATGGGCGTTAATGACCTTCGGTACCTATTGTGGGCCGGATTACTCACTGACGACCCATCTCTAACACTTGAAGACTTCAGCAAGATGGTGTCAATGCAAAAGCTTCAACAGTTTGCGCCGATGATAAATGAAATGTTGGGACGCACCATGCCACCTGCTGAACCTGCGAAGGAGGGCGATGCCGAAAAAAAGGAGCAACCGACCGCATAGAGGATTCAGAAATCAACTGGCTCCTAATGTGGTCGATTGCGGTTTATGACTATGGGCTTACGGATGAGCAGTTTAAAAGATTGACACCTATACAGTTTCACTACCTGGGGAAACGATTTGATGCCACCAAGAAGCATCAAGATCTTGGGTTTGGAATTGTAGCAAGTACCATCGCCAATGCTCACCGTGACCATTCAAAACAGAAAAAACCCTTCGTCGCGCAGGACTTTATGCCAGTGTATGATACCCCAAAGAAGAAGACTGGCAACGACCTGAAGCAATACTGGGACACGATGGTGCGTCCACACGCAGATGCGGCTGAGAAAGCACGCGAGAAACTTCGTCGTCGTGGAGGCGACGAATAATGGCAAAAGAAGTAGCCACCCTATTTGTAGAACTACGCGGTTCCTTTGCAAAGTTCTCAGCCGACATGAACCAAGTCTCGAAGACCTTTTCGGGGCTTGGGAAAAATGTTGAGCGAATCGGTAAACAATTTACCTCTGCGTTTACGGTACCACTTGGCTTGGTGGGTGCGGCTGCTATTGCTGCCGCCAAAGACATGGATGAAGCGTTTGATACCATTCGTGCCAAAACTGGCGCAACTGGGGACGCGCTAGATTCTTTACAAGGTACCTTCAAAGCAGTTTTTGTTGAAAGTACGCAAGGTGCAAAAGAAGTTGGTAACGTCATTGCCGAACTCAACACAGGGCTTGGTCTCACAGGGAAACCTCTCGCAGCTCTTTCAAAACAAGTAACTGGCTTGGCTCAGGTTACTGGACAAGACCTCGCTACTACCGTTAAGGGCACAGTGTCTCTGTTCAACTCGTGGCAGGTAGCTACGGATAAGCAAAGCTCTACGATGGACTTTCTGTTCAAAGTGGGACAGAAAACAAATGCCAACGTAGGAGAGCTGGCGCAAACTGTTGCTTCATTCGAACCCACATTACAGCGTCTCGGATTGGGCCTTGAGCAAAGTGCCTCAATGTTTGCCTTGCTAGGCAAGAACGGACTCGACGCTGGTAACGTGATGGGCGCTTTTAATGTTGCCGTCACAAAATTCTCTAAGGCTGGCGTTAAAGACATGGGCGCAGCATTGCAGCTGACGTTTAATGCACTCAAAAAAGCACCTAGCGATACCGCTGCGGCGGCCGCTGCAATTGAAATCTTTGGTAACAAAGCTGGGCCACAACTTGCCTCTCTGATTCGGCAAGGGAAACTTAGTGTAGATGATTTTATAGCTGGCATTCAGGGATCAACTGAAACTATTGGCAAAGCAGTAGACGACACAGATTCATTCTCTGACCGTCTTACAAAGTTTCGTCACCAAGTCGAAGTAGCCTTAGAGCCTCTTGGCTCTCCGATACTAAAAGGTTTAACCGAACTAATGAAGGAGCTGACTCCAATTCTGAAGTCAGCAGGAGAAGCATTCGCTGGTCTTAGTCCGGCGGTTCGTGAATTCATAGCTGGCGCTGGTGTAATATTGGTAGTGGTTGGGCCAGTAATAAAGGTTGTCGGATTCCTATTTGGTTGGGTGGCTCGGCTCGGTCCTGTCTTTAGAATTGCTGCACAAGGCGGGGTGTTGATGGCAGGAAGCCTCACGCTTCTATTCACACCGTTGGGAGTAGTAGCTGCACTGGTGGGTGCCGCCATTGCAGTGTGGTACGAGTGGGACACTATCAGCCCAATGATTGACCACTTTGCTGCCGACGTCAACGTTGGGCTGTCTGAAATTGGACGTATCGTTACTCAAGTAACAGACGAAGCACTAGGCTCTGCTCTAGCTTTTGCTCAAGGTATTGGGGAAGCTTTTGTTGGCATGAAGGATAACGTTCTTGCCTCAGTACAAATGATGGTGGAAGGAGTTCAAGAATGGTTTACCGGAAAGTTCGACGGTGCAAAACAAGCAGTCGTTGGCTTTACTGATGATGTAAAAGCGACCTTCGAAGGACTTTACGATTCTGTGATTGGTCCTTCTTCTGTTCCTGACTTAGTGAACGGAGTCGGGGAAAACTTCGCCACGCTTGGCGCAAAGATGATTCCTCCCACTCAGGCTGCCACGGCAGGAGTAGACCAAGCGTTTAGCTCTCTCCTTACGTCTATTAAAAATACAAGCAAGGGCGCAGGAGATGAAGGTAAAAAGCTTGGCGAATCGTGGAAGCGTACCGGAGAAGACCTCAAGAGCGTGATGTCGGATTTGAACCACGACATGGACCCTCTTCGTAAAAATATTACTGAGTTACTCAAGGCAAATGACTACGACGGACTCAACAAGCTGGCCGAAAGTTTCAAAGGCAACAAGGATGCGCTTGACCAATTTCGCAAATCACTAAGCGATGGCAAGGGGGACTTCAACGAATGGAATCGTAACCAAACGCAACTTAATGAAAAGTTAAAAGATACCCAAAAAGAACTGTACGAGCTTGCCGCCGGTAAGAAATTAATCGACCCACTTACTGAAAGCATCACGCAGCTCATGGCCGCTGGCGACATGGAAGGGCTGAAGAATCTTGGCTCCTCGATGCAAGATACAGCAGAGCACTCACGCGCATTTGACCAAGCGTTGAGTGGCTCAATGGGGACCATGAAAGAGATGAAGGCGGCAGGAGAAGAACTTGCTTCCTCTCTTACAGAGGGCATGAGTGGGATGTTCAAAAACTTCGGTGTCGGTGGAGAGTATGCCGATATGTTTGGAGGTATTCTTGGTGGGCTGACTACTGGAAAAGGTAAAGGTGGATTCGGCCAACTCGGTAACTTAATCAATGGTCAAATGGGCACGGGAGACATCTTCTCTTCGTTGCTTGGCGGCGGTGGCTCAAGTGGTGGAAGTGGTGACATCTTCGGCAGCATAATGAGCGGCCTTGGCCTCGGAAGCAGTGGTAGTGGTGGTGGCGACTTGATAGGCCAAGCACTGTCCGGCAATCTCGATAAGTCAATGAGCCTCTCGTCTCTTGGCACGGGCACTTCAGATTTAAGTTCAAGCTTGACGGGCCTTTCCGGTGGCATGAGCAGCATGACCGGATATCTTGGAATTGCAACTGACACGTTACAATCTTTCAGTAAAATCGGCAAAAATACCAAGTCAACTTTTGAAGGTGGTGGTCAAATTGCTGGTGCTGGAATCGGCGCTGTTTTAGGTGGTCCTGCTGGCGCTAGTATTGGTAGCTCTATCGGGAAGGTTGTCGGGAGTTTTCTCGGCGGCACGCTCGGCGGTGGACCAAAAAACAAAGATACGATTGCGCGAAAGCAAGTAGAGAGTTTCTTAGAAGACGCTTTCAAAGATAAGCACACTTCATTTTTTGGTTCTGACGGAAAGATGCAGCCATTCAACGGGAATTTTCAGTTTGGAAGCAGCGACCGATTCAATAATCCAGGGTGGGCCGATAAACAGCAACAGCAATATGGGCCTCAAAGTACTCAAGTATTCGATTCCATAGGCACAGGACTTACAAAAGTACTCGGTATTACTCAAGATGTTGGTGGGCAAATTGGCGCCATTCTTCAAGAGAATTTAGTTGGAAACATCGACAATGCGCGGTTGATGATGGCACAGCTCGGCGTGAGTCAACAGGATATGACTGATGCCTTTGAGAAAGCTGGCGAAGAAGGCTCGATGAGCTGGCACGAAGTGGAAGTGAACCTACAAGGTGTGTCTCAAGCTTTTGGCGAAGGTCTCGTAGGTGTGAAAAATATGAAAGGTGGCTTTGACCAAATTATTCAGTCTGGTGGCGACGGCATGGACGCCATTCAGGGCATAAAGAATGCAGCTATAGAAGCTGGGGAAGCTAGCGTTACAAGTTTTGATGAATGGAAAGCAGCACTACTTCAAGCTGGATCGGACCCTGCTTATGTAGATGCGTTCTTCGCAGCGCTTCAGTCTCGTGGGCTTACCAGTCTGGATGCAATCAAAGATGCCACTACTCGAACTCTAGGTGGGGTTATCGCAGATATGCAAAGTAACTCATCAGCATTGGCAGATGTTTGGACAAAGGCTCAAACTGAAGCTAAGAAATATCTTGATACAATAAAGGATATTCCAGACAGTAGCACAAAAAATGTACAACTGAACGTGTCGGCCAGTATTGATGGGAATGCAAAAAAGGTTCTCGATATGCAGCCCAACACATCTTCTCCTGTAAATACGAATGTCCCTGCTTTTGCCAGTGGCGGCATAGTGACTGGTCCTACGCTTGGGTTAATAGGAGAAGCAGGGCCAGAAGCCATCCTGCCTCTTGGTCATTTACAAGGTATGCTCAAAGTAGCGGCTCAAGGTGGATCAAATGGTTCAGGCTCAAATGTGTACCATATTGATGCTCGTGGGGCGTCGCCTGGTGTTGAAGGCGATATTATGAGAGCTATGGCGATGATGGAAGACCGAGCGGTAGAGGCTGCGGTACTTGCTGTAGCTCAACAGCGTGAGCGTGGTGGAACTTTTGCGGAATCATTTTAATGACAATAACCTTTCCATTAAGCATCCCCGCTTCGTGTAAACCAAAGCGTGTGCAGTTTTATGCAGTGAACGCAGTGAATCTGTCACGAAGCCCATTCACCTTTGATACTCAGGTGCAAGAATTCTCAGGTCAAAGTTGGGGGGCCGATATTTCGTTTCCTCCTTTAGAGCGCGACGCAGCGGAAGAGTTGGTAGCCTTTTTACTTGCGCTGCAAGGGCCACGCGGAACCTTCATGGTGTACGACCCACTAAATACCGAGTCTCGTGGCTTTGCCAGTGGCGTACCTTTAGTCGATGGCGCAGCACAAACAGGGAACACGCTCGCCACTAAAGGATGGACTGTTGACATTGCTGGAATTCTAAAGCTTGGTGATAAAATTCAAATCGCTAACAGACTGTATGCCGTGATGGGCACTGATGATGTAGATTCTCAGAGTGACGGGAAAGCTGTGATTGATATCTGGCCTCGATTGCGCGAATCGCCGGCTGACGGTGAAAGTATTATTACAGAACAAGCAAAGGGCTTATTTCGATTGGCAAACCAAACTGTAAATCTTTGGTCAGCCGACGAGACTCGGACCTATGACATATCTCTGAGTTGCGTGGAGGCGATATGACCCGTGCGCTTACTGCGGACTTTCTTGCAGAACTAGAGGCAGCACATGTGCGAATTGCCTTTTTTTTTGAAGGCGAATTCAACAGCTCTACCATAAGACTTTGGAGTGGACTCGGAGATATTTCGTGGGACAGTAAAACTTGGAACGGCAATGGTTGGTTCCAGGGAGTTGGTGGTATCGGGGAAAGTGCCGACATTAAAGCCACTAACCTTGAAATTACTTTGGCTGGTGTTCCGTCCTCCGTAGTTGCTCTAGCACTGAACGAAGCAGCTCAAAATAAACTTGGCAAACTGTGGCTCGCGTTTCTCGATGGTGCCGAAGCTGTAATTAACGACCCATACTTGTGTTTTGAGGGTAAGCTGGACACGGCAGAGATTCAAGAATCTGCTAGTGATGCCACCGTAGTTTTTACTTACGAAACTGAACTGATAGAGTTAGAGAAGGCAGAGGAGCAACGCTTTACTGACGTTTACCAGAAGTCCATCTATCCCGACGACCGTGGCCTGGAATATATTACTGGACTAGCTGACTGGGACGGATTTTGGGGAGTCCCTGAGAAAAAACCGAAGCAGAAAACCAAGCCAAAACCTCATAAAAATAAGAGGCGCAGATAGTGGCAACGGATCGTCGCAAAACAGGCAAGCATCCCAATAGCACCAAGCGTTCTAAGAAAAGAATCTCACGTCCAAAAACCAACATCAACGCTCAGAAAGCTAAGAACAAACAGCACGAGCCGACAGGTAAAGACGTAACCATTCGACAGAGCGATGCCACCTGGCGATGTGTTTATGGCCGTGCTCGCATAGGGGCCATCATGACGTTTGCCCATGACACTGGGACTCTTCAGCACTTAGTTTGTACTCTTGCTTGTCACAAGATTAGTGCCATCACTGCATTGTATCTGAACGAAGTGAAGATAAACTTCGGCGCTTCTCCTGACCCACGTTGGGCAGTGAGTGGCACTAAAGCTGACGGCACAGTGGACGCTAATTATTTGAACAAAGTGTTCATGGCGCTCAATGACGGTAACGAAAATCAAGCAGCTCAATCAGACTTAGTTACTCAAAGTGCAGCTTCTTTTCCCGGTAAGTGGACGGCAGCCCATAGGCAGCGCGGACTGGCGCACGCGTATATTATTCTCATCTTCAACAATAAAACTTTCCCTGACGGGCTTCCTGATATTTCTTTTGAAGTGCAAGGCAAGAGTGACATCTTTGACCCACGGGACAGCACCTACAAGTATACCAACAACGCGGCTCTAATAATGGCCGATTATTTAATGAACACCAAGTTTGGATGCAGCGTGCCTCCTGCTCGCGTGGACATGGACCGATTATCAGCTGCCGCTAATGAGTGCGACGAAGACGTAGCCCTAATTAATGGCGGCACTGAAAAAAGATACACCGTTGACTTCACGTTTGATACTGACGAAACAAAACAATCGGTACTCGAAAAAATGGTGACTGGTCACGGTGGTTCTCTTACTTACGTGAACGGATTGTGGAAGGTTTGGCCAGCAAGATATCACTCCCCAACTGTTACCCTCACTGACGCTGACTTAAGAAGTGCCATTAAGATTAAGACTCGTGCGTCCCGACGCGATAACTTCAATGCAGTGCGTGGCACATACACAAGCCCAACTAATAAATGGCAAGTAACAGACTTCCCAATTGTGAAGAATAACTTTTATCAGAATCAGGACAATGGCGAGCGTAATTTTGAGGAGATGAAATACCCTGTCACGTTGTCTCCTTCGGCGTGCCAACGGTTATCAAAGATCGCACTGGAAGAAGTACGGCAGCCAATTGAAGTTAATGCTACGTGGGGACTTCGTGCTTTTGCCCTTGAAGCGCCCAATGTGGTGTTGCTTACTTTGGCACGATACGGCTGGACCAATAAACCTTTCAAGGTTGTAGAAACGGAACTAATTCTGGACGAAGGTAACGACTCGCCAGAATTAAAAGTGGACATGCAGTTACGTGAGACTGCGGAAGCTGTGTACGATTGGAACTCTGGACAAGAAACCACTGTAGACCTTTCACCAAACTCGGACTTGTCAAGCCCATTGAGTGTGCCACCTCTTACCGGACTTACACTACTTTCCGGTACAGACCAATTGTACGTGCGAGGTGATGGCACCGTGTTCAGCCGAATAAGAGTTGAGTGGGATTCGTTCACCAACGTCTTTATAAACTCAAATGGTTTTGTTGATATTCAGTACAAAAAAACTGCCGACTCTGAATGGAATCCAGGCACTCCGGTTATTGCAGAAGTCAACTTCACTCACATTTTGGATGTGCAGGACTTAGTACTTTATGACGTTCGCGCACGCGCACGTAACGCACTTAGTTTTGTTGGAGAGTGGGCCACTGTTACTGACCACTCAGTGCTGGGCAAGAGTGAGCCACCATCGGATGTTACCAGCTTCGGCGCATCGTTTGGTTCATTCGGTATCCACTTCACATGGGACAATATTCTTGACCTTGACCTTGACCATTATGAGTTGCGGTTATCGGACTCAGCGCTTGACTGGGACTCTGCCGAGTTTGTAGCAGAAGTCGCAGGCGTTCAATACACACTAGCCCTCAAGGTAACAGACACCTACTACTTCCTTATAAAGTCAATGGACTCGTCTGGTAACTACTGCGACAACGCTTCCAGTGTTGTGGTGGCAGTACTCCGACCTTCAGCGCCAATTATCCAGCACACCATTGTGGGCGAGAACGTAGTGCTGAAATGGACAGAATCAATTGGACAGTTTGCCGTTGCCGATTATGAGATTCGATACGGCACAAGCTTTGACCAGTCGGTTTTTATTACAAAGGTGAAGGGCACTACTTATACACTCAAGGGGGCATGGAGTGGCAACAGAAGATTCTGGATTGCAGCACACGACGTCGCTTTCAATACAGGTGACTCAAATTTTCGAGATGTAACTATTTATCCACCTTTCGCAGTCGCTACTTTCACGGCTCAAGTAATCGACAACAACGTACTTCTCCGCTGGACTCCCTCAACTGGCGGCACGTTGCCTGTAGATTATTACAACATCTATAAAGGGCCACAGCTTGCCAGTGCAGAGCTTATAGGCAACACGGCAGGAACCTTCGCGGCATACTTTGAAATTATTAGTGGCGATTTTGTCTATTGGTGCGTACCTGTGGACAAGGCTAGTAATGTTGGGCAGCCAGCTTCACTGGGAGTGCATGTAGATGAGCCACCAGATTTTGAGTTGTTTGAAGATGTGGTGCTTGACCCTGAGCTTGCGTTGACATTAAATAATATTCGGATTGAGTTCATACAGGGACAACCTGTTATAATTCCTGAGCCACCGTTGCCTGGTACTAGTTCAGCCGGATTGCTCACTGGACTTGTTGGACCTCTCACTTACTCGGCATAAGGAATTTAATGGGACTGGTTAGTACAAAGCGAATGATTCTCCCAGTGGTCGATGAGACCTTTCAGGAGCATTTTGACGACAACACATGGGCCTCGCCGCAGGAGCAAGTTGTCGCTGGCTACCCAATATTTATTCAACCGTCCAATTCCACGGCGAAGTTTGTGTACAAGCATGACTTGGGAGTGCTGTTGACTGACCCCGTACTACTCACTGTGACGTGCCCGATGGATGCGATTGATGGCACGGTGAGCGTGGCGTGTACTATATCAATCTCAGACGATGACATGACGTACACTAATCACTCAGGAGTATTTCAATTATTCGCTGGCGATTTTCGATATATAAAAGTCACTCTCGACTTCACCACGGCCAACAACCATTATCTTGTCAAGGCAGGGCCAGTACGACTTCGCATCTCGTTGAAGCATAAGCGCGATGCTGGCAGCGGCACATCAGATGACATGGCACCAGCAACCGTGCCTTTTAACAAGGATTTTATAGACGTACGGAGCATCACTGTTACCCCTGCTTTTAATGCTTTGTATCCAGTGATTGCGGTATACGATTTTGTGGATGTACCTAATCCGACCTCTTTTGATGTATATTGTTTTCGGTCAGATACAGGAGTTCAGGTGGAAAACGATTTTAGTTGGGCAGCGGAAGGAGTTTAGATTATGACAGCAACGGACTGGAACACTCCTGGTTTAGCTGATGAGTATGCTGACTTTAGAGACTTTTTTAAGACTCAGCTTGAGCACGTTGGCATCAAGGACTTTGATATTGACACCAATATTCCCACTGGGATGATTCGGCTCAATCCGTCAACTGATATTGAACAAAGGTTTACTGGATCGTCTTGGACGCCAACGGGGCGTGAAAATGAAATAAGCACACACATGTCCAATACAGTGCTGCATTCTGGCGTACCTATCGGGACTTGTCTTTCTTGGCTCACAGCAACAGCTCCCACGAACTATTTAATTTTAAACGGTACCACTATTAGTCGTACCACTTATGCCGCTCTTTTTGCGTTGTGGAGCACTACGTTTGGTGCTGGTGATGGTAGTACTACTTTCACACTTCCCGATTGCCGTGGGCGATTAATGTTTGGACAACACGCTTCGGTCTCTCCTGGCAACGGTGCGATGGGTACGATATTCGGTGCTATCAATCACACGCACACTGGACCCTCCCACACTCACACAGTGGCCGGTCATACGCACGACATGTCTAACCACACACACACTGGCGGGGCACATGTTCACTCGACCCCATCACATACTCACTCACTACCAGCGCATCATCACAATGCGGCATTAAACGGTGCGGACATTAACATTCAGTCTTCAGCAGCCCACCAGCATAACTATGGAACTAAATCTGGTTCCACCATTGCCGGCAGTGGCGGCAATAGAGCGTTGAATGCTGCGTCTTCGGGTGCCAACGAAACCAACGTCACATCAAATGACGGTAGTGGCGCACATATTCATGCGAATAGTTCTTTTAGTGGCAGGGTTGGCAACGTAAACTCTGGTAACAACGGAGATGGTACTATTTCGTCTACATCAGAAACGGGAGGAGATACTGGAAGCGGTGGAGCAACAGCAACTGCGGCACCGAACACCAACACCACAGGCTCAACTGCCTTGACCACTGTAGCAGGAGGCACAGCAGACACAGGAACCAATAACCCACCGTGCATAGTTTGTAACTGGATAGTTAAGGCGCTTTAACAGGAGAATGTATGACAGATAATTTTCAAGCAACGGAAGGCTCCGGTAAAGTATTTCGAGCCAAAGACCCAGGAGATTCGATTCTTCGTAGTGTAGTTCACGTTGACCCAACTACTACGGACGGCGTGGAGACTTATCGTAACATCGACACCAACAAAACTGGCAACAACATTAAGTCTTCGGCAGGTTCGGTGTACGGTGGTGAGTTCTTCAACGGTCATGCCACGGAATTTAATTATGTAAAACTTTACAATAATTCTGGCACTCCTACTAGTAGCCATACCCCATTGCGAACTTATCGAATACCACCCAAGGGCGGCATTGCATTTAGTAAAGCCATAGGAATCAAATTTGATACAGGCATTGCTGTTCGTGCCACAACAGGCGTGGCTGACAATAACAACATAGACCCAGCCACAAATGATGTAATTGTAAATATTGATTATAAGTAGGAGCGGTCATGGCAAATAAAATTCTTGACCTCTTTGGTTCTTCCACTGCTTTCGCTATTACGATTGCAAGCTTAGCTTCGAGCACCACAGGAGTTGGGCGTCAGTCAGACATTCTTGACAACAGTACAAGTCGCGAACAATGTGTCCGCATATGGGCAAAGATTAAGCAAGGGACTTCGCCGACTGGAAACAGGTCGGCATATCTATATTTAATCGCAGATGACAACCACGGCACCAATCACAGAACAGACGGCGCTGGGGCTTCGGACGCTGCTCTTACTATTCAGAATGCTCCCCTAATTGGAGTGATGAGAAATAAAAGCACAGCTGCTACTGGCGAACTTTTGTATGGTGAGTTCTTGGTCCGAATAGCTGCACCGAAATGGGGTATTATTCTTGTTCATGATACGGTGGTGGCATTAGATTCTACAGCTGGCAATCACTGGCTGAGATACTCGTACGTAAGCCCTGAAGTTCAATAAGAGGAGACACACTTGACGTTCTCTGGATTGTTGCCACTACCCTCAGCGCGACCAAGTTTTCAGAACGGCTTCGCGCGCAACAAGTCAGAGTCGGCATTCCCTGAGCTTTGGAACGCACTAATCGGCGCATGGTGCCCGTCCATCGGGTTTCAAGGCAGAAGACTTCAAGACTTTTCTGGCAGAGGCAATCACGGTGCCTTTAGTACGGGCATGACTAACTCCGCATGGATTGATTCTCCGTGGGGGCCAGCTCTTGTTTATGACGGTACTGACGACTGTATAAATATTGGAACTGGAATAGTCAGCCTGAGCACACCGTTCACTCTTTCCATGCGTTACACTGTAGATGACACTACACACAATACGTACAGTCTTATAGGAAGTTCAGTAGGCGGTGATGCCACCAAAAGTTATTTCATTTTTATTCATCGCACTGACAAAAATGGCATGGTCTTGCAATACGACCTTGGGCCAGGTGCAGCTCTTTTTTCTGCTTCACCATCTATTGCCACCGTAGCCAACAAGTGGCACCACGTTACGATGTATCGCAATCCGTCCATTGGCAGCTTCGCGTCATTAATGGACGGCAATCAAAGCATAGGCGATGCCACCAACCCGTCATTCTCTCATCCGATTGACGGCACGTGGGGTATTGGAAGCTGGGACCCTATAAATGTAACCAATTTATGGAAAGGAAAAATCGGGGATGTATTCTTGTGGAACCGAGGACTTCTTCAACGTGAAATGGCAAGTCTTTTTGAAGGTGCCCACCCATTACGACTATCGCAAGAATGGAACTCGGATTACACAGCTCCTATCTCCCCTCCTGCTACCGGCTCTCCGGGCAGTATGATGTTGACGGGAGTGGGTACATGAGAGATGAAGTCTTAAAAAAAGTTATGATACGCGGCATACACCACGCCAATAAAAATAAGATAGAGTTGGATGTGCGGGATGCTGATAATAAAGAACTGAAACTCATTTTAACTGCTGACGATGCGCTTGCCCTGGCGAGCAACTGGGAAGCAGTTATAGCTTTTATTAATAATCTACCAGGGGAGAAATAACAATGGAGACCAACCCCATGCAGCCAACACTTACTAATTTCAGCGTCCTAATGATGGAAGACGGTACTGCCGATGTCATCAAGTTCCAAGAAAGGATCGTTGGTTGTGACAAGACCCTTTTTTCTCAACTCGCAGTAGGAGTGTGCCACACGATTGAGGAAGCAAAAGCATCCTTACAAACTGGGGCATTTGACCTTATACTGTTAGATATAAATCTGCCTGACTCCGAGGACTTGCAGAGTGTTCGAGCTTTGCTGAAAGAATTCCCCTGTGTTCCGATAGTGGTACATTCAGGAATTCCCTCTGCAAAATTAGCCGCAGAAGCAATTGCACTTGGTGCTCAGGACTACATAGTGAAGGGCACCATGGGGCAAGACGACTTGGTTCGTAGTTTAATTCACGCTAAAATTCGTCACGATGCGCTCCGTCGTTTATATTGGCTAAGCGGGGTTATACTCAATGAGAGAAGGCGAATTCGCGAAGGAACTAATTCAAATATTAGACCAGTCGCTCAATCTTATCCGTCAGGATTTAGTAATCCTGCGCAATGAGGTGATGGAACAAAAGCTTGAGATCGAGGGTATGAAGCACGCCGTCAGTTCTTTGACAGCTCAACGCGCAGACCGTGCCAAGATTTTGACGGTATTAGTAAGTGGTATGCTGGCAGCGATAGCCTCGATTGGAGTAGCGATAATAAATTATTTCAAGGTGAAGTAATATGAGCGACGTGCAGGAACCAGTTAGCGATAAAATATTCACCATGCTCACTCGCGACGAAGGAGTTCAGCGTATGCCTTACGACGACGCCACTGGGGTTCCGGTACGGGCACCAAAAGGATTTCTTACCATAGGAGTCGGGCACAACCTGGACTCTAAGCCACTGAGTAATGCTGTCATATATCAAATACTTTCCGAAGACGTTGCAGTGGCGACTGCGACCGCTAAGGACGTTGTTGGCATTGAGGTGTGGGACGGGTTAACTGAAAACCGAAAGCTGGCCTTAATCAACCTTGCCTTTAGCATGAAGCCTCAAAGCCTCAGAAGTTTCAAGAAAATGCTGTCCGCCATACGACGGTCAGATTGGCCTGCAGCCGGTCAGGAACTTCGTGAGAGTCTCTGGGCCAAACAAGTGGATCCCAAGTGTCAACCTAACCAGGGAAGAGATGATCGCGTAATAAATCTTTTGGAGAAAGACCAGTATGACTATTAAACTCATAACAGCGTTCCTCATTTGTTGCTCAATAACCGGAAGTGCCTTTGCTCAGAACCAGGGTGGACTTGGTGCCTACGCTGCGCTGCACGACAAGTGGCCTTGTGAAGCCATGATGAGAGCCTACAAGGGAAGCGCCACCTTACGATTGGCCGTTTTGTGGAACTCCTTCGGTACCAACCTTTCGTGTCTTGATCAGTGGGCAGCCGACCCAAGACCCAAGTACCTGGAATCTCACCTGCTGAACGAAGTGTGTCAGCGGAACAACCGATGTGGAAATTATGAAGTTCTGAAGTCGCTCACCGTAGACCAGTATAAAAAGAAATTACAGGCGAACGACGAAGCCCTGTTCACCAGGATACGCTCTAACCTACAACCCCTTGCCGAGTGGTACGCTCGTAATCCGAACGTCGCCTGTGCCATCTCAGGAGGTTTAGAATCGAACCTAGACTCTAAGAACTATTTGAACCTTGTTGCTGCCATCAAACCTCTCTTTCCCGAACGATGCCAATGGGTTTGGAATCCTGTCGGACGAAGCACTCCTGTGAAGCCCATAACTGGTTTTATCACAGAAGGGCACGGGGATGCTCCTGATGTGACACCTCCATGTATTTCTAACATGGACGGGGTGGATACAGACCTTCCAGCACGACCGGCAATTGTGTCTCCAAAGATTGCATACAACGACCTCCCACGTTTCTTGGCATCGTCAGCCTCTTGCGATGCGACATTCCTTTGGATTGCGGAGTTCAACGGACTGAAGCGTGGGGGGGCTTTCGTTGACCCTCGTAAGAGAACCAACTTTCCGTCATCAGAAATCTTCGACCAACTACAAAAGAAACTGGTGTTCCGCGTAAAACTACCTAAGCCTTGGGGCGCGGAAGATGAGAAGGGAAAAAAAGGTTGTAAAACATTCTTGAAAGTGCCGGATGGCGCAAAGAAGAACTTTCTTTGGAAGCAAAGTGACCCAATCGTTCTACAGCGTGGTGCGGTTACATTCCTACCTACATCTTATAACAAGACCTCATTTAAGCTGGCGAGTGTTTACGTGATGAAGGGGCCAAAGAAGATTGCCACGGCGTATGAGCACAAGCTATATACTCAAGATAAGAGTAATCGTCACTTTTTTCGGTTCCGTAAGCTGGCAAAAGATTTTCCCTTCAACGTTGTAGCGCATTACGGTAGTGTGTGTGCTGTGATTCCGAATCCTAAAATAAGAGTTGATTAATAAAGAGGAGATTATGTTATGAGCAAAAACAAACTTGCGGGCGGCAAAACGCTTAGTGAAAGCAAAACGGTTCGAAGTAACATACTGAGCATCTTGGCAACCATCGGGACCATTGCTGCGATTCTGCACGGAGGAGCTGACCCAGGAGTTATGATACCAGCTCTTGCCACTGCAGCGGGTACTCTGTACGGCAACATAATGAGTATAATTCACAGGAGGTACGCCACGGAAAGAATCATACCTTCAAATGTAGTTTTCTAAATGTATTCTTTTTGTGTACCTTCTATAACTGATATAATTAACTTTCTTCTTAAGGAGACAACGCTCATGGGAAAACTAGACACAATCGAAGCAACTGCTGGCGCATTACGCGACGCAGTTGTTGCACAAAACGGGACTCTTGATGCCGTAGATTTAAAGCTTGATGAAGTCAAAGCCTTCATTGAGTCACTTGACAGTGGCGCTGATGAAGCACAGCTCGATAGAATTTCTGCGATTCTTGACGCTGCATCCACTCAGGTTGCAGAAGGGAAGACCAAGGCTGAAGCAGTACTTGCTGAGTCGGACGCACTTGACGCTGCGTCTGAAGTAGTCCCTTAGTCGGGGTAGGCAGGTATGCGGTACTAGGAACCCTCGTGATGTGACTACTCCCCATGCCTAAAGGCAGGGGATTTACGGCGATTTTTGGTGACCACAATACCTGCCGTACGCCTCCCCGATTGCTCTAATAATTACCCGTGATTGATTCTCCCCTAGTTTTTTCACTAGGGCATTAATCTGCCGCCGGAATATTTCCGTTTCACGAATTGATAGGAATTTTGGTTTTTTCATTTCGCTACTCATTGCTTTTTATCCGTTTTATCCGTTTTGTCCGAGAGAAGAACGCATCGCGAGCAGCCGGAGCAGCGCGAGCAGTTCGAGCATCGCCTACAGTCATAACAACAATCACAGCCGTGGCAATCCACACAGCCGGAGCAACCCACACAGCGGGTGCAGCGCGAGCAGTTCGAGCATCGCCTACAGGCATAACAACAATCACAGCCGGAGCAACCCAACAAGCATTCCAAACAGTTCAAACAGCCGGAGCAATCCACACAGTCGTGGCAACCCACACAGTCGGTGCAACCCACACAGCGGGTGCAGCAATCACAGTTCACGCAGTCCGAGCAGTTTTTAAGAGTCTCTAATGCCGCTCTTGCCTTTTCTTCCGTGCCGAAATACTCAATAGATGCGCTATTGTTATTCGCGTCAGTTATCGTTTGGGTTTTCATAATTTTCCTTTATAGCTCACTCTCTACAACTAAGAGTATCACAACCGTGATACTGGTGCAAGTAATCTAATCATTTATTATTAGGTAGTGGATTCAAGGGGTTAGGCGATTCCCATAGCCTCATGGCGTCTCGTAGCTCGTCCTCTCGATAGCAGCCGTCAGCCTGTCTGACGATTTTGAACATCCTTTCAGCTGCGAATCTTTCTCGCTCTTGAGTAGCTAAAGCTAGGAGATTTATGGCGATTTAGTTAATATCATAGCAGAGGGGAGGAAAAATGTTATGGAAATGGATAAGTACGGGGAACATCTCACTCCTGCAAAAATTTTAGAGTTGCTACAATGTCGCAACGAGACAAGGCAAATCCTAAAAGATCAGCGCAACGAGATATTCACCGAGTTGTGGCTCTACTACCATCGCCAATTCACAGCCGCACAGTATGAACGCGACACAACAGGGGAACAAAAATTAAAACAAGAATCGTTTGGGCCAGATGCTCAAAAAGTACGAATAGAGTACAGAGGATCTACAATCACGCTTGATAGTACGGACGAGAAAGGAATAGAAAGAATCCTTAAAATTATAAAGGACGCATAATGATACAACGTACAATTATGGAGGAGTTACGCTAGCATGGGAACAATAGACCTAGAAGATTCGCACATTGAAGACATGACCGTTGAACAATTTATATCAGCGGTGGTAGACCTTGAGCCAGCTCTTAGACTGGTGGAAGTTTTACTTAAAACTCAAGTTGCTCTTGAGCAAGCCCTTAAGCGCATAGACCAAAAGGACGCACTGTTGAAGCTTATAGTAGGGGAGCGCGACGCTGCCATTGCACGAAATAAAGTTTGACACTTGATTTCTATTGCCGCCGCGCCATGCCACACTCTGCCGGAGTTGTAACCATTCTAAGAGACTTGACTGTCCACTAAAAGGGATCGATCCATAGACGACAATTCTAATCCCGAAACTGATTGGGACTTTCCACGGTCTGGGACTGCTCGTTCTCTGCACTCAATTCATCCATATCCTGCTAAATTTATTAGTGAGATCCCCGCCGCGCTAATCAAAAAGCTTGGAATTGCGCCAAAATCAATCCTGCTGGATCCATTTTGCGGATCGGGAGTTACCTTAGTTGAGGCGCAGAGAGCTGGGATAGAAAGTATCGGAATTGATCTAAACCCGATTGCTTGTCTGATCTCGCGTGTCAAAACAAGCAACTTACCTAAGGAATTTTTGAGCATTGCTGAACTTGTTGTTATCTCTGCTAAGAAAAATAAGAAGGTAACATCGAGGGAAATTCCAAATGTTGATCATTGGTTTTTACCAGAGGTCCAGGCAGCTTTGCATGCTTTGATTGCCGAGATTGAGGATCTTGAGCCTGGTAACGTTCAAGATGCATTAAAGCTCGCTTTTTCTTCTATCGTTGTTCGAACATCAAACCAAGACAGCGATACCCGCTATGCCGCCGTTTTAAAGCACGTATCCTTTGATAGTGTATTCAAACATTTTTTAAATGCATGCAGGCAGTTTCGAGTACATCTAGGTGAAAAGGGGTTGCCGCCAAAAGTGATTATCTTTTGTACTGATTCACTTAAAGCTGATAGCGTCCTTACGAATCAAAAAATAGGATTGGTCATTACGTCTCCTCCGTATCCTAACGCCTATGAATATTGGCTTTATCACAAGTATAGAATGTGGTGGCTAGGGTTAAATCCACTTGCTGTCAAAGCCAACGAGATTGGCGCGCGGTCGCATTTTTTTAAAAAGAATCGGCATACTGCGTCAAAGTTTAATGAGCAAATGCGGGCGTTGATTTCAGCAATCACACCGTTCACTGACATAACTTGCAAATGGGGAATAGTAATTGGACCATCGAAAATTCACGGCGAAGTAGTTGATAATGGTACCATAATTGTTGAAGAAGCCGAGAAGCTGGGATGGAAATTAGTTGAGCGTATAGAGCGAGAGATCCTCGCTTCTCGTAAAGCCTTCAACTTGTCTCATGCTCGTATCAAGCAAGAATCAATATTGGTTTTAGAGAAGGTCGCATGAAGAACGAACGTCCAAAAATTTCAGAACTCTTTCTTGTTCATGCCGCCCCCTGCGCGAAAGAACTACCTTCCTTCAACCGCACTTCCCCGCTCATGAGTTTGAGTAGCAGCAGATCGCGAAGTGCGGAGAGAGTGCGATTTTCCTGCTTATTGGCCTCTACGCGATCCATATAAGGTGCAGTAAGCTGAAAGAAGATAGTGGCTATAGCTTCGGAGGCGATGATCAACTCCGTTGCAGCGACGATTTCCGGTCGAACCGCAGGATAGGCCGCCCCGTCAGCTAAATGCGACAGTCGCTCGATATTTTCAGGAGATGTGGCCGCATAATAGAGGATCTCGCGGAAATGGGGCTGCTTGGGACGAAGGACCGCGAAGCCTGTGCTTCCCGTCAACCCCTCGCGTCCTATGGGCGCAAAAGAGCCGTTGCCGGGACGGACAGTTCCTATGATGGTGTCGCCCGACCGCAATATGCGCCGCGCTCGGCTAGGTGCTTTATCCCAATCGTAATGAACCGTGCTTTCGATCATGCCCCATTTCGTGTTCGCCAAGTCCACATAATCAACGGATTCTGGACAGGAAGCAGCGGACCAACTCTCTGGGTTCACGGTAGCTATGCTTCCCAATGTGCCGCGCGCCCACCCCATCGGCTTGTCGTCATCATCCAGCTTGTCCGGAAACAACGCCGCGATATCGGGGGCAAGGCCGGGGGGCTGGCGGCCTTCGGCCTTGGCGCGCACCGGCCCAAAATCGACAAACCAATCCTTGAATATCGCCCGCGCCATTCCCTCCAGCGTCTCATTCATCCGCCGGTTTAGGTCGATCTTATCATCGAGCGCGCCGAGAACGGAGGCAAGCGCGCTCTGCGTTTCGCCATCAATATCGGGTATAGGAATGTCGGCAAGTTGTGCGGCCGCCACATTTGGAAAAGTTGAACCGGTAGCGGCTTGGAGCAATCCCGCAAGCTGACTTTCTATGGCAGCTCTAACAAACGGCTGAAGATGCTTGCTGCGCTTGTGCCTGATGGCGGCAATGCCCCGTCCGATAGCGTATTCCTGATCAGCCCAATTCATGCGTCCCGTGGTTGAGCCACGCACGCAAAATAGAAGATCGCCTTTCTGCGCGCGCTTGCGAACATCCGTTGTAAATTGGACCGGAGTAGGATGCCGAGGGCCGAACTCAGTAGGACCATTGAGAAGAGGCGTTCCCTCCCCAACCAAATTGCATGACTCACCAGGCGGCGATTGCCCCATCACAATCTGAGCTATATCGCCAAGCCTAAGCTCTTCGCACTCATCCATCGAAGAACACCCCCGTGAGCTTCGCGCGAATTGTTCTGGTGAAGGTTTCTCCTTCTTCAAACTGGGCTTCTAGTTTGGCCTTCAGCGCCGAGAATCGCTCTCCAAATGGTGCGTCATCATCGTCTGCGTCCGCCGCACCCACATACCGCCCTGGCGTAAGCACGAAATTATGGCCGCGCACTACCTCCAGCTTCGCCGATTTGCAGAATCCCGGTTCGTCGGCATAAGGCCTGACGCCTTCCTCACCCCGCCAAGCGTGATAGCAATCCGCTATCTTCTTGATATCCGCCTCGCCGAACTCTCGCCGCGTCCGATCGACCAAGCGGCCAAGCTTGCGCGCATCAATGAACAGAATCTCCCCACGACGATCGCGCCACTGGCCGCCGGGATTCTTATTCCGCGCCAGGAACCACAAACAGGCCGGTATCTGGGTTGAATAGAAAAGCTGGCCCGGCAGCGCGATCATGCAATCGACGACATCGCCTTCCACCATCGCTTTGCGGATGGTGTCTTCGCCGCTCTGCATCGAAGACATCGACCCATTCGCCAACACCACCCCCGCAGTGCCGTTCGGGGCCAGATGCCACAGAATATGTTGCAGCCAGCCGTAATTCGCATTGCCGACCGGCGGTACGCCGTATTGCCAGCGCGCATCTTCGCGCAGTCGCTCCCCGCCCCAGTCCGAAATATTGAACGGCGGATTCGCCATGATGAAATCGAAGCGCAAATCCTTCAGCTCGTCCTTGTGAAAACTGCCCTCGTTGTTCCAGCGGATATCCGCCTCGATCCCACGAACGGCCAGATTCATCTTCGCCAGCCGCCAGGTGGTATAATTGCTCTCCTGCCCGTAAATCGCGATATCGCCGATCCGCCCGCCATGTTCCGTCAGGAACTTCTCGGACTGGATGAACATCCCGCCCGACCCGCAGCACGGGTCATAGACGCGCCCCTTGACGCCCCGCGCCGGATCCGGCAACGGCTCCAGCATCTCGACCAGCACCCGCACCACAGAACGCGGCGTATAGAACTCTCCGCCCCTTCGGCCTTCCGCTCCGGCGAAGCCCGCCAGAAAATACTCATAGACCCGGCCCAGAATGTCCTTGGCCTCGCCCTTCGTCTCATGCATCGCAATCTTGCTGAACAGATCGATAAGCTCGCCGATCATGACCGAGTTCAGCGCGGGCCGCCCGTAATCCTTCGGCAGAACACCTTTCAGCGAAGGGTTCTCCGCCTCGATCGCCAGCATCGCCTCATCGACCATCTTGCCGATCGTTGGTTGCCGGGCGTTGTCTTGCAGATGCTTCCATCGCGCCGTCAGTGGAACCCAGAACACATTGACCGCTTTGTATTCGTCGCGGTCTTCGGCCGAAGCGGCGTCGTCAGCTGCTAATTCATTATGCTTCGCCTCGAAGGCGTCGGAAATGTATTTCAGGAACACTAGCCCCAGGGCGACATGCTTATATTCCGAAGGCTCCAGATTCCCGCGCAGCTTGTCCGCCACCAGGAACAGCTCCCCCTCGAATCCGACATTGGACCCGTTGCCGTTCTTCGCCCCGTTGCTTTTGCCTCGCGCCATAGTCAATCTTCCTTCCTTGGTCCCATTTTCAGCGCCAGCAACCGCCCATCGCGCTGGATCGATCCCTTTTAGTGGACAGAACGTCCAAAAATTTCAGAACTCTTTGAGATTCCCTCGTATGACCTATTCAGTTAGTCCCACCTCTTAAACCTTCACTTTGTAGGTATCACGTTAGTTGTTCAGCAAGATGATTTCCTAGAATGGTTCCAAGAAGTGGAGGAACTGCATTTTCGATGCACGTCCTCCGGTGGAGACTATAGTCTCATGGACTGTTAGCCGTGCGCGGCAAAGTAGATTTTGATTATGGCGGCAACAGTCGCGCCGATTGATAGTATACACCAGAATGCTTGTACTAGGCCGCTCATGGACATTCCTTCGCGTGCCATACTGTTACCCTCCCAACTTGTATTTAGTCTCGGTGCTTTTTAGGAAAAAGCAATTCTTTGAGCCTATAGAGTCCAAAGGGCTTTAAGATTAAATCGTCATAGCATTGGCGGAGCGTGATGGGAGATTTCAACTCAGGCTCAGATTGTGGTGTGTGAAACTCCGAAGGCTGTACAACGGTGTGCCACAAAGTTTTATACCTCACAGACTTGTCGTTCGGATCTTTATTCGGAATTGGTTGCATGTTTCCTTAATGTTCAATTAAATAAAAATTGTTGTTGTGCTCTTCGTAAGCGATGTCACAGCACTCTTAAACAGACCCTCTTGCGCTAATCGTTTTACTGCAATTTCGCAGTATTTTTCTTCCCTCTCAATTCCTATCGACATTTTTCCCAAATCTTTTGCGGCTCTGAGTGTGGTCCCCACTCCCATGTACGGATCTATAACTGTCAAGATCGTTTTTTTCATTTTCTCCTCCGCTCGATCTATGCACCACCTCATTAGATATTGAGGTTTTTGGGCGGGATGATATCTGGCTTCCTTGATTTTTTGCCGGAAGCCGTTCCACAACCAGTGTAATATGCGCACTGCTCCGGGGAGGTTAGTCCAAGCCAACTCGCAATCCGCAAAGTGTGAGGGGCCGTTTTGCTTGTCCCACACTAACCAACAACTCGATGCGGGGAGTAGATCCGCGTAGTAATTGCCTCCAAAAATGATCGCGTTATCCGCTGCCGCAACTGTTAGCGCGAGTAGGCTAGGGGATACTCTCTCGTTATCCCAAGTGAGGTCTTCTCCGTAATCTCTTTTCTGTGCTTGTGCTTTTTTTCTCTCTCCTCCCCTTTTGGTTTTTACTAACCCGATCCCGATGCCGTACGGCGGATCGGTTAATACCAGATCACACTTAGGTAACTGAGGTAGGAGATCCGAGCTATCTCCGTGGTAGATTGTGCACATATTATCCTGATAATACGGTACTAACATTTTATTACTTACCCTTGACTTCAACCGGCGCTCGCTGCCCGTGCGCCAGTAACTCAACAGATTGTTCTAACGTATGAGTAGTCACATTAATTTTTGCATAGTTTTTTTTCCCTTTGCTTCTTCCCTCAGCACGTAAAATGCGGGCACGAGTAAGTTGTTTTTTCTTTGCGCGTGCGCGTGCGGCGCGTTTAGATTTGGTCATTCGGCACATCCAATTGTTTGGCTCTAAACTCGTAACTAATAAGCCCGATTGCTGTAAGGAAGTTGATCAGCACCTCTGGCTCCATTACGATTCGATTCGTCTCGCGGATGCCATCCTCTGTGGTAAGAACAAAGTCGTGGTCTCGCTGCTCTAAGTAAACTGCGTCACCGATATATTTCTTCATAAATATCCTCAAAATAAAAGGTACCCGCTCTTGTATCGTGTAGCGGGAGAGCACGCATTCTGCCAATGGAGACATTTCGAGTTTGCGAGCATGGAGCCACTTTGATGTAGGTCAGAACAGCTCCGAACATGCGGCTAGCTTGGCACTGTGGCAACTAGCGCTTCCCTCCATCGGTAGTCTGACTCTTCGCAGCTTCCGTAATAAACGGGCGCTGAGAAACTGGTTCCGCTGTTTTGGTTACAGGGATTTCTATTGCCTCACGTTGTGGCGGTGCTTCAATTGCCATCTTATGTGGCTCTTGAGCTATTGGCTTTGATGGTGCGCTAACAGCTTGTGCAGTGCGCTGAACCGTGGCTGACAGTCCCACGCTGTCATCGGTAACAATGTTGTCATGGTCGGCCTCTAACGCAGCTGCCAATACGGCACTCTTTGGTACAAATTTATTTTGTTTAAGCGCTGACTTCATCCACATCCACGCCACATCTAAAGGATATTGGGAATTCCAGGGAGAGAACGAACTATTCCCTCCTGGTGATCGGGACTTGAGTCCCATAATCTCTCGTGCTGTGAGGTACCGTATGTGCTCGCCACCAAACGTGTTGCGAATAATGGAGTAGGCTCCTATCCATTCACCACGGTCCTCGATTTCGCCGTCGAAAGGTTCGAAGACAAGCTTGCGATTACTGCCACGAGTATATTCAAACACGTCCCTTGCGCACACCACATCCGCTTCGATGTCCTTAATCATTCCACTTCGATATAAAAGTTGACAGATGCCCGGATACATCAAAACAAACGTAGCGCGATTTTTGAAAGGGAGGTAAACACACTCTTGCATTGCACCGGGGAACAATCGATATTCTGCGGACGTTAATAAACACGTCGCGAAAGAATTAAAATCACACTCCATAAGCGACGGAGTTTTTAAAACGCTATTGAGCGCAGCCAACAATAACCGACGTGCATCATCTGGGTTCCCGCACAGGCTAGTCATTCGTTTTGAGTTATACGCAAACCATTTTTTTACTTCTTCCTCAAACGCGACAACTTTTTTATCGGCTCCCTTATAAGCAAGGATGTTGCTCATCTCGGCATTACTGGTGCCGCGTACTGGGTTTTGATTCATATTCTATCCTGATTATTAATTACTAATTACATCGGCAAAAAAACATTCAACTTCAACCGCAAAACCAGCATCATTCGGTAGCGGTTTCGTCTGACTCATCGGCTCCTCCTTTGATTGTTACGCGAGCGTAGCTATAGGGCTTGGAGACTTTCTCTTTGAGGTTCACAATGGCACATGATACCGAATACGCTCCGCATTGAGCTTTCTTCAATCCACCCATGGCAAGACGAATCCGGTTCTTAACCAGCTTCTCTTTTTCTTCCAAACCGCGAGCCTGAGACTCAAGAGCCTTTCGCTCCACTCCCCAAGCTTTTAAATCTGTAATTTCTATTGCGAACTCGCCTGGTAATTGCATCGAGCGGTCTTCGAGTGTGGGCCAGATCCTATCTATAATTTTAGAATCCGCAGCGGATTGAGGTGGTGGCGGCACATCCTTCTTTACATGCCACATAAATTTGTCGGCAAGCTGCAAGAGTTGGTCCATGATGCGCGAGTCGTACTGCACATACCGCGCACAAAACTGCTCATGGTCTCCACCGATGAGAGGTGCGATAACAGCTCGCGCGATACCAGCTATGCCCATCTGCCACATCACTTGAATTCTCGGCGCTAACGGGGTGTCGTCTTCCCAATATTGGCGACCGCGGAAACTCACGTTTTTACATTCCAAAATCAGTTTCTCGCCGATCTTGCTAGCACTATCTGCACTACTATCAACAGGAGTGATCGTTTCCGTTGCAAAATAATCCGGCGTAGCCGTTGCCCAAGT
>Ga0209181_10003222_pt1 | contig 25507 bp, 21 predicted proteins | sample MAT05_FD_187208 | JGI IMG/M metagenome (GOLD analysis project Ga0209181, IMG submission 187208) | Freshwater microbial communities from Lake Fryxell liftoff mats and glacier meltwater in Antarctica - MAT-05 (SPAdes) (version 2) | ecosystem: Environmental > Aquatic > Freshwater > Ice > Liftoff...
TCGGAACCGGTCGGCGTGGTCGTCCGGGGGACGCCGCCCCAGCCCGTGACCTCGCATCTCTTCGATACCGGGACCGGGACCGAGAGAAACTCGTCGGAGGTCGAGGGTCTCGACGCGCGTGGAATCACGGACGTGAGCCCCTCCGGGAAGTACCTCGTCGCCGTCCAGAAGACCTTCGACTTTGCGTCCGGGAACCAGCGCGGCACGGTGAGGGTCTGGGACACCGTCGCGCAGACGACCGTCGTCAAGGACATCGCGCCGCCGGCCCAGCAGTCCTGGCGAGACGGGCCGCTGGTGACGGCCAAGATGGTCGGGAAGAATGCGGACTCGACCTGGAACGGGGTGGTGTGGGCCGGGTTCATGGCCGAGGACCGACTCCTCACCCTGACGGGGCACGGCGGCTTCGACATCTGGACCCTCCCCGGCATGCTGCCGAAGTACCGGGTGGAGGGGATGAGGGACCACTTCGACAACCTGGTCCGGCTCAACCGGATGTGGGGTCCGTCGCTCTCCCCGTTCCCTCGGGGGTTCGCCCTGAGCGCGGACCGGAAAACGCTGGCCCGGTTCACCGGCGACGGTTTCCAGTTCTTCGACACGGCCACGGGGGAGAGGAAGGCGGATCCGGAGAAGCTGGGCGGATTGGCTCCACCCTTGCCGGGGGGAACCCCGAGTCTGCCGATCGACCTGGCCGGCATGGCATTCAACCCGCGGGGGATGACGCTCGCCGCGGTGTACCGGACTCCGACAGTCAATGGGGGGCAGATCGTCCTCTACAAGCCGACCACCGGGAAACGGAACGACAGCAGCCCATTACCTCTCGTCGTCACCGCGGCTCCCGGAAACCATGTCCGCTGGTGGGGGGGGTACGTGGTGATGGCGGAGTCCAACAAACTCACCCCGATCATTCCGACCACCGGAGAGGTGCTCGCAGAAATCCATCCGCAAACCGGCGGCGCCTTCTTGCCGGACACCCGCGACGGGTTGCTCTGGGTGTTCAGCCCCCCCCCGACGCCGGGTGGGTCGCCGAGCATCTATTCGCTGGCAGCCCCGCCCGCTCTGCCGATCGCGCCTGGTTTCATCACCGCAACACCTGACGGCCTGGTGGATGGTCGCCGGTAGACAACCGGCTCCGTTAGAGCGGATACCACGACGCGATAGCATCGGGGGAAGCCCGGGGACGGCCGTCCCCGGGCTTTCAGCCCGGCCGCGTGAGACACAGCAGCGGCGCCCGTGCGGGCAACCCACCAAATCAACACGACTCGTTCGACCTGCCCGGCCGGATGCGCCGGCCGTAGGTCGTCCCGGCCGGCGGTTCCCGCGCGCCGCCGTCAACCCCGCGAACCGGTCCGGCCGATACCACAGCGTCACCCGCTCCACCCCCGAAGTGAGGACCGCCGTGGCCCCGCTGACCGAACCCGCCGCCGCCGAACTGTCCCCGGAACAGGCCGCCGACCTGGCGCGCGTACTCGACCTCCAGTCCGGCTGGGAGAATCAGCGGAACGACCCGGCGGGCGACGCCCACGGCCCCGGGTTGCGCGAGCGCCAGCGGCGCTACGACGCGTACCGGGCCGCATTCGCCGGGTACGTCGCCCGCCACCGCGCGATCGACCTGCCCGAACTCAACCTCAGCACGCCCGAACGGGTGGCGGGGTGGTGCCGGGTCGTCCGCGAGGTGTGCCGGCGGGCCGGGCCGGACGCCGACGCACCGGCCCAGGTGGTCGGGAAGGCGTACCGGCTGGCGGACCGGATCGCGGTTCGGATGAAGGTCGCCCCGGCCGACCGGGACGGCCCGGCGGAGGGGATGGCCGGGGTGATCGCCCGGCTGGACACGGTCGTCGCCTGGTGCGACGGTCTGAGTGGCGGGCGGGCGACCCGGGCGGAGCCCGTACCCGAGGTGGTCAGTGGACCCTACGCGGGGGCGGCCTTTCACCCGGACCCGCCTACGTCCGGCTGGCGGGCAGCGTGAACGCAGGCAGCGGCGGCCGGACTCCGCCGTGAGAGCGGTTTCGCTCACATCGTGGCGCGTCCGCGTTGAAAGCCCACCCGCCGCAGCGGGTGGGCTTTCAACGCGGACGCGCCACGGATGTCGAAAATGGTCTACGCGCCGCAATAACCCCGCGCGGCCGTAACGGCTCAACCCACCGCGCCGGGTTCCCGGATCAGTTCCCAGTTCCACAACCCCCCTGCCATCCGGTTGCGGCCGGCCACGCGAAAGCCCAGCCGGGCGTAGAACGGAACGGTCGCCTCGTCCTGCGTCTCCAGGTAGCACGGCAACCCGTCCCGGTCGGCCGCCGCGAACCCCGGCTGGAGGGCGGCACGGGCCAGCCCCCGGCGGCGGGCGGCGGGGGCGACGCCGAGGAGCACCAGATACCAGTGCGGCCCCGGAACGTGGCGCCGCCGCGCCTGGTCGAACTGCCGGCTCACCCGCCACAGGAGTACACCGCCGCGCACCCCGACCTCGCACACGAGGCGGAGCACGCCGTCGCGGACGAGCCCCCGCGGGGATAGCGTCCGGTGGCCGGGCGGGAGCCAGCACGCCACCGCCGACCCGTCGGTCGTCGCGTACGCCGTCCCAAGCTCAGCGGTGTAGCGGACGAGCATGCCGCAGAACGCCTCGGCCGCCGCCCGCCGGTTGTTCGGGGCGAGCGCCCGGACGAGCGGGTAGTCGGCAAACGTCGCCGCCAGGGTCCGCGTGGCCTCGACCGCCGCACGCGTGTTCGGCCCGATGACATCGGCCACCGGCGTCACCCCGGCAGGGTTCGCGACTCGGGCTTGGCGAGCGGGTGCTGGTCCCGTCGGCCGTCGGCCACCACTGCCACCCACTCGGCCAGCCGCCGACCCAGCAGCCGGCAGGCGTCCGTCACCTCGGCGTCCCGCGGCTCCTTCGCGGCCACCGCCCCGTAGTGGCAGGTCGTCGCCCGCCCGGCGTAGTCGGTGACGCCGAAGACCAGGAAGCCGAAGTTCATCAGCACCATCAGGAGGGACTGGCAGGCGATCTCGGCCCCGCCGCCCCACCCGCCGGAGGACGAGAAGGCGCAGGCGACCTTGCCGTCCACCTTCCCCCAGTGGTCGAACATGGCCTCGTCCCAGAACCGCTTCATCCGCCACGACAGCACGCCCATGTTGGTCGGACTGCCGACCGCGAGCCCGTCGCACCAGTAGACGTCGGCCGGCGCGGCCGCGTCGATGTCCCGGACGCGGACCTCGGTGCCCGCGATCGTGCCGGCTCCGTCGGCCACCAGCCCGGCCATCCGGGCGGTGTTGCCGCTCGCCGAGTGGTACAACACCAGCACCTTGCCCATGCGGTCCTCCACGCCAGCACGCCGTCGGACGTCGCTTACGTCGCGGCCAACTTCGCGGCGATGTCGGCGACGTGCTTCCCCTGCGCGCGGGCGACGGCGAGGTCGTTCGCCGTCGGCCGCCGCTCGCCCTTCGGGCCGGCGATCGTGCTCGCGCCGTACGGCGTGCCGCCGCCGATGTCGTCGAGGTTGGTCAGCTCCGGCACGCTGTACGGCACGCCGACGATCACCATCCCCATGTGGTAGAAGTACGTCGAGAGTGTCAGGAGCGTCGTCTCCTGCCCGCCGTGCTGGCTGGCGGTCGAGGTGAAGCCGCTGCCGACCTTGCCGATCAGCGCCCCGCTCGCCCACTGGCCGCCGGTGTTGTCGAGGAACGCCCGCATCTGCGCCGGCACCGCGCCGAACCGCGTCGGGGCGCCGATGATGATGGCGTCCGCGTCCTGGAGCTTCCGCGCGTCGGCGAGGGGCACGTGGGCGAACGCCTTCTGGGCGTCGGTCGCGTGCATCTTGGCGAGTACGTCGTCGGGGAGGGTCTCGGCCACGCGCAGCACCTGCACGTCGGCCCCGGCGGCGCGGGCGCCCTCGGCCACCGCCTCGGCCAGCTTCCAGACGTGACCGTAGGTGCTGTAGAAGATCACCTGAATCTTCGCCACCATGATGGAGTCTCGGTGGTGAGGTGAGGCAAATAGCAAAGCCCGGGGACGGCCGTCCCCGGGCTTTCGATCGGGTGACGATTACTCCGCGGCGGCCGGGGCGTCCCAGTGGACGCGGAACTCCACGTCGGCCACGTCCTTGTCGCGCGGCAGCAACAGGATGTACGCCACCTTGCGGCGGTCGTCCCACTTGAACACGTAGTTCCGCGCCGGCACCCGGCTCGACAGGTGCGGCGTCTTCCCGGCCGGGGCGTCGGGGATGTGGACCTCCACGAACGCCAGCGGCACCAGCGTCTTACCCTCGTCCTCGCCGTCGAACGAGTACAACCCCGCCAGCCGGCCGCCCGGGTACATCTCGGCCCGGTACGGCATCACCTCCGTCGTCGGGTACTTCGCCTCCGGCAGCTTCACCGTGATCAGGTTCTTCGACCCCGTCGATTGCAGCCGCGGCAGCGCGTCCTTCGACGGCGTCGGCGTCGGCAGCTTCGCCAGGGGGTCGCCCCACAGGCAAAACGTCCACGCGGCCCGCCGGTTCGCCCCGCCGAGCCGGGCGTCGCCGCCCAGCCGCATCTCCTTCAGCTCGGCGTACAGCAGCATGTAGTTCATGGCGTGCCGCATGGCCTGGCCCACGGTCATGCCGTCGTAGGCGAGGGCGTCCGAGAACGCCAGCACGTAGGCGCCGCCGGAGCCGCTGAACATGCGGTTCGGGGTGCCGATGACGGCCACCGCCCCGCGGTCGAGCAGCGGCCCGGCCACCTGGGCGTTCAGCTCGGCGCAGCTCTGGATGAACGCGATCGACGGCCGCATCGGGTCCTGGAACCGGCCGACGCCGAACCGCCCGCGGACGGTGCCGTTGTGCCCCTCCCAGATGAAGTAGTCGTGCTCCATCATCGCCTTGCGGGCCTGCGACTCGGTCATCGTGAACCGGCCGAACATGCTCGTCACCTTGCACCCGGCGTTCTCCATCTCGCGGCCGGTGTTGCGGGAGAAGGTCTCGAGCAGCCGCAGGCCGTCGCCCGGGTTGCTGGAGATCATCACCTTCGGCGGCCCCTTCGCCTCGTTCAACATCTTCGCCCGCGCCAGCATCAGCGGCACGCCGGCGCGGTCGGGGTTGAACAGCCGGCCCGACGGCACGGTGATGAGCGTGTTCTTCTTCGTCGGAATCCACGGCTCGACGTCCACCGAGTCGCCGTCGCGGCCGGCGGTCGGGTTGCGGCGCTTCGCCTGCGGGATGGCGTCGGGGTCGGCGACGACGATCATCTGGTCCACGCTCCGGGCGTCCGGCCCCTGGAGGGCGGCGTTGAACACCTTCTCCGAGTTCATCCCCTCCTCGTCGGTGAGGATCAGCGGCGCCTTGCGGAGGGTGGACACCCACGGGGCGAACACGCCGCAGCCGTCCACGTCGCCGGGCGACGCCAGCACCCACAGCCGCGGCGGGCCGGCCTTCGCCAGCTCCCGACGGTGGGCGGCGTCCACGGCCGCGGCGTCGGCCAGCCGCACCACCTCCACGCCGCCCATTTGGGACACGGCCGCAGCCGCGGCGCCCACGGCGTAAACCTGCCGCACGCCCTTCGCGGAGGCGAGTTCCTTCAGCCCGCGGACGGGGTCGTCGCCGTCGCGGAGCACGAACATCGGCACCTTCATCGCGCCGGCGAGGGCCGCGGCGCGGAACAGCTCCTCACCCGGCTCGGCCGGGGTGACGACGCAGCGGCCGACGCCCGCGGGGGCCAGCGACCACGCGAACGCCACCGGGTCGCGCGTCGCCTTCTCGGTGTCGAGCACCGGCGGGCCGACGCCCCAGCGGCGGAGCGGGTCCACGGTCGGCGGGAAGCGGCCGACGAGTTGAACCTTCGCCGGGCGCGTCGAATCGAGGAAGAGCTTCACCGACGTGCGGGCCTTCGGCGTGTCCATCAGGAACGTCGTGTCCGGGGCGAACGCCGCGACGGCCACGGTCAGCGCCATCAGGTCCGGGTTGGGCATCTCGCCGGCCAGGATGACGGCGCCGGCGCGCGGCGGCCCGTCGTCGGCGTCCGGCTGGGCGGCGGCCCGCGGCGCGGGGGCGCCGAGGAGCAGTGCCCCGGCGATCAGCGACGCCCACGGGCGGCGGACTCGGCAACGCATGGTGGTTCCCCGCTAGCGACGGCGCCGCTCCCGGTCGATCCGCTCCAGGGGCGGGAGCAGCCCCTGGGCGTTGGAGATCTGAATCGCCAGCCCCGGCCGGGCGTTCGCTTCCAGCAGAAGCGGCCCGCGGGTGCTGTCTAATACGATGTCCACGCCGATGTAGCCCATCCCGACGGCCCGGCTCACCTTCCGGGACATGTCGAGAATCTGCGGCCAGTACGGCACCTCGAACCCGATGACGCTCGCGCCCGTGTCCGGGTGCTTCTCGGCCTTGCGGTTCTTCAGCACCGCGTGGTGCGTGACTCCCGTGGCGAGATCGACGCCGGCGCCGATCGCCCCCTGGTGGAGGTTCGCCCGCCCGCCGGACGCCTTCGTCGGCAGTCGCAGCATCGCCATCACCGGCTCCTCCCGGTAGACGATGACGCGGATGTCGGCCGTGCCCTGGTAACTGATCTTACCCAGAACCGGGTGCGGTACAACACGCTGTTGAACGAGAGCCTCGTCCTCCGAGCCGCCGAGCGAGAACAGCCCGGAGATGATGCCCGAGACGTGCTGCTCGATTCCCTCGTGCGACATCAGCTGCCCGTTGTGTCGGACGTACTCGAAACTGTTGCGGCCCGTGATGACCAACACGCCGCGCCCGGCGGCGCCGCGGTTCGGTTTAATCACGAAGTCGTCGTGCCCGGCCAGCAGCCGGGTCAGGTGGTGGAGCGAGCCGTGCGACAGCAGCGCCGCGTACAGGTCGGGCGTCGGCACGCCGATCTTGTGGCAGAGCTCGTGCATGGCCCGCTTGCCGTCCACGAGCGGGAAGCACTTCCGCGGGTTCCAGTCGAGGATGCGCTCGGTGTTGCGGGCGTTCATCCCCAGCACGCCCGCCCGTCGCAGCCCCTTCCACCGTCGCCACCACGAAATCATGGCTTCCCCCCGGCGGGGGCGGGGAGCGCCGGCGCCTCGGCCGTCTTCGCCGGCGCCGCCTCGGCGGTGCCGTTGCCGGTGTACGGCGGCTTCACCACCGCCGCCTGAAGCTCGATCACGTCCTGAAAGCGGTACAGTTCCGTGAGCCGGTAGCCGGTGTAGCGGCCGAGCATCAGCAGCGCGGCGACCACGACCAGCAGCGTCTCGGGGAAGCGGAAGAACCACCGGCTCACCGCCTCGGGGCCGACGGCCAGCGCCACGGCGACGGCGACGAACACGGTGCCGACCAGCGTCTTGAACGCCGACCACGTGCCGTCCTCGACCTCGACCGTCCAGAATCGCTCGACCATGTGCGTGAGGATGACCAGCGGGAAGAGTGCGACGTACCCGGTAATGTGGACGCCCGCCTTGGCGGCGACATTCACCACCGACAGGAGGAACACGCACACCATCGTGAGCAGGATGGCCGTTCGCGGCACCATGAGGAGGCTGTAGCGGTCGAGCGTCTTGCGGAACGCCCAGCCGACGATGACCGTACCGGCGAAGATGCCGAGGCCCCACGGCAACGCGCGGGTGTCGCGGAAGATCAGCCCCAACAACGCCGGGGTGAACACGCCGAACGTCTTCGTGCCGACCACGACGCGGAAGAAGCCGACGACCAGCGCCCCGAGTGGGAGCACCAGCACGAAGCGGACGAGGTGCTGTTCCGCCGGCGGCAGCGACGCGAACGATACCGCCCGCCAGAAGGCCCGGACCGGCGGGTCTTCACCCGCCGGCGGGCCCCCCATCGGCTCGGCCCGCACGGCGACCTTCGCCCCCGGCCCGCGGACGAGAGACTTGTCGTCGAGCCGGACGACGATGTACGTCTGTGGCCAGTCGGCGGGGCCGAAGTGGCCGAACGTCGCGTCGGCGGGCAACCAGCGACCGGGTTCGGGGTCGTCGATCCAGGCCTCGGCCCAGCGGTGAAGTACCGTCGTGGCGTCGTCGCGGAGGTGAATCGCCGTCACCACTCGGGCCGGGATGTCCTGCGAGCGGCACAGCGCGACGAGCAGGCGGGCGCGGCCGGCGGCGTCACCCCCCTTCGTCTGGCAGTCGAGCGCGGAGCCGTTCCCCTCGGTGTCGCGGAAGCGGAGCCCGCGGACGTGTTCGTGGAAGGCGCGATACTGGTCCTCCTTCGCCTCCCACCCAGTCGTCAGATCGCGGGCCAGTTTCACAATGTCGGGGTGGTCGCTCTCGATGCGGGCAGTCGCGGCGAGCGTGCGGTCGTTGTCCGGGTTCGGCTTGTTGTCCGCCCGGTCGCCCGACTTCATGGCGGCGTTCGAGTACAACGCCCCGAGCGTGGCGCGGAACTTTTGCGTCACGAGGTAGGGCTGAGCTCCCGCGCCGGCGATCGGCGTCGTGGGAGGCTTGAGCGTCGTCTTGCGGCCCGGATTGTCCTTGGCGGCGGCGGCACGGCCCTCGCTGGCGGCCACCTCCTTGCTGTCGTAGTGCAGCTCGTAGACGTGCTGCCGTCGGAAGGACGGCGGGTTGGAAACCTCGACGCGGTAGGCCTTTCCGGGTGCCGACTCGCCGCGGATGGTGAGCGTGACTTCCCAACGCGACGTGCCCGGCAGGTCGCCCACGTCCGAATCGTCGGTGGCGTAGCGGACGATGGTGACGCCGGCCGCGAGGCCGACGATCGCCAGCGCCGTCAGCGCCGTCAGGCGGGTACGGGACATCGCCATTCGCACCTCGAAAATCCAGAACCTTCCGTGGCCGGCGGGGTTCAAAAGGGAGGAGAGGTGCAACTAGCCCCTTTCCAACCCCACCGACCAGATGTTACCATTGCCGGCAAGGGCCGGGAACCCACCCCCCACAGCTACGCGCGAATTCTCATGCGAACCCCGACCCTTGCCGCCGGAGTCGTGCTGGTCGTTGCGCTCGTCGCCGCCCCCGCACCGGCCACCGACGAGGTGCCGGCGTGGGCGTACAACCGCGACGACCGGATGCCGCGGGACCGCGCCGACCACCTCGCCCGGCTCGGCGTGCTCGGCTGGCACCGTTCAGGGGTTCGCGGCGAGGGCGTGACCATTGCGGTCCTCGACAGCGGTTGGCGCGGCTACAAGGATCAAATCGGCAAGTCGTTGCCCACCGGCCTTCTCGCCCGGTCCGCCCGGACCGACGCCAACATGGAGTACAAGGACAGCCAGCACGGCGTCCTGTGCGGCGAGGTCGCCCACGCCATCGCCCCGGGCGCGCGGATGTTGGTTGCCAACTGGGACGCCGACCGGCCCGAGTCATTTCTCGACGCCGTCCGTTGGGCGAAGTCCCAGGGGGCGACGATCGTGACCTGCTCGGTGGTGAAGCCGAGCTGGAGCGACGGGGAAGGTAACGGCCCGGTCCACAAGAAACTAACAGAAATCCTCGGCGACGGCACGAAGCCGGGTGACGTGCTGTTCTTCTCGTGTGCCGGCAATACCGCCCAGCGCCACTGGGCCGGCACCTTCGCGCCCGGCCCCGACGGTTATCACCGCTGGTCCGACAAGGGGCCGATCAACGGCGTCTCCCCCTGGGGGACGGAACGCGTCTACCTGGAGATGTGTTGGTCCGACCCGGATGCGAAGTACGTTGTTGAGGTGATCGACCCGACGACCGGCCTGCCGGCCCCGGACGTGACGTACAAGGAGCGGACGGAGCCGAAGAGCGTGTCGGCCCGGTTCACGCCGGCCGGTTACCCGCAGCAGTATTCCGTGCGCGTGAAGCAGACGGCCGGCAAGGCGGGCCGCTTCCACATGAACTCGCTGTACGCCTACCTCGACGACTGCCGGCTGGCCGGCAGCATCCCCTTCCCCGGTGACGGGCCGGAGGTGATTACGGTCGGGGCGATCGGCCACGACGGGATGCGCACCTCGTACTCGGCGTGCGGCCCCAACTCGACGCGGCCGAAGCCGGACGTGGTGGCGCCGGTGCCGTTCGGGACGTACATCCGCTGGATGCCGTTCAGCGGAACGTCGTGCGCGACGCCGCAGGCGGCGGCGGTCGCGGCGCTGTGCTGGTCGCGGCACCCGCACTGGAGCGCGGCTCAGGTGCGGGAGTATGTCACGTCGCGGGCGCTGGACCTGGGCAGCCGCGGCCACGACTGCGAGACGGGCTACGGGGCGGTGTGCCTGCCGCCGCTGGCGCCGGCGCCGCGGCTGCTGGTGCGATAACAGAGCTGAAAAAGGCGAGCCGACCGCCGTAAGGCGGCGGGTGTTTCACCTTACGCGAAACACCCGCCGCCTCACGGCGGTCGGCTCGCCTCGCTACTTCAACTCCGCCCGCGCCAGCGGCGTGTTCGCCGGCCCCTGAATCACCTTCCCCTTCGCGTCGAAGCGCGACCCGTGCGCGGGGCAGTCCCACGTCTTCTCGGCGTCGTTCCACTGCACCACGGCCCCGAGATGCGGGCACTTCGCCGCACACGCGTGCAACTTCCCGCCGTCGTCGCGGTAGACCGCCAGCTTCGACAACCCCGACCGAATGATCGCGCCGCAGCCGGGCTCGATCTCGTCGGCCGACTTCACGTCGCCGCCCGTGAGCCACGCCGCGTACTGGAGCGCCACATCGGCGTTCTCCTGGAGGAACTCGCCGGCGGTGCGGACGGGCGTGCGGCCGGGGGCGAACACCGCCTCCCACGGGTGCGCGCCCGACGCGACGAGCCGGGGAATCAGGATGCCGGCGATGCTGCCGTGCGTCATCCCCATGCCCGAGTCGCCGGTGACGACGTAGACGTTCGTGTCGCCCGGGTTGCGGCCGATGAAGCCGAGGCCGTCGCCGGTTTCGAGCACCTGCCCGGCCCAGCGGTGCGTCACCTCGCCGGCCTGCGGGAACGTCTCGCGCGCCCACGCCTCCAGCTTGGCAAACCGCGCGTCGCCGTCGTCGGCGTGGCCGGTCTTGTGGTCCTCGCCGCCGACGATCAGGGTGTCGAACCCGGCCGCGTCCGGCTTCCCCGCCCGGCGGACGTAGTGGTACGGGTCGATCGTGTCCCACACGAGCGCGTCCGGCACCGCCGCGAGGTTCGCCCGCAGCCCCACGACGTAGGTCATGTACGGGTACTGCTTGGTGTGCAGCGCGAACCGGTCGTTGAACGGCGAGTTGGTCGCCACCACCACGGCCCCGGCCGTCAGTTCCTTCCCGCGGACTGTCACCTTGCACGGGGTGCCGTCATCGACGGACTCGGCGCGCGCGTTCGTGACGATCGTGCCGCCGAGTTTCACGACGGCGCGCGCCAGCCCTTCCAGGTAGGCCATCGGCTCGAACCGCCCCTGCCGCGGGAAGCGGAGGCAGCGCCCGCCGCCAAACGCGGGGGCCACCTCTCGCGGTTCCACGTCCACGCCCAGCGTCCGCGCCGCCTCCAGCTCCTTGTCGAGGATGTCGTGGTCGGCGGCGGACGCGGCGACGAGGTAGCCGTCGAGCCGCTTGAAGCCGCAGTCGATCGCCTCGCGGGCGGCCGTTTCCTCGATGAAGTCGATGGCCGCGGCGTGGGCCTGGACGCCGAGCCGGGCCGCGTCCTCGCCGCGGATCTCGATCAGCCGGTGGTAGCGGTCGTCGAGGACGGAGGCGAGGTGCGCGGTCGTGCAGGCCGTCATGCCGCTGCCGACGCCGCGGGCTTCGAGCACGACGACGCGCTTGCCGAGGCGGGCCAGCGAGTAGGCCACGGACAGGCCGGCGATGCCGGCGCCGATCACGCACACGTCGGCGGACGCGGGGAGTGGGGCGCGGAACGCGGCGTCGTCGCCGACGCTCTGCCACACGGAGGAGGTGGACGGCATGGTTGCTTTCGGGGCGAAGGTGTGGTGCGGATCGGCGAGCCGACCGCCGTGAGGCGGCGGGTGATGCGATTCAGGAACGACACCCGCCGCCTCACGGCGGTCGGCTCGCCGGGCATGTTACGTCGCGGCCAACTCGGCCTCATCCGCGACTTCGAGCAGTCGCATCAACCGCCGCCGCTCGCGCTCCACGTCGAACCCGGCGGCGCCCGCGGCCAGCGACTCCACGAACCCGACCCGCAGCGTCCGCAGCTGCAGGTACAGCCGCGCCCGCTCGTCGGGCGTCAGGTCGCGGGCCAGCTCCACGAGCACCTCGTCGGGCGCCCGCACGACGGCGCACAGATCGACGCGGCCGGTGCGATCGCGGAAGTGTCGGGCCATCCCCAAGGGCAGGTCGATCACGACGCACCCCCGTTCACGGCACCGGGGCGGCCGGCGCGGGCGAACTCCCGGAGCGCCGCGAACAACTCGGCCGGCTCGACCGGCTTGGCGAAGTGGAGGTCGAAGCCGCTGTCCGCCATCCGCTCCAGCGACGGGTAGTCGCCGAGCGCCGTCAGCGCCACGAGGAGCTGATCGCCGCCGCCCGGCTCCGCGCGGAAGCGGCGGGCCAGTTCATTGCCGTCGATCCCCGGCATGGTGATGTCGAGGACGCACGCCTGCGGCCGGAAGCCGGGGGCGCGAGCGAGCGCCTTCTCGCCGTCGGTCGCGGTTTCGACTTGATAGCCGTTCAGCGACAGGAGCGTGCCGAGCGATTCGGCCGTGTCGGGGTGGTCGTCCACGCACAGCACGCGGAGCGGGGCGGTCGGGGCGTCGGTCATCGGGCGGGCACCGGAAAGGGACGGCGGAACGGCCCGTAAATGAGCAACCGGCGTGCCGCCCCGCCGCGCGACGGGCCGACACGCCGGTTGCCTCCCCGCCGACCCCGTTACTTCGCCCCGGACAGAATCCAGTTGCGAATCACCGCCTTCTCCGCCTCCGTCAGCTGCGTCTTGTCCGGCGGCGGCATCGTACCGTCCTCGATGCTCGCCCAGACGGTGCCGGCTTTCAGGTCGCCGGCCTTCACGCCCGCCCCGCCGTCGCCGCCCTTGGTGATGCTCGCCACCGATCGCAGGTCGAGGTCCTGCTTGGGGAACTTGGTGTCGCCGTGGCAGATGGTGCACTTCGCCTTGAAGATCGGGAGCACCTCCTTCACGAACAGCACCTCCTTGACCATCGGCGACGCCTTCGGCTCGGGCGTCTTCTTCGGCTCCGGCGGCACCACCTCGGGCATCTTTTTCGGCTCCGGGGTCACCACCTCCGGCATCTTCTTCGCCTCCGGCAGCTTCGGCTCCGGTTTCGGCTCGGGCGTCTTCTTCGGCTCGGGGGTGAGCTCCTTCTTCGTCTCCGGCGGGGGGTCGCCCTTCTCCGCCGGCGCGGCGACGGGGGCGGCCGCCTGCTCCTGCGGGCGCGGCCGCTGGTTGCCGGTCCAGACGCCGAAGCAGAAGGCCATCAGCACCAGCAGCACGTAGCCGCCCCACCAGCCGAGGCGGGCGCCGGACGTGAACGGCTCGGTCCGGTCGATGACGGTGTCGTCGGGGGTGGGGTTGAACATGGTGCGGTCCAGGCGGGGGGGACACTCCGAAGGTAGCACCCCGCACGGGGGGTTGTCACCCGGAAAGCCGTCGTTCGCGCCGGCGGGTTTTTCGGAAACCGTCTGGCGACGGCCGGCGGCGGCATTATACTGGTGGTGGATCGACCCCGCCTGCGCGCCCTCCTCCGCGCCCGTCCGAGTGCTCTGCCCGCCGCCTGGAGCATCCGCATGCCGCTCCGCCCTGCCTACGCCCTCGCCGCGCTCGCGGCCCTGTCCGCTTCCGCCCGCGCCGACTCCCTGCCGGTCCACGCCGTCATCGACCAGCACGTCGACGCCGCCATCACGGCCGCCGGCGTCAGCCCCGCCCCGCCGGCCGACGACGCCACGCTCGTCCGCCGCCTCACGCTCGACCTCGTCGGCCGCATCCCGACCCCCGCCGAGGCCGACGCCTTCGTCACGTCCGCGGACCCGGACAAGCGGGCGAAGCTGGTCGATCGGCTCCTCGCGTCGCCGGGGTTCGTCCGCCACCAGGCGGCGCAGTTCGAGGCGATGCTCGCCCCGGAGGGCGGCCGCCGCAGCGGGGCGCTCGGCGACTACCTCCGCACCGCCCTCGCCGCCGGCAAGAGCTGGGACCGGGTGTACCGCGACCTCCTCCTCCCCGACGACACCGACGCCACGATGAAGGGGGCCGCCGACTTCCTCAAGGCCCGCGTCGTCGACGCCGACCGGCTCACCAACGACGTGAGTGTCAGCTTCTTCGGGGTGAACGTCAGCTGCGCGCAGTGCCACGACCACCCGCTCGTGAAGGACTGGACGCAGGACCACTTCTACGGCATGAAGGCGTTCTTCGCCCGCACCTACGACGCCGGCGGCACCGTCGCCGAGCGCGGCTTCGGGCAGGTGAAGTACAAGGCGCACAAGGGGTCGGAGAAGGTCGCCGGGATGATGTTCCTGACCGGGTCGAAGTTGAGCGACGCCACCGCCCGCGAGATGACCAAGGACGAGCAGAAGGCGGAGAAGGAACTCATCGACCGGGCCAAGAAGGAGAAGAAGGCGCCGCCGCGGCCGGCGTTCAGCGCCCGGGCCAAGCTGGTCGAGGTGTCGCTGGCCGACGGCAACGCCGACTTCTTCGCACGGTCGATCGCCAACCGGATGTGGCACCGCTTCTTCGGCAGCGGGCTCGTGAATCCGCTCGACCAGATGCACTCCGAGAACCCGCCGAGCCACCCCGAACTGCTGGCGTGGCTGGCGGACGACACCGCCGAACACGGCTACGACCTGAAGCGGCTGGTCCGCGGCATCGTGATGAGCAAGACGTACGGCCGCGGCAGCCGCTACCCGACCGAGGCGACGCCCGACCGCAAACTGTTCGCGGTGGCGCAGCTGAAGCCGTTCACGCCGCTCCAGCTCGCCACGTCGCTGAAGATCGCCGCCGCCGACCCGGCGCAGTTCGAGGGGAAGAAGGCCGCGGACGTGGAGAAGCAGATCGAGCAGCTGGAAGCCGCCGGCCGCGGCTTCGCGGCGCTGATCGCCCAGCCGACGGACAACTTCCAGGTCGGCGTCGGCGAGGCGCTGCTCTTCAGTAACGGCGACCGCGTGGCGAAGGAGTTCCTGACCGACGGCCCCGGCACCGTGCTGGCGAAGGCCAAGGCGCTGACCGATCCTAAGGCCGCGGTCGCGCTGCTGGTCCGCACGGCGTACGGGCGGGCGCCGACCGCCGCCGAGAGCGCGGCGCTGGTGGCCTACGTCGAGCGCCGCGGCACCCGCCCGGCCGACGCCTACCGACAGGTGCTGTGGGCGCTGGTCGCCGGCCCCGAATTCCGGTTCGTGTACTGAGCCATCGAAAGCCCGGGGACGGCCGTCCCCGGGCTTCGCACCACTCACGCGGAGCACGATCATGCTGCCGAAGTTCTTCCCTGGGTCCGCCGCCCACCGCGTCCACCGCCGCGGCTTCCTCGGGGCCGCCGCCGCGGCCGGGGTCGCCGCCGACATGACCGGCCTGAGCGTCCTCGGCTCGCCGGCCCTCGCGGCGGAACTGCGGCGCACCCAGAAGCGCGTCATCCTCCTCTTCCTCGCCGGCGGGGCGAGCCAGCTCGAGACCTTCGACCCGAAGCCCGGTGCCCCCACCGGCGGGCCGTTCCGCTCCATCCAAACGGACGTGCCGGGGGTGCGCATCTCCGAGCTGATGCCGAAGCTGGCGACGCGGATGAAGGACGTGTGCCTGGTCCGCGGCCTGAACACCCGCATCGGCGACCACGGCGGCGGCGCCAAGCTGATGATGCGCGGCCGCCGCGACGAGGCGAACCTGCGCTACCCCGACCTGGGGGCGGTCGTGGCCCGCGAGATGGGGAAGCCCGACAGCCAGGTGCCCGACTACGTCACCTTCTACACGCAGACCGAGGGGCGCGGCATGACGCCCGGCGACAGCGGCTTCCTCGGCGCCCGCTACGCCCCGATGGAGCTGACCACGAACAACACCCCCGAGTTCATCCGCCGGCTCGACTCGATCAACGACGCCGACCACCGCGAGCGGGCCGAGCTGCGCGACCTCCTCGGCCGCGACTTCGTGCAGGGCCGCACGTCGGACACGCTGGGGAGCCACGCCGAGGCGTACGGCCGGGTCCGCGGCATCATGGGGAGCGAGCGGCTGTTCGACGTGTCGCAGGAGAGCCAGGCGACCCGCGACAAGTACGGCCCGACGCAGTTCGGCCAGCAGGCGCTGATCGCCCGCCGGCTGGTCGAGGCGGGGGTGCCGTTCGTCCGCGTCGCCCGGGCGTGGTGGGACAGCCACGGCCAGAACTTCGAGACGCACCAGGAGATGGTGCCCGAACTCGACCACGTGATGAGCACGCTGCTCGACGACCTGAAGGACCGCGGCCTGCGCGACGACGTGATGGTGGTGACGCTGTCCGAGTTCGGTCGCACGCCGAACATCAACGCCAGCCTCGGCCGCGACCACTTCGCGAGCGCCTGGAGCATGAGCATGACCGGGGCGGGGGCGAAGGGCGGCGCGGTGTGGGGCCGAACCGACGCCCGCGGCCAGACGGTGACGCACGAGGAGGTGAACGCGGCGAACCTGTTCGCCACGATCTACGCCGCCCTCGGCATCAGCCCGCACAAGAACTACTACGTCGGCAGCCGCCCGATTCCCCTGGTGGACCCCGGGGCGGAGCCGATCGCGGCCCTCATCAAGTAACCCGCGCGAAAGCCCGGGGACGGCCGTCCCCGGGCTTTGCATCACTCACACCTCACACCCACAACGATATGCCCACCCCCACCCCCGAGTCCTTCCGCCCGTCGGCCGACCTCAGCCGGCCGGTCATCAACCTGTCCGTGGCCCTCGGCGACCGGCCGGGCCGGGCGTTCTTCGGCTGCTCCGACTTCAAGGTGTACGAGGCCGACCTCGCCGCCGCGAAGGTCGAGTTCACGGAGCTCCACGCCGCGCACGGGAGCTACGTGACCGGCGTGGCGTTCGCCGCGGGCTCGGTCGTGTCCGGCGCGTACGACGGCAAGCTGGTGTGGTGGGACGCCGCCGCCCGCCGCGTCGTCCGCACCGTGGACGCGCACGCGAAGTGGGTCCGCAAGGTGATCGCGTCGCCGGACGGCACGCTGATCGCCAGCGTCGCCGACGACATGGTGTGCAAGCTGTGGAACGCCCGGACCGGCGCGGTGGTGAAGGAGCTGCGCGGCCACGCCGCGCAGACGCCGACCCACTTCCCGTCGATGCTGTACGGGGTGTGCTTCTCGCCCGACGGCCGCAAGCTCGCCACCTGCGACAAGGTCGGCAAGGTGGTGGTGTGGGACACCGCGAGCGGCAACCAGGTCGGCACCGTCGAGAGCCCGGGGATGTACACCTGGGACGCGGTGCAGCGGCTCCACTCGATCGGCGGGGCGCGGTCGGTGGCGTTCAGCCCGGACGGCCGCTACCTGGCCGTGGGCGGCATCGGCAAGATCGGCAACATCGACCACCTGGAGGGGAAGGCCCGCGTGGAGGTGTTCACGGTGGCCGACGGGAAGTCGCACTGGGTGTGGGAGAGCGACAAGTACAAGGGGCTGATGAACCGGCTGGCGTTCGCCCCGGACGGCTCGTGGCTGCTCGCGGCCGGCGGCGCGGGCGAGGGGCACTTCGAGTTCCTGGACGTGGCCGCGAAGCGGGCGAAGCGTCAGGACAAGCTGACGATGCACACGCACGACTTCGCCCACAGTGCGGACTGGAGTACGGTGGTGTACGCGGGGCACAATCGCGTGGTGGTCCACAAGACGGCTTGATCGGTTCGCCGCTTGCGGCGATGCACCGCGGTGCATCGCCGCAAGCGGCGTAAGTTAATCCCATGACCCTCCCCCGCATCGCCGTCACGATGGGCGACCCCGCCGGGGTCGGCCCCGAACTCTGCCTCCGCCTCCTCCGCGACGCCCACGTCCGCGCCCTTTGCACCCCCGTCGTCTACGGCGGCTTCCCGATCCTTTGTCGCGTCGCGCACCAACTCGGTTGGCCGGCCCCTTCGCCGGCGGATGTCCACGACATCTGGTCGTTAGAAGCCGACGGCGTCGAACCCGGTCGGGTGTCCGCCGCCTGCGGGGCCGCGGCCTACAGCTACTTCACCGCCGCCATCGACGACGCACTCGGCGGCTGGATCGACGCCATCGTCACCGCCCCGCTGAACAAGGAATCGCTGCACGCGGCCGGCCTTCGCTACCCCGGCCACACCGAAATCCTGGCGGAGCGAACCGACGCCGCGCGGTCGTGCATGATGCTCACGGCCGACGCCATCACGTGCAGCCTGGTGACGGTCCACGTCGGCTACCGCGAGGTGCCGCAACTGCTGACGACCGAGCGGATTGTGGACGTGATCGAACTCACTGCCGACGCGATGCGGCGGATGCGCGGCCGGCCGCCGCGGTTGCTCGTGTGCGGCCTGAACCCCCACGCCGGCGAGCACGGCCTGTTCGGCGACCGCGAGGAGGAGCGCATCATCGTCCCCGCGATCGACGCCGCCCGCGCCAAGGGGATCGACGTGAGTGGTCCCCTTCCCCCGGACACGGCGTTCCTGCCGAAGTACCGGCAGTCCTGCGACGCCTACGTCTGCATGTACCACGACCAGGGGTTGATCCCGCTGAAGGCGCTGGCGTTCGAGGACGCGGTGAACGTCACCCTCGGCCTGCCGATCGTGCGCACCAGCGTGGACCACGGCACCGCGTTCGACATCGCGTGGCAGGGCGTGGCCGACGTGTCGAGCCTGCTCAAGGCCGTCGAGCTGGCGACGAAGCTGGCGAGCGACCGGCCGGCGCAAGTCGGCCGTTAGCCCCCTTGCACTCGGCGGCGGATCGGTAATGCTGGGACGGGAGGGCGCGAAATGGAGCCCATGTCGCCGAAGCAACTGCAGACTTGCCGCCGCTTGACCCTGCTGAGCGTTTGTATCTACGTGATTTCCTTGCCACTCCCTGCCATACAGCAGGACGGGTCGGACGCGATGACCGGGTTCGGTATCTTCCTGTGGTTCCCAATCTGCTGTATCCACGCCGCGGCCTGGGCGAACCTGACGCTCGCCCTGGGCTGGTACGGGCTGCTCATCGGGAATGTGTTCGGGGCCGCCACGATGGGCGCCACCTCGCTCGCGCTGGCCGCTAGTTGTTGCATTGGGCCGATAACCGGGATCGACGGGCTACAAGTAGGCTACTGGGTGTGGGTCGGTTCGATGGTCGTGGTGCTAACCGCTCCTCTATTCGTGCGAGCCTACCCGAACTCCGTTGCAGCCGAATGAATGCCATTGCTAGTCCGCCAAGCAACGCACTTGAATAGTGAACGCCCGTTCCGTATCATGCGGACGAGGTGTCGGGGTGTTCCCGCCGGCGCTGTCCGCCGCCCGGACCGCGGACAGGCAGCTCCGGGATTGGGTTAACACACCGGCCCGTGAGTCCCCAACCGCGAGCCGCGCGGTTACGCACCAATCGGTGCGCCGGGGGGCGGTCGTCCGGGCGGCCGACGTAGGTTCACCCCTACACCCCTCGGCAAAACAGGCGCGGACCGGCGGGCACGATGTGCCGGAACTCGACACTTCCGCCCCGGCGGTCGCCGAACCGCGTAGCGATGCGCGGCCGGCGACCGCCGGTTGGCGTTCGGATGTGTTTCCCGACTCCGCGGTGAATCACCGTCGTCACATCAACTGATACACTTGTTTCCGCGACCCGGTGGGGGGCGCGGCGGAAACAATGATCTCGCTCAAAATGTCGCCGTCGGTGGGGTGCTGCTTGACTTCCGCCGAAGTCTATGGGTGGCGGACCGAACCCGCGTCCCCTGTCGCGCCGCCCGTCGCCAAGTAAGATGCCCGCTGGCGGCGCGGGAGGTTCCGGCTGTAGGTCCGGGTGCCACGCGCCGCCGCACACAGGACACCTCCACGATGGCGAGCGAAGCGGAACTCAAGGCGGCCGGCGACAAGTACGTCCCGAAGGATTACGACCCCGCCCTCTACAAGACGCGGCACTCCTTCGCCCACGTCCTCGCCCAGGCCGTCACGGAACGCTTCCCGCAGGCCAAGCCCACCATCGGCCCGCCGGTCGAGTTCGGCTTCTACTACGACTTCGACCTCGACACCCAGCCGTCGGACGCCGACCTGAACTGGATCGCCGACCGGATGCGGCAGATCATCAAGGCGAAGCACCCCTTCCGCGTCCGCGAGATCACCGCCGCCGAGGGGCGCGAGCTGTTCAAGGACAACCCGTACAAGCTCGAACTCATCGACGGCCTCACGAACGGCCAGGACGAGTACGGCAACAGCGCCGCCGGCGCCCCGCTGCTGACCGTCTACCAGCAGGACACGTTTACCGACCTGTGCCGCGGCCCGCACGTCGAGACCACCCGCGACCTGGACTCGAAGGGGTTCAAGGTCACGCAGGTCACCGGCTCCTACTGGCGCGGCGACGAGAAGAACAAGGCACTCAAGCGCTTCCACGCCACCGCCTGGGCCAGCGAGGCCGACCTGAAGGCGCACCTGGAGCGCGTCGAGGAGGCCGCCCGCCGCGACCACCGCAAGCTCGGCCGCGAGCTGGAACTATTCGCAAACGAACCGGTGTTCGGGTCCGGCTTCCCGATGCTGCTGCCGAAGGGGGCGACGGTCCGCCGGCTGCTCGAGCAGTTCATCACCGACTACGAGCGGCACGCCGGCTACTGGCACGTCTACACGCCGGACGTGGCGAAAAAGGAGCTGTACCGCATCTCCGGCCACTGGGAGCACTACAAGGACGGCATGTTCCCGCCGATGGATCTGGGCGAGGGCGGCCAGGAGTGGGACGAGCTGTGCCTGCGGCCGATGTGCTGCCCGCACCACATCCAGGTGTACCAGGCGAAGCCGCGAAGCTACCGCGAGCTGCCGATCCGCATCGCCGAGCTCGGCAAGATGTACCGCTACGAGCGTTCCGGCGTCGTCGGCGGGCTCAGCCGCGTCCGCTGCATGACGCTCAACGACGCCCACCTGTTCGTGCGACCCGACCAGATCAAGGCGGAGATCGCTGGCGTCCTGAGCCTGATGAAGAAGGCGTATGCCGACCTCGGCATCGCCGAGTACCGGTTCCGGCTGTCGAAGCACGACCCGGCGAACAAGGAGAAGTACGTCGATAACCCGGCGATGTGGGAGAGCAGCACCAGTATCCTGCGCGAGGCGCTGGTCGAGTCGGGGCTGCCGTTCTTCGAGGCGGACGGCGAGGCGGCGTTCTACGGGCCGAAGGTGGACGTGCAGGTGAAGGACGTGCTCGGCCGGGAAGAGACGCTGTCCACGATCCAGGTCGATCAGCACCTGCCCGAGCAGTTCAAGCTGGAATTCAAGGACTCGGACGACACCGCGAAGCGACCGGTGATGATCCACCGCGGCGTCATCAGCACGATGGAGCGGATGATGTCGTACCTCATCGAGCTGTACGCCGGCGCGTTCCCGCCGTGGCTCGCGCCGGTGCAGGTCGGCATCGTGCCGATCGCCGACCGGCACTTCGAGTACGCGGAGAAGGTCGCGGCGACGCTGCGGGAGAAGGACTTCCGCGTCGAGAACGACCTCGGCGACCGGCGGATGAACGCGAAGATCCGCGAGTTCCAGTTGCAGAAGGTGCCGTACGTGCTGGTGATCGGCGACAAGGAGATGGCGGCCGAGAGCGCCGCCGTGCGGCTCCGCAGCGGCGAAGACCTGGGGGCGAAGCCGGTGGCGGAGTTCGTGGCGCTACTGGAGCAAGTGGTGAAGTCGCGGACGCAGAAGCTCGTGGGATAAGCGCGGGCGAGCGGCCCGCGTGAGCGGGCTGTTCCTTCGCGCGTCAGATGCGCTCCAGAACAGCCCGCTCACGCGGGCCGCTCGCCCGCCCTTTACTCTTCGGTCACGTCCGACGCCTGGAATTCGACGCCGATCAGCGCCGTCACCGGCACCTCCCGGCCGCGGTACTCGACGAGCCCGCGGCGCACCTGGACTCGCCACAGCATCGTCTCCTTCGCCCCCCGCACCGCCTTCGCCAGACTCTCCCTCCCGTCGGTCGTGACCACGTACTTCCGGCTCTGGCCGGGGCCGAGCGGCTGGTCGTCGCCCTCCTGTGCCCGCTCGTAAGCCCGCTTCACTTTGGGGGCGTAGGGCCACGCCACGGCACCGCCGGCGAACGGCTCCTTCCCCACCACCAGGGCCGTCGGCGGCTTGTCGGCCTCGTAGGCATTGCGATTAAACGCGGGGTCGAGCGGGTGAAACGTCAGGTCGGACGACGTGTTGCGGACGTTCAGCGTCAGCACGACCCCGCGCGGCAGCGTGGAGGTCTCGGACTTCCCGCCCTTGTCCGGCTCCCGGACCACGACCAGCTTGCGGACCGCGACGGCGACCGGCTCGACCTCCACGTCACCGACGGAGATCTTCTTGCCGAGGCCGGCGCGCAGCTCGGGCGGGAGCGGGCCGTCGAGCGGCACGGCGATCTTGCCGGTCTTCTTGCGGTCGGCCGGCGGGAACTGGCCGCGGTCGTCCGGGATCAGCGACAGCGGGTGACCGTCCGGCGCCTTGCCGCCGTCGCGGATGAACAGCCCGTACACCGCCAGCACGGTCGTGAGGAGGGCGTAAGGAATCAGCACGAAGAAGCCGACCTTGAAGAGCATGTTCGGGCCGCCGCCCGCGGCCGGGGCGGGCCGGCCGCGGTCCGGGCGGGGGCGGCGCTCGCGGGGCGGCTCGTCGACGGGAAGCGGTACGGGGGCGGCGGCCGGCGCGGGGTAGGTCGCAACCGGGGGCGGCGCTTGCTCGAAGCTGGCCCACGGATTCGCGGTGGCGGCGACGGCTGGCGGCGGTGGGTACGCCACGACCGCGACCGGCGGCGGGGACGGCGTCAGCGGCACCACGGCCGGCGTCGGGTAGGCGGGCGCGGCGGCGAACCCCGCGAACGGATCGGCAGAAGTTGCGGCCGGCGGCGGCGGCGAGAACACCGCCATCGGGGGCGGAGGCGGCGCGACCGGCGGTGGCAGCTCGGGGACCGGCTGTTGGCCGGGGTCGCTTCCGAACACGTCGTCGCTTTCATCAACGGCCTCGCCGAAGATGCTGTCCTGGGTCGCGGGGTCCGGCAGGTTGAAGACCGGGAAGTCCGCGGCGGGCGGCGGCGGCGCAACCGGTGGCGGAGGTGGCGCCGGGGGTGGTGGCGGCGGCGGCACGGGCGGCGCCGGGGCGGGTGCGACGAGCACTTCCTTACAGTTCGGGCAGCGGACCTTGCGGCCGAGCAGCTCGGGGCCGACGCCCATCTTCTTGCTGCAGAACGGGCAGGGAAAGGTGGTCGGGATCATCGGCACTCGGGGCGTGACACCGGGGTGTCACGGGTGGGGGGCGGGGGGAAGGTGATGCCATCATACCCGCTACCGGAACCACCGCCAGTCCCGCACGTCCCACCACGGCCGCGGCGGGATGTCGAGCGGCGTCTCCCACAAGATCAGCGTGCACTCCCGCTTCACGTTCGGCATCATGTAGACGATCTTCTCCTTCGGCGTCACGCCTTCCATGTCGAACAAGAACGACACCACCCGGCAGCCGGGCCGCATCTGCTGAATCTTCGGGATCAGCTTGACGTTCAGTTCGGGGAGGAGGAACAGCGTCAGGACGGTGGCCGGGCGCAGGTCCACGCTGCTGTCGAAGATGTCGCCCTCGCGGATCTCGACCAGCTCGCCCACCCCGGCGTCGGCGACCTTCTGGCGGGCGATGGCGGCGACGTGCGGCTGAATCTCGTAGCCGACGCCGCGGCAGCCGTGCTTCTTCGCCGCCGTCACCAGGAACCGGGCGTCGCCGCAGCCGAGGTCGTAGACCACGTCGTCCTTCGTCACCCGGGCCATGTCGAGCATCTTGTCCACGGCGTCCTGCGGCGTCTCCTTGAACACCACGTCCACGCGGCCGGGCGGGCGGACGTCGCGCTCGACCCACGCCATGACCCCGAACCAGACGCCCGCCAGGGCGGCGACGAACAGCACGTAGGCCACCACCCGAAGCTTCCCCCGCCGGCTCACGATTCCCCCCCGGTCGCGCGGACCACCACCACCGTGCGGTCGTCGGTCGTCGGCACCCCGGCCGTGTACGTCGCCCACGCCGCGAGCAGCGCCGCCAAGTCGTCGGCCGCGGCGTCGCACACCGGCCGCAGCGCCGCGCCGACGCCGGCGGTGCCGAACATGTCACCGGCCGCGTTCGCCGCTTCCAGAATGCCGTCGGTCACGACTGCCACCCTGTCGCCGGGGACGAACGTGGTCGATTGTTCGGGGTACGACTCGGTCGGCTTGATCCCGAGCGGCAGGCGCTGGGCGCGGTTGAGAGTGGTGCGGGTGCCGTCGGCCCGGACGACGAGCGGCGGGGCGTGGCCGGCGCTGGCGTAGGTGAGGCCGTGATTCGCGGGGTCGAACACGACGGCGAACGCGGTGACGAAGCTGCCGGTGGGCCGCGTGTAGCGGCGGGCCAGGTGGGCGTTCAGCTGCGTGAGGAGGCTGCTCGGGCAGGCGCGGTCGGACTCGTGGAGCGTGTGGGCGATGCTGTGCGTCATGGCCATCAGGACCGCGGCGGGGGCGCCGTGGCCGCTGGCGTCGGCGACGAGGACGCCGAGCCGGCCGGCGGGGAGCGGGAAGAAGTCGTAGTAGTCGCCGCCGGCCCGCGCGGCGGCGCGGTAGTCCACGGCCACGTCGAGGCCGGGGATGTGTGGCACGGCGTCGGGCAGGAGCGCCTTCTGGATGTCGGCCACGGCCTTCATCTCGAAGTCGGCGGCGTCGAACGCCCCCTTGACCGCCTGCGACAGGACGAGCGTCTGCGTGGCCCGCCCGAACAGGTTGCTGAGCATGACCAGGTCGGGGAGGCGGTCGCGCGCGAAGGCGTCCGGCTCCTCGCGGGCCAGCACGACGGCGTTGACCGCGACGCCCTGTTCGAAGTGCGGGATGGCGAAGACCGTCCGCTGCCCGGCGAGGTAAACCGACGCCGGGTCGTCGTCGCGGATGTTCAGGTCGGGGATCAGGCGCGGTTCGTCGGCGTACAGCAACTCGGCGAGGACGCCGCCGCGGTGGACGGGGAGGCGCTCCGGCTCCGTCCACGGGTTCGCGGAGTCCTTCCACAGGCTGCACCGCGTGACGCGGTACTCGGGGACGCGCAGCCCGCGGCGCGAGATGGACAGCCGACGGGTGACGGGGAACAGTTCGTCCATCCGGCGGGAGAAGAGGGCGTACATCTCCTGCGGGTCCGAGGAGCGGCTGAGGGCGCGCATCAGGTCCACGCTGGCGGCGAGGCGGCCGCGCCAGTTCCGGGACTCGGTGTCGAACGGGTTCGTCGTCGCCGACATTGCCGCCTCCGCGGCTGGCCCCCGGAGGGGCGACGGGCGTCCAGCGCCCCACTAGACCGCACCCCCGCCGGCGACGCAAGCGGGAAGCGGGCGTTTTCACGAATCCGCCGCCGTCGCCGTGCCCACGGTCGCGGGGTAGAAAGACCCGGCACGCGCGGAGGATGTCATGCGTCGGCTCTCGTTCCTGGCGGTCGTGGTCGCGTCGGCCCCGCTCGTCGCCCAGCCGGCGGCGCCCGCGCCGCGGCCGGTCGTGCGCGCGGCCGTCGAGTCGTCGCTGCCGACCGCCGGGGGGAACATCCGCCAGTTCGCGTTCGACGGCGACCCGAAGACCGGCTTCGCGTCAGTCGGCAGCCCGAAGGCGGGTGA
>Ga0209181_10003226_pt1 | contig 25493 bp, 23 predicted proteins | sample MAT05_FD_187208 | JGI IMG/M metagenome (GOLD analysis project Ga0209181, IMG submission 187208) | Freshwater microbial communities from Lake Fryxell liftoff mats and glacier meltwater in Antarctica - MAT-05 (SPAdes) (version 2) | ecosystem: Environmental > Aquatic > Freshwater > Ice > Liftoff...
CTCTTTACGTTGGATGATTTCTTCATGGTTGATCCTCTTTGTATGTGTTTTTGGTTCGCACCTAAACCATACCAGGCTAGTCCTGGAGGGGATCGCCACATATTTCAACTAAACTCGGGACAAGCCCCCGTTTAAACTCGCATAAAAGCCTGGTCATTAGTTGTTTTGCTCGTCATCTTTTTGATTGGCGTGAGCAAGATGAATGCCATGATTAATGGAGCCTACGGCAATTTTCAGAACGCTCTACCTGATGCGGCCAAACACGGCAACTAAGCCAATGTGGCCTGGAGTAATCTCTGGGTCTTAGCTAGAATTTTCATCTTTGCCGCCCCGGTGGTGGTGTTTTATGCTTGGCTGCGCAGTTTGCTCGGCATTGTTTGGCGGCAGTGGTTGACTGAAGACACACCAAAGCAATACTTCAGCAACCGTAACTATTACCGCATCTCAAATGCCTCACTGGTAGAAAACCCTGATGAACGTATTGCTAACGACGTTGATGGTTTTGTTACTGGGGCAGTTACCCTGGTGCTATCTGTTCTTGATGCTCTTGTAACTCTCTATTTCTTCACCCAGATTCTCTGGGGCTTGTCTGTTTCGCTCACTGTAATTTCAATTTTGTACGCTACTTTTGGTAGCTTGATTTCGATTTGGTTGTCGGTGAAATTGATTGGCTTAAAATACAATTAAACCCGCCTAGAAGCCGACTATCGCTTTGGCTTAATCAATGTTCGTAACAACGTTGAGCCCATTGCTTTTTACCAAGGCGAACAGGCTGAGTGGAAGCAACTTTTGAAGCGCATTCATGCGGCTATTAAGAACAATTTGAGTCTGATTGGTCATCAACGGTGTCTTGCGACATCAAAAATATCAACCAAAACCAGTTGAGCAGCGGTATCTTGCTCCGTTCAAATAGAGTGACCGAACCATCTATCTGTCGTGCTTATGGAATGCTATGGCACCAGTCTCAAGAATCGGTTTTATGGTAGTTCCAGACGCTCTCGTTGAACCACTGGCAGCGGCTAAGGGACTGGTAGAAAGGAGACGTCTCTCTGGTCGAGCAAGCAGCTGTTGCCGACTTCATTAACGAAGGCCACCTAGAAAAGCTCATCAGAAAACAGCGCTCTCGCTACGCTGCGCGTCGGCAAAACTTACTTGAACTACTGAAAATACTAAGCCAAGCGCCTAAAGGATTCGATACTGCCTATATCGCCCCAGAAAGTGCCGGCTTAGGGCTATTGGTACGCTTCGGCGATCACTACACAGCCGAACAAATCGAGCAGGCTATTAGCGCCAGCCAACTACCAATGGCTAGCACTCGTAGCTATTATGCTGGCACAGCAAAAAAGCTTGAATTCATTCTCTCTTTTGCCGCTATAGAGGAAAATGAACTCGAGCAACGACTAAACCTATTTGCGGCTGCTTTAAACTCATAATGTAAGAACAATGGCAAAAATTTCCAGGCCAAAACAAGCCAGTTTACCCCAAGACTAAAGAGACTCCTGTAGTAGCCGCCACAGCATGACAAATCCAAAAACGCTACATTCGCTTTTGACGTGACACTTAGACTGAGCCAACTGAGACACTAGCGCCACTGTCATTTGTAATAGCTGAAGATGCGAAAGTAATTAGCTAAAAAGCTCTATTTAAGCCATTTTACAGTTGTCAATCAGCCTCTACCTGAGTGATATTGAAGAGTGCTTTCTTTCTCAATTTGCCCAGGGGCTTCAATCAAAACTAATCATCCTGCTCCTAATAGCTTCTTTCTTCTCAAATACTAGAGAAGTAGAGACGCTCGACAATTTTTTAGCACCACTAAATCAAGACAAAGAAGCCACAAGCTCACAAGCCAAGAACTAAACACCATACCGAGGCTTTCAATAAGTCTCTACCGCCTGCAAAGGCACTTCATTAACCTCAGCAAAATCTGCTATGACGGAAAAAATGAACACTAACGAAACAAGCCTAAAAGGCAAAGTAGTATTTATCAATGGTGCCTCACGCGGCATCGGTCTATCCATCGCACTTGAATTAGCAAAGCATGGCTGCAAACTAGTAATTACAGGCAAAACTGTAGAAGAGCGCAGCGAAGTATCAGGCACCATATTCACAGCCGCAGCAGAAGTAATCGCAGCTGGCGGTGAAGCTCTTGCTTTGCAAGTTGACGTACGCGATGAAGCACAAGTGCTAGCCGCTATCGCCAAAACTGTTGAAGTTTTCGGTGGTATCGACATCGTCGTCAACAATGCCGGAGTGCTCAGCCTCACTGGAGTCGAATCTACAATGAAGCTGTTTGATCTTATGCATGCTGTCAATACAAGAGGGCCATACATGGTAATTAAACATGCCTTGCCCTATTTAAGAAAAAGCTCAAACCCACACATACTCAACATCTCGCCCCCACTGAATCTAGATCCTGAATGGTTCAAGTTTACTTACACCCTGTCAAAATACGCCATGAGCATGCTCACTATGGGCTTCGCCGCTGAATTTAGCAGCGATGGCATTGCTGTCAACTCCCTCTGGCCAGAAACTACAGTTGATACCGCAGCGGTACGCAATAAACTAGGCGGAGCCACCACTGTTGCTCACTCGCGCAAACCTGAAATTGTGGCCAAAGCTGCCCAATGGATATTCAGTCAACCGGCACCTTTGACCAGCGGCAACTTCTACATCGACTCGGTAATAGTGACAATGCAGGCCGCAGGGATCAGCGACCCAGCTATGTACAAACTGCACCCTCTGAACGACATGGCCGCTATCAAAGCTGTGCAAGTAGCTGGCAAAGTTGACCTCAGCAGTTACTCGATGGACCCTAGCAAACCACTGATCACCGACTTCTTCATTGGCAAAGTGCCAAAGGAAATTCCAGGAACAGCGAAAGCAAAATCGGACGCTCACACTGCAACTATAGCAAAAGCAGCAGAAGCAAAAGCAACGGAAGTTCCAGACGCAAAGCCAGAGACCCCAGCAGCAGCCGCTCCAGCACCGGTTGATACAGTAGCGGCAGAGAAATCATGAACAGAAAAAGATACGCAATTGCCCGCTATTACTGCTGGCCAAACATTTTTCCAGGAGAAATTCCATGAACAACGAAGAAAATGAAGGCAATCACAACCAGGATATCAATCTGCTGATCGGCACAGGTGGCTCAAGGTCAATCTTATTTGGCACCGGAGTTTTACTGGTCTTAGCCCAGGCCAATTTCCGCCGTTTTCGCTCAATTACAGGAGTAAGCGGCGGCTCAATTCCAGCGGCTTTGATCAGCGCTAATTTAGTATGACCCGCAGAGAAAAATGGCAAATGATTATGTCTGGCTACATGTCTGCTGTAGAGGCATTGGAAAAGCATAGTCTCTTGAGTAACGAAGCCCTTACTCAAGCGCGCAACCGCGGAGTTAAAGCCCTGTTGCTTTTAGCCGGTAGAAATCGACCTTACTTCAAAGATTTGCTGCCGCTTGAGCTAGATAGCCTATTCGCCGATCTCAAATTTGCCGAAGACAAACTCAGCTACTCGGCAGCAGCGACAAGTGTCTCATCGGCCTTGGTGGAATCGTCAACTGCTCGCTAGCTGGATACACACCAATATGCAGAGAGTAAATAAATTAGTAATAGTTTCTCTTTCTGTAGCACAGAAGAGGATGTTAAGTTCAGATATATCCACTTTATCTTCTTTTATTTGAGCAATCTTTTACACCGTAAAAACAACCAATAACTCTATCTTCACTTACTATCTCCGCGCATCGGCAGCGGAGATTTGAACTCGTTTCAACCGATTTAGATAGCAAATGCTCTACTACAATCACTGGATGTGGTGGCATAACTGTCCCTTTATAGCAGCCAGGGATTGCTGACATGAAAATTTCAATCTTCATTCAATCAAGAGAGAACAAACCATGAAAAACATTCCTAACTTAGCAACACTGCCTAACGAAATCAGATTTGCCACCTGGAGCGAATTAGCAACTTGGGGAGTTGAACGAGTCGGCCCTGCTAATAAATACCTATGCGAAGTAAGCTTGCCCGAAGGTTGGCAGGTGAGACAAAGCGATCATCCACACTGGCAAGAGCTGGTCGATAGCAATGGACGCAATCGTGCCGATATTTATATCTGCAACGATTTCTCCGGCACCCGCGCCTTTTTCTTACGTTTCACTACTACTTTTGAAGTGGCTCACAACAATAGAGAGTTGCGAGTTATCGTCATGGATGGCCAAGACCAACTTCATTGCACTCCTTGGGTAGAACTGCGACACAGTCTGTGCGAAAGCCGACCAGAGCATTACCATGACAAACAAGCCCACGAGCAAGCCGAAAATATGGCCAAAAATTGGCTGAGGCAAAATTTTCCAAACTGGCAAAACTGCCTGCAATACTGGGATTGCGAATTCTGAAATCGAAGAAAATCACAAAGCCCATTTTTGGAGTTCAACATGACAGCAACAACAAACAAGCACACTAAACGCCAACCCTATCGCCAACCACCCACACTGCTCGCTTTCGTCGTAGTTCCACTGACCGCTATAGCTGGCCTTTTCTTTCTAGGCTGGCTGATTAGCAGCTAGTTATTCTTGTTTCGACTAAGGACGCAAGCATGAAAAAACTATTCTCAGCCTTTTGCATCGGGCTGCTAATTACCTTGTCTGGCTGTACTTCTATTCCTAGCAAAGAGCCTAGCAAAGCAGAACTTGACCATGACATGAGCAAAATGCCAGAACACGACATGAGCACTCCGGTGCCTGACCCGCATCAGCATCAACACCATAATCACAGCAATGGTGACGGTGACTTTCTAAAAACCGAACCTATGTTTTCAAACATTGGCGGCCCCTATGAACGAATGACTGCCATTGGTTCCGGCACTAGCCTAATTCCCGCCGATAGCCCAGCCTACATGTGGCACTTCAATCTATTTGAAGACAAGGCTCGCTGTATGGCCCATGCAGAGCTAAAAGCTAGCTTCAATAGCCAAGGAGGCCCTCGCGGAGTATCGGCCTTTCAATCGCAAAACTGGCTAATGGCCTCTTGCGAAGTGCCTGTGTGGGAGAGTTCGGCCTTTCAGTTTCGTGCCATGCTCACCGCTGAGCCATTCACTACAAAGGCTGGCGGTGTACCGCAACTTTTCCAAACAGGAGAAACCTATGGCGGAAGAGAAATTGTTGATGCTCAACATCCCCACAATCTCTTCTCAGAGCTATCGGTCTCATTTACTCAACGGCTATCAGAAAACTTCCGCTACTATCTCTATTTCGGCCTCCCTGGTGATCGAGAAGAAGGCCCTACAGCCTTCATGCACCGAGCTTCTGCCTTAGAGAACCCGGCTGTACCTCTCTGCCATCACTGCATGGACGCTGGTCATATCACTAACGGTGTTTTTAGCGCAGGCGTTGATATTGGCAAAGTGCGCCTCGGGGCTTCGATATTCCGCGGTCAAGAACCAGGCGAAAATCGCTACATAATCGAAAGTGGTAGTTTTGACAGTTTTTCAGTGCGTGCACAATATGCACCTACAGAAAACTGGGTGCTCGGAGCATCATACGCCTCAGTGCACAACGCTGAAGTGTTGCACCCCGGCGTCATGGAACGCTATACCGTTTTCGCTCAATATTCCAAACGCTTTGATGGTGGCTATGCTGCCGTTTCAGGAGTGTTTGGTCACAACCAAGAACAACATGGCACTTTAACTGGCGGTTTACTGGAAGGCACAATCAATTTTCTCGATCGCAACTACCTCTACAGCCGAGGCGAGTGTGTCAACAAACCTGGGCTAACCGACATGAATATCTACAGCCGCCCAGGTCTCGAACAAGAACTTTCTGGACACGAAGATCTGCATAACGCTATCGCTATAAGCCCAGCCAATAGCACAGTCTGTGCTCTGACCGCTGGCTATGCTCGCGACGTTTACGCATCTTCGGCAATGCGGATTGGCCTTGGCTTCGATATTACGGGCTACAAGGTGCCCGCCGAGCTTGAACCAATTTACGGTTCCAATCCAATCAGCTTCATGCTCAACATCCGTCTGCGACCAGGTCGCGTCTTTTAGCTTGTCAGCCTAGTTGCTGAATAGCTTAGTTGCTCTCTCGCTAAAGACCTAAATCTCAGACCAAACCATCAAATAGAGACGAATTAACGAAACTAGGAAGAAACATCACTCCCCTTAGAGCAAGAAATTTGCAAGTATCTTTGGGGGTCAACATCACAATCAGGATAAAATCGCACGTACACAAGCATTCGCCACCGACACACCAACGGTTCGGTTGCTAGCGGCTTCGAAGCGCGAGCACCAGCTCAGCCAAATCAGTCAACTTTGTTTCAGGTGACTGTTCCTGCAACTCCAGCAGGAAGTACGCTGATAATCGACCTAAGCCACCTATCAAGAGCCGAAAGAGAACAAGATGTCGAGTTCATTGTGCAAGGAGCACTAACCAACATCAAGCGAGGACCGCATTGTCTCACAGTGAACTGCGCCAGCGATTCACTTGTTGGCACGATTGAAATAAAGACAGTCGAATGCACTTTAATTGGCACCATAGTAACAGGGGATAAAGTCAAGTTTGACTTCCCCATCAGATAGATTGAGCTGAAACAGCTAACTAAAAGCAAGCAGTCGGCCAATGAACCACGGTTTAGAGGTCGACTTCTTCGAATCAACACTCACCCAATAGGTTTACCTATGAACTTAAATAATCTCACAGAACCATCCGTCCGAGCGGGTTATGCGCGACTTATCGCACGCTTTCTGTTTCTATCATTTGTCATAACTCTGCCACTATTCCAGCCTGGTTTAGGATGGATTGCAGTGATTGCCACCTTTGTCTACGGCGCCAAGAAATGGGGTTTCTTCGCTGGTATAACCGCAGCTGCAGCATACACCGGCCTCTATGCGGCAATCGCAATCTACGGCATGCCAATAATCCACACCTACACCATAGTGGCTTGGCAGTATGTCATGCTCTGGGGCTCAGCAGTAGCAGCCATTATTCTTAGTACTGCAACGGCACTGCAAGCCCGAGCCAGCAATTGGGGTGGCAAAACAAAAGCCACAGTGCATCTAACAGTTTGGGGTATTGCTCTATTCATTGCTGTGGGTTCATGGCTAGACTCAAGCAATCAAGATGTCAAAGAATGGACCATGGCCGAAGTGCTAGATCCTGAAGTTATTAAGACCCTGCCCAATGCCGATAAGAAGAACTTTCGCATGCTGCCTCAAGCTACGGCACTAGGTTATTTGCAAAACCTCAATGACGACACCAGAACCTATGTCTCTGAACCACACATGGCAACTTGTAATTCTCAAGGAAACCAATGCTGGGAAGGAGCAATTCACCTGAAAGGAGCAGCTGATGGAATTTGGTACAACTTTCTTGGTGACACTGTCATAAACGTCGCCACAGTAGACCCCACCCACGTCAACATGAAAGGAAAAATTGCCGACGGCAATGACGGCTTCTTCTTAGCCGGTCCCAAAAGCTGGGTAGTGCAAGCAGCCTTTGCTGTGCATAATCCTTTCAGCGAACAGCAAGAAGCTCTCTATTGGAGGGAAACAGACCACGACCCTCTGGTCATGCTCATTCCCTACATCTCGTATAGACCAACTCTAACAGGAGTGATGTTGCCTGAACTTGCCGGAGTAATGAGCGTCAATCGCTTTGGCATAGTAAACGATATGAGCCCAGCCACGGCTAAGGCGTTATATCCCAACATGCCTTTCTATCCAACTAAGCTAGCTCGGCTCTACGCTGAGATTTACGCCAAATGGAACGGCGGTATGAAAGGACGCATGATCACAAAAGAGGATGAGCTGCGCGTCAGCGAACCTGATGCCACTGGCCAACCACATTTCAACAAGGCACCATACATCGAGGTCTACGACAGCAACTTTGGCTGGCAGGAAGTAATCACCTTAGAACCCAAAGGTGACGATAGCGCCAAGCTAGCAAAAATTCTCTTCTTTGATGCTGCCTCTGGCTATTGCAAACAATACATAGTGCCTGACATTGCTCTCAATGGTCCTAGACAGGCCATTATCCAAGTGATGCAAGGCAACTGGAATGCCGACTGGTCGCAGTTCCAGAAAGTAGAACCACGTCCTCTAATCACTAACGGACATATTTACTACGTTGTTGCCGTTGTTTCAACAGCAGGTACAAAACACCCCTATGTTCATTCAGTGGTAATTGATGGCCAAACTTTGAAATCTTATGAAGTGGGAGACCATGCAGCACTCTTCACACTGATAGACAAATTAGAGCACGGCATCTCTGTGCAACCAATACATCTACCAATGGTGGCACCAAACCCTAACCAGTAACCTCTCGCCCATATGAGTTGGCGTCAAGCTCCTTGCCGCCAACTCGTATGGCCCTTCTCACTCGTATTCGAGGTGCCCAATGTGCACACAGCACCCACTTTATTTTGTAGTTGCGAAACAACAAATAAAAGAGAGGTGCACCTTTATGATAATAATGGTTTTTGTCTTCAAGACGCTAGAGGAATATCGCATTTTGGGGAAAGATTATGAAGTGCTTCGGCCGAGCACTTGTCCTGACCCAGCGTGCGGAAGGTGTGATTGTTTTTGGAAGCAAACCGCGTATAGTCGGGATGTTTTGGACAATGATGAGGTTGTATCGCTGAGAATCCAGAGATTCAAGTGTCGATATTGCGACCTTGTGGTTTCGTGCTTGTTTAGCTTTCTGGTGCCTTATCGGCGGTACAGTGCTGAAGTAGTAGCGGCTACTGCCGAAACATATGTCACAGCACCGGTAGGGGTGCCGCTGAAGAGTTATCGAAATATCGCTGAGAATACAACTTCTTGAATCTCTGGGTCAATGCCGAGGCAACTCAATGGACCAAGAAGAGCAAGAAGAACAAACCCTGGTCGAACCCGAATTCTCCCCGACAACCACAGCCCTGCTCGACGAACTCGATATGGCGGTGGATGACATCGACATGCTCTCAGGCCTGAAGCACCCCCGCGTAGAAGAGATCATGGCCGAACTTGAGGCACTAAACGAACCCGGTATCGAAGAAATACTGGCATCAGTGAGGGCGAACTTACCTAAAATTAGCGCTCTTGCCACCGCAACAGTGGCTTACCTGCATGCTTACGAACTACTCGAATTCAGTTCAGCTTCTTTTAGTACGTCATAAAACAAGCGTGGTTGCCGTTTGATGTTTTCAATGGGAATTTCGCTGTCGCCTTCAGCTGTTGATAGTGAGCTACAGGCAGCCGAGCAACTTCTTGATGACGCGCTAGAAGAGGCCGGTGAAGATATTGCCGACGACTTTCGCGAACTAGAAAGCGAATTGCACAGACAGTTGATTAACTACTCTTTCGCCACCATAGGCGAAAGCCCCGCTCTTCACTAGTAACTAAAAACTAGTTATTAAATATAGGAACGAATATGAAAACCGATTCGACAAACTCAGCCGCCGCAAGCGGTTTAGCTATCTTCCGCTGGGCTACGAGTGCCACCCTTGCACTAATATTAGCGAGCTTACTCGGCTCCGCTGTAGCCTTTCTATTAATCCTTTCACTGGGGCACATAGTGGCACTCAAGCCCTTTATGCCATCGGTGAGCGAAGTATTGTTTACTCTTGGTACCACCGGCACGCCCCTTGTGCTGAGTTACCTCTATTTCACGGGCAGAACTGCTTTTGTCACTGGCTGGTCGCAAAAACTGCATCCGTTCTTTCACCTCGATAGCAACCTACCCAATTTCCCTAAGGTACTGGGCTTCAACTATCGCCTTCTGGGCATGACCTTCAAGAAGATTGCCTTGTGGGCTATCGGCGGCTTTGCTCTGACCTATCTCTTTGACTACGCCACCGATTCTTTCATTCACATCGGGCCCAACGGCACAGAAGCAGCGGTCTCATCAAATGTCGGTTCACCATCCGGACCTCAAGGAATTGAACAGGTGCTGGCTCACATGACTATGACCAACTTTCTCATCACCTCCGTGCTCGTGGCACTGTTAGCTGCCTTCATGGAAGAGATGGTATTTCGTGGCGTTATCTTCAACTTGTGGCGCACAAGCTTTGCCACCCAGGCCGAAGAACTAAGCAACAGCCCAAATGCATTTGCTCGAGCAGTTCATAAATTTCTATCAATCTGCGGCAGCTCAATAGCAATTGTCATTGCTGCAGCTTTGTTTGCTCTAGCCCACCTGAACATCGATGCTTTTCTTAGTGAGTTCTTCTTCGGACTAGTGGCAGGTACACTCTACTTAGTGACAAGGACAATTTGGACACCAGTGCTACTGCATGTGGTGACCAACTCAATTTTGCCCATAGTAATTTTAGTTAGTAGTCTTGGCGGCAGCTTCAATAGCAGCAGTGATACTAGCCACCCTGCGCCTAGAACTACAGAACCGGCTCATGAGCACGGCACTCCTCTTAATCCTGCAACTAACCGGTCCAGCGCTGAAGAAGCCTCCAAGAGCTTGGGCATCCGCGTACCAGGCATGAGAGAAGTGATTGAACCAGGCGACGGAAAAAAGCAAGTTAGGCCGTTAGTATTAGTAGTTCAAGTTACACAAGAAGACTTAAATAGAGCCGACTTTAACGCTGGCGGCAATGCCTTAGTTCAGGTTTGCAAAGCCGAACACTGTGCTTCACAGCTAACAATCTTAGAAACTCTGGCAAAGCAATACCCAGACGTAGAATTTAGCCAAGCAAACAGCGCTAGCAACCAAGAATTTGTAGCCCGACTGGAAATCGAACAAGCTGGTATGGCCAAAGCTAAAGGCAGTAATGTCTCAGCCTCTATCATCTACCCTGTCTATGTTTATGCCAATCAGGGCCTGCAAATTGCTCCCACGGGCACCAGTAGTGAAGCCGACCTCAAGAAATTTGTGGAACTGAACTACACGGTCTATGGTGAGTCTAATGAAGACAACGATAACCTGATGGACCAATATGTCAGCAAGGCTTGCAATCCAGAAAACCAAGGGCAATTCGATGGCAAAGCTCTCTACGCATGCGCCTTTGATTTAGTAGCTACGACTGATCTGTCAATCATAGAGCCAGCAAAACGTAATGCTTTTGTGGAGAAATGGCAACATCGATTTGACCGCAGCAACGCCCTATCTAACGAAGAAGGAACAGCGAAAGCAATACGCTCAATGCTGGCAGACCTAAACGAAATGCACACCAACTTCTTCACAGCCGCACAAGCGAAAGATCTAGAGCAAATGTTTGACTCTAGTTCGGCTGGCATTGGCCTCCGTCTTAGTCGGTTGAACTTGAAAGCATCAAATCAAAGCTCAGAAGTTCGAGGGCAAAATCTGCTTGGCTCAGATGAAAATCTAGCTCTCTCCAAAATCACTGACGACACACCATTAGTGGTTTATCCTGATCCGATTGAAGGTAGTCCGGCCGCAGCTGCTGGCCTAAAGAAAGGCGATCGCGTAGTCGAAGTTGGTAATCCTGTTATTAGCACTGTTGCTGGCTCGGCTGACACTAAACCAATCAATGGCCGCACTGTAAACGAAGTAGTAACCGACATTCGTGGCTCTATTGGCACCGCAGTAGTCTTAAAAGTATTGCGCCCCAAAGGCTCTGACTTTGAGAAACTGACTTTCACCGTTGTGCGAGCAAAAATACACTCAAAAGTAGCCACATGGAAAAGGCTTGAAAACGGCTATGCTGCTGTCAAAGTCGAGCTATTCGGCGACAACGTATCGAAAGAATTTAGCTATGCGGTCTATTCGGCTTGCACCGGCAAGACTTTGCCCGAAAGCACAAGTGCTCTAGCTGCAGTAGTTAACAGCTACCAACCAGAGAAAGATTGTGACCACTTAAACGGATTGGCCATAGACTTGCGCAACAATCCCGGTGGTCGCCTAGACCAGGTTGTAGAGATGATGCAAGCCATCATGAAAGACGGCACCATCGTCTCTACCTTGAACAGAGAAGGCGATCAAATTATTGAAGTGAGAGAGTCGCTCACAGCAGGTCAATTTCGACGCGAGAAAATCGCCAACGGCAAATCAGTAAAAAGCTTTACTCATCCCCGCTTCTGGCGAATCTTGCCAGAAAATCTGCCCATTGTAGTGTTAATCAATGAAGGCAGCGCTAGTGCTTCAGAATTGATGGCAAGCGCCTTGCAAAAGAATGGTATCGCTACTGTAGTAGGGGCTCCGAGCTTCGGCAAAGAAGTCGGCCAATCAGTCAACCGCCTTGATTTTGGCACCAAACTGAAGATTACAACCTTCCGCTTCTTGCCTGGAGGCAGCGATCTTGGTGTAGCTGTCTTACCAGACTTTGAAGTTGGTCAAGATACAGCCTTTATCAATGACCCGCTGACCGCACCAGACTTGATGATGCTTAAAGCACAAGAGGTTTTGGCTAAAGGCAAAGACGCCTTAGATGAGGCCAAAAGTGCTGCAGTGCTGGCTCACAAGGCCGCGACAGCAGCAGCCGCAACCGAAGTTCACAAGTTGCGCGAAAGCAAGGCTTTAGCTAATCAAAAATCAGGCACAACTGATTGACGAATAACTGAGATTAATCAGTTGTAACAAGGATGTTTGCAATAAACAAGGGAGGGCTACCTATTCACAAGTAGGTACTTGAAATAGAGGCCTTCCCTCACTTCCACTTACTAAATTGCCAATTTTGGCAAGAATCAATAAGGAATAATCATGACTACCCAACTCGTTTTACAAGCACTGATGATTGCCATTGGCTATTTTGGCGTTGCCCGCTTAGTAGCCATTGAGCACAGAAAATATGGCCTTGGCGTTTGCTTTGTCGTCAATATATTGCTGATCATGCTGCAATCACACATCAGCCCCTGGCCCTTAGGCATGCCCATACTGCTCTCGTCTTATGTCGCTCTAGGCGTATGGTGCAAGGCTGTTTATGAACCTGATCTACCTTCAAACTCTTAAAACCACGAGCACTTGAAGTTCTTTCTTCGAATCGAACTCTGTTCAAACCGATCGCTGATTTGCCTGCTGCATCTAAGCAAGCAAGTCAGCACCCTCACGCCTTAAAACCAGGAAATCGCATGAACAAACAGTTCGAGAAATTCATATTCAGCGGCAGATTGTTGTTATTACCAATGTATCTGGGCCTAATCGTCACCTTGCTTGTTTACACTGTTCGTTTTTCAGTTGAAACTTTCGAGTTAGTCTGGCATTCATTTGCCATGTCTGAAACTGACATGCTTATAGCGGTACTACAACTGCTCGATATCATCATGATTAGTCACTTAATTGTGATGGTGATGATTGGCGGCTACGTATTGTTTATTAGCGGCAGCGACTACGATGACGATCAAGCGGCAGAAACACCGTCGGAACTACCAAAGTTAAAGTGGCTTGGACACATTGACCCTGGTGCCCTCAAAGTAAAAATGAGCATGTCGATATTAGGCGTGTCTACCATTCACCTGCTTGGCGCATTCATCAACGCCAAAGGCGAAAGCATTGAATATTTGATGAAACTAGTTGTGGTGCACATGGTCTTTGTCTTCTCCACCTTGGCTATTGCCTGGGTCAGTCGCTTTGCCTTCAAGCACTAATCAAAATTGAAAATCAACATCTGTAGGTATTTATCATGAAAAAAGTTTCTATGGAGAAGTTCAGGGAAACCTCCGGCCTGCACGGGCATAACGCTCCCTACCTAGCGGAACAGTATCAACAGTTTCTCGCTAACCTTCAATCTGTCACTACAGAATGGCAGCATTTTTTTACCAGCCTAGCCACTTTAGAGTTTGTTGACGGCGACCTAGTTAACAAAACAGGCGCGCAGCAAAACGATGAAGAAACCATCAAGGCCATGCTCAAACAGTTGGCTGTGCTGCAACTGATTGAAGCCTATCGCATCAGTGGCGTGCGCCAAGCTAAGATCGATCCTCTCGGTCGCAAGCAAAACGAACTACTCAAATGTCTTGATTTAGCTTCCTACAATTTAGCAAGCAATGAAGCCGAATTGAGCACTACCACATTTTTGCCAGGCAACTTGCCAATCAAAGGCAAAGCCAGCCTGAAAGAAATTGTTAGAACCTTAGAGCAAGTCTATTGCTGTAATGCGTCGAGGTATCCAGCCGGCGGAGCAGTGTAAAACTCGGGTTTTACGGCGCCGGCAATGCTGGACAAATTTAATTTAACAAAGGAGTGCACCCACTTTATTTTGTAGTTGCGAAACAACAAATAAAAGAGAGGTGCACCTTTATGATAATAATGGTTTTTATCTTCAAGACGTTAGAGGAATTTCGAACTTTTGGGAAAGATTATGAAGTGCCTCGGCCGAGTACTTGTCCTGACCCAGCGTGCGGAAGGTGTGATTGTTTTTGGAAACAAACCGCATACAGCCGGGATGTTTTAGACAATGACGAGGTTGTTGTAAGGCTCAGAATCCAGAGATTCAAGTGTCGATATTGCGACCTTGTGGTTTCGTGCTTGTTTAGCTTTCTGGTGCCTTACCGGCGTTACAGTGCTCAAGTTGTAGCCGGTACTGCCGAGACCTATGTCACAGCGCCGGTAGGGGTGCCGTTAAAGAGTTATCGAAATATTGCTGAAAATAAAGGCTGTGGACGGATGTCTGTTTTCCGCTGGACTGAGATTTTGGCAAAGAAGGCGAGTGGTTTGCAGTGTCAATTACAAAAAGAATTCATGCTTAGGGCCCGTCAAAAAATAAAGCCAATATTTCAGGGAGCATTTGGGCTGATCGTGTAGTTCCATTCGCCGTGAAAATCATTGCGCGTTAGATTGATTTTTGAAAATTGTTCGTCCGTAACTTTCCGACCTTTTGGGTAGGTTTCGCAATCGAGTGCGCTTTTTACTTTGAGGCCCTTCTTTGTTGTCGTAGAACGAATTAGCTGGACGATTACTTCATGGCTTACAAGTGGCTTCCCTCGCCAGTTTTGGGTAATGAACGAGAATAGGCGATGCTCAATTTTGTTCCATTTACTTGTCCCTGGCGGGAAGTGACAAACTGAAATTGGTATGTCTAGCTCGTCGGCTAAATTTTGTATTTCTAGCTTCCAGAGCCTAACGCGAGAGCCGTTGCTACCGCCACCGTCAGCCGTTATTAAGAGCTTTCTTGCCGCTGGGTTCTAGCGCCGAGTTCGAAAAGCTCAAGGCTAGACACGACGCAGTGCACCACATGCCTACCTCTCCGGGAGTCAGTAGCCTTGCAACTCGTGGCCAATCACTAGAAGACGATTGGATTAGACGTCACGAAAAGGCCCAGGCTGTGGATGTTAAAGCCAAGCAAGAGCGAGAAAATAAGGAAAATAAGTAACACCAGGCAGAGTCGCTAACATGCACCTAGCTGCAAGTGACTCATGAAGAACAACAAGAAGCGTTTCGCCCGCGCCAAGCGAGCCAGAAGAAAAGAGTACTTTCACTCAAGTTCTGATTGCGCCTGGTCCGGCTACTTCTATATGGTGAGAACTAGCCATTCATCTCTTCGTCTTTTCTTAAAGAAGTTCCTTCCATTCCAAAACCACTGAAATTCACTCTTTATCCCCACAAACAACTGCACTTCGGTGTGGTTGTTTCTGACATTTTTAGAACATAGATAAATAGAGAACCATGGCCCAACGAAATGTGCGTTCGCGACGCACGTTTCATTTGTACTTTTAACTTTCAAAGCGCCGAAGCAAACAAGTCTTGCTTCAGGTGCTGAGAGGATACCAACATGAACGAAAACAAAGATCCAAACAAAGATCCAAACAAAGATTCAAACAAAGATCCGAACACGCCTAGAAACTGGCTTATCGGATTAGTAGGCGTTGTTGCACTGTATCTGCTCTTCCAGATCGTCGGGCCTTCAGCACCTACAATGAACCCACTATTAGGCAGCTCGATTGCCACCTACGGCCAAGCTCTGAAAGCTGTTCAAAGCGACGACACTGTCAATGCAGTAGTTTTCGGCTACGACACTTTCGGCAACGCCGTAGTCACCATCGAATTCAAGGGCAAAGCCTCTGTTACTGCAGGAACACCTCCAGGGGGTTATGACGAAATCAAACAGGCTGCCAAAGCTAAAAACATCGAAGTCGATGGCACCTATCAACCGCCCTTAGAGCCTGACGAAGGCAATGGGGGCTTTGTCTCATTTCTGGCTGGTTACGGCGGAATGTTCATCATCATTGGCGTCTGGGTCTATATGATGACTCAAAACCCCATGGCCAGTAAGAAGAAATCTCTGAAACACCGCATCTTCCCCAAAGGCACAGTAACTGAGAAGCTCGACAAATTCGCTGGCAATGACGAAGCCAAAGAAGAAAGTGTTGAAATTATCGAATTCTTGCAAAACCCAACAGCTCTGGCCGAGCATGGCGGTGTTGTACCGAAAGGGGCCTTAATGGTGGGTGAACCAGGTAACGGAAAAACGCTGTTAGCACGTTGTATTGCTGGCGAAGCTGGCGTAACCTTCATCACCATTTCAGGGTCTGACTTTGTCGAAATGTTTGTTGGCATGGGCGCACTAGCCGTTCGTGACTTATTCAAAGATGCTGCAGAACACGCCCCATGTATCGTCTTCATTGATGAAATCGATGCTGTTGGCAGACAACGCGGCACTGGTATGGGTGGCGGCAACGATGAAAGAGAACAAACTTTGAACGAATTGTTGGTACAACTAGATGGCTTCGAAAGAATGCCTGGTGTTTATGTCATTGCTGCTACCAATAGAGCAGACGTACTAGACAAGGCTTTGCTGCGTGCTGGTCGCTTGACTAAAACCATCACAGTTGAAGCCCCTGATTTGCACGCCAGAAAACTGATTCTTGCAGTTCACCGCAAGGGCAAAACTTTCGGCAAAGATGTAGATTTCGATCATATCGCCAACAGCACCTGGGGCTTCTCTGGTGCCGACATTGCTGAGTTGATGAACCGTGCTGTTATCTTAATGCTGCGTCGAGTCACTGCCGCCAAGAAATTAGGCAAGAAGCTGGCTGAAGAAGTCACTTCTGTCGACATCGAAGATGCCATCATCGAAGGTACCATGAAAGCATTGGCATCAAAAAGCACCTCACGCAGACAGGACCCGGCCGTCAAAACTATGCTGGCCTACCACGAAGGTGGTCATGCCGTGGTAGCAGAAGCCGGTTACCAACGTTATTTAGCTTCAGGCAAACTTTGGGCACACCAATGGGGCAATGCAGTGCGTCGTCTGACTATTGTCGGCGCAGCTGGCACAGGCGGACACATGCAAGCTACCCCAGATACCAATACCACAGTGAAAACTGAAGAAGCATTGCTAGGTCAAATCGCTTGCGCTGTCGGGGCAACAATATCAGAACGTTTGTTTACTGGTACTGCCACCACTGGCAATAGCAACGACTTAGAGCATGCTTACAACTATGCAAAAATGATGGTAACAAAGTTCAGCATGTCCGACCTAGGAACAATCTCAGTTGGTGCCGATGAAGACAACCCTAACTTAGGTCGTGAAATGGGCATGGGATCTGGCGCGTACGGATTATCGGAAGAATCAAGCAACCAAATCGACCAAGAAATTTTACGCAAGTTAGCTATGGGCTCTCGCATTGCCATTCGGGCTTTGCTAGAAAGAGAGCAATTCTTGCATGTCTTGGTGAAAAAGTTGGAAGTTGAAGAAACAATTGCTCGCGCCGAATGGGTAGAGCTGTGGAATCAATTCACCCCGGCTTACATTACTGAAGCTCGCATCGAAGAAGAATTGCAAAAATTCTGGCCTCGATTTGTCGAGCTTTCAAGCGCAGTTGAAGCGTAAGCACTAACCCTTTTAACAACCGTTCACAAATGAGCCTGAAGAGCTGCTTTTTTTAGCAGCTCTTCAGGCATAAGAGGAATTCTCATGAAAAAGCCTAACTTACCCAAATTACCAGCTTGGCTAAAAACTATGCCAAAATGGTTAATCATGGTCGGCGTGTTTTTGGTCATATTCTTTGTCACCAATCTCTTCAGCGCTGGCCCTACCGAATACGATGCCTTGCCGTTTGCCCAAAAGGGCGACGGAATCAGAAGCTTCGATACCGCCCTCAGTCTAATTAAGAAAGACGACGGCAAGATCGAGCGCATCACCTACGGCAATGATACCTGGGGCAATCCAGTGATCACCATTAGAAGAACTGGCACTACGCCAACAACTGCCGGCCTCCCTCCAGGAGAGTGGGCCACTGTCAAAGCCCTGGCCGACGAAAAACACATTCCGTTAGACGGCACCTATCAGCTGCCTGTAAAAGCTAAACAAGGCACATGGCGCGAAGCCGTCTGGACAGTCTTCGCAGCCTGGATTCCCTACCTGATTATGGCTGCCGTTATGCTCTTCTTGTTCAAGAAGTTCAATCCAATGAACTCAGGAAAGAACAAAACACCAAAACATCGAATCCACCCCAAAGGCACAGTAAAAGATAAGCTCGACAAATTCGCTGGCAACGATGAAGCCAAACAAGAAAGTGTTGAGATCATCGAATTTTTACAGAATCCTACAGCTCTCGCCAAACATGGTGCAGTTGTGCCCAGAGGTGCCTTAATGGTGGGTGAACCAGGTAACGGAAAAACGCTGTTAGCACGTTGTATTGCTGGCGAAGCTGGCGTAACCTTCATCACCATTTCAGGGTCTGACTTTGTCGAAATGTTTGTTGGCATGGGCGCACTAGCCGTTCGTGACTTATTCAAAGATGCTGCAGAACACGCCCCATGTATCGTCTTCATTGATGAAATCGATGCTGTTGGCAGACAACGCGGCACTGGTATGGGTGGCGGCAACGATGAAAGAGAACAAACTTTAAATGAATTATTGGTGCAACTAGATGGCTTCGAAAGAATGCCTGGTGTTTATGTCATTGCTGCTACCAACAGAGCAGACGTGCTAGACAAAGCTTTGCTGCGTGCTGGTCGTTTGACTAAAACCATCACAGTTGAAGCCCCAGATTTGCACGCCAGAAAACTGATTCTTGCAGTTCACCGCCAAGGCAAAACTTTCGCCAAAGATGTAGATTTCGACCACATCGCTAACAGTACATGGAGCTTCTCTGGTGCTGACATTGCTGAGCTAATGAACCGCTCAGTGATTTTAATGATGCGCAGAGTCACAGCAGCAAAGAAATTGGGCCAAAAGCTAGCTGCCGAGGTCACTTCTGCCGACGTAGAAGATGCCATCATCGAAGGAACGATGAAAGCATTAGCATCAAAAAGCACCTCGCGCAGACAAGACCCTGCAGTCAAAAGAATGTTGGCCTACCACGAAGGTGGTCATGGCTTGGTGACTGAAGCGGGTTATCAACGATGGTTGGCTTCAGGCAAACTTTGGGCACACCAATGGGGCAATGCTCTGCGTCGCTTAACCATTGTTGGTGCAGCTGGCACCGGTGGCCATATGCAAGCTACCCCTGACAGCAGCAGCTCTGTTCAAACAGAAGAAGCTTTAATGGGTAGAATCGCCTCAGCTGTAGGAGCAACAATTGCCGAGCGTATGTACACAGGAACGGCCTCTACAGGCAACAGCAACGACCTAAAACAAGCCTACAACATCGCCAAAATAATGGTGACACGAGTTGGCATGTCGAAACTTGGGGCCCTGTCTGTTGGTGCCGACCAAGAGAACCCCAACCTTGGTAGACAAATGGCTATGGGTTCAGGCGCTTATGGTCTGTCCAATGAGTCTAGCAACCAAATCGACCAAGAAATCTTGGTCAAACTAGCTACTGGCTGTCGCATAGCCCTACGTGCGCTGCTTGAAAGAGAGCAATTTTTGCATGCACTAGCTGACCTGCTGGTAGTAAAAGAAACCATCGCTCGGGCGGAATGGCTAGAGTTGTGGAACAAATACGAACCAGCTTATGTAACCGACGCTCAAGTAGAAGCAGAGCTGAAAAAGATGTGGCCTCGGTTTGAAAGACTTTCGGTTCGCAGAGCCTAAAGAGTTAACAGCCAACAGCAACAAAAAAACTTTCAGGTGAGAACAAGGATGCTCTCGCCTGACACTACAGACAACTTCTTTCTCCACAAGAAACTCTCAACAATCACCAAATAGGTAAACACAAATGTTTAATCAAATAAATTCAAACGACCTGATGTTCGAAGGCAGCGAGGGCTACATTGCCGCTCATCAAAACGTACAAACTGTCGGCACTATAGTGATCGCTGTCGCCTTTGCTATCGGTTACTGGCTTGGCGCAAAAGGTCCAAGCCTGTCCAAACAAGCCAAAACCTGGGCCATCGTTGGTGCAGTTGCTGCCTCAGTTTTTGCTGGCACACTGCTAGGCCTTCAAGGCGGCATAACAATTGTCTTCTGGGCCGGCATTGCTTTCGGTGGCAGCTTCTTCATTGGCAACAGGCAGTACAAGCGCAGCTTGGTAGACAAAGAAGGCAAAGAATAACCACTAACAACCATAAATCACTTAGCCGAGAACATGGATGTTCTCATTTTTCGCCTTTGCACTTGGTAAGCACCTCTCGCAGTTTTTTTAAACAAGAACAATCAGGAACTAACTTGACCAAATCACAAAATCCCGAAACAAATTTTCCCAAACTACTTTAGTAACTGGAGAAACTTACAATGATACCACTATCCAATCTCTCTCTTTACAGCGCCGGCGAACTAGAGGCAGCCATTGATCACGAACTAAAAGCCTTGTGTATGTGCACGCACTACCCGACCGTGGATAACAACATCGGCACACCCAATCTCCCCATCGACCTAATACTGCCCTCCCGACGCTCATTCGGTCGCATTAGCGGTGTCAATGGCACCATCTGGTTGTTCCGCTACAACACAAGCTATACCATTGTCTGCGATGCTCCTGTGTCGCATAAAAAGCTGGAAGCCATGGTGCTCTTAAGTGACAATGACATCAGTATTTCATTACCACGCAAAGACGATGCAACGGGGCCGCTTGTGGTCAAATTCAGTGGCCAAGGCAGCCTCACTCTGGCTAACTTCGTACTGCGACAAGCACTAAACACAGAGCACAGCAGCCAAGCTTAAATTCTCAATTTTCAGAGAAACGCTATGAAAAAACCTATGAAAATATCGTATTCCAAGTCGTTATTTGCAGGCGGTATAGCATCGATTGCAATAATACTGACACTAGTATGGATACTAGTGCCAACCAGCCAACCCGAGCCGCTGCACGGCCAGACTCCGGCACCAGCAGTAGCAAGCACTGACATACCAGTGCTGTGTGACAGCAATAACAACGGTCCCTTTGACGGCAAAGTACTCTATGTGTGTGTCTTTGGTCTAGTCGCAAAAACGGATCTCAAACTAATCGACAAAGAGAGTCGCAACGCCTTTATCGACAAATGGCAGCACAAATTTGATCACGGCGACACACTCAACCAAGAAGAGAGTGCATACAGCGCTATTTCCTCTATGGTCAATGATCTGCACGAGATGCACACGGCCTTCCTTCCACCGAAAGCTGCCTCTCAACTATCAAATGCTGTTCAGGGCGACTTGATTGGCATTGGTGCGCCCATGACTCGTATTGGCATGCGCAGAGCCCTGAAGGCCCTTGGTGAGAATCCATCACAAGAAGCATTAGCGACACTGAACAAAATAACCGAGTCAACTTTATTGGTTGTCTATCCAGCACCAGCAGCTGGCTCACCCGCTGAACTAGCTGGTTTACAACAAGGTGATCAAATTGTAGCAGTCGATGGCAATTCGATTGTAGGCAAGACAATGAAAGAAACTGTTGCCGATATCAGCGGCAATGGACAAGCTGGCACAAAGGTGGTGCTCTCGATTAAACGTCCAAGCAAAGTTGGCTTAGAAGATATAGAAATTGCCATCACTCGTGGCGCCCTGCACTTTCAGCAAGTGAGCACAAAGGCCTTAGACAAAGGCTATCTCTATGTCAGAGTTCTCAGTTTTACCAAAACAGTAGCTACTGAACTGAGCGATGCTTTGTACTTAACCTGCACTGGCAAAGCCCTGCCGTATGACACGAAAGACCTACTGGCCGTGATTCATAGCTACCAGCCAGAGCAAGACTGCGGCATCAAAGGAGTGGTCTTCGACTTTAGAAACAACGGTGGCGGTGTGATGGAAGAAGCCCTTGATATGGGTCAAACCATCATGCAAAGCGGCAATACCGTCACCATCAAAAAAAGAGAAGGTGACCGCAGCGTCGAAGTCAGACAAAAAATTGATGGCGAACACTATGTGCAAGAGCTGGCAGAAAACGGCTCTATCATAAAAAGCGTCAACTCATCCCGGGTCTTTCGCGTCTTACCAAAAATTCCCATGGTCGCCTTGGTCAATGGCATGAGCGCCAGTGCCTCTGAAATTCTAGTGGGCATGCTGCGCGCCAATGGCTTAGCAACGGTAGTCGGCACTCCCTGCTTCGGCAAAGAAGTAGGCCAAGCATTTAAACCCATCGACTTTGGAGCAGCGGTAAAAATTACAACTTTCCGCTTTCTACCTGGGGGAGTCGCTCTAGACTCTGGCATTATCCCAGACTTTGAAATTGAACAGTCTGATGCCTTTATTGACAATCCCACTGTTGGTGAAGACAGCCAACTGGAGAAAGCAATTGAGGTCTTAGGACGAGGCCAAGAAGCTATGAAAGAAGCCCAAACAGCTGCCGCCATCGAAGCAAAAGCAAGGCGCAGCATCGCAGTAAAAGCTGAGCACGACAAACGCGACAGCAAAATCATGAATCAACTAAACCAACAAACCAATTAACAGGACAAACCATGACTGATCAATATGAAGAATTCGGCCTCACATCCGTTTTCAAAAATCACACCGTAGCCCTGATTGTACTAACCAGCACTTTCATCTTTGGGGTGCTCTTCCACATGTTTACTTTTACAGTGCCAGCAGGAAATTCTGCCTTCTTAAACTTCATGGGCAGTATGAAAGTAGAAAAGCGCTACGAACCAGGCCTGCACTTCAAATGGCCACTAGTCGAATCTGTGCAACTCTACCCCTCGCGCACTAGTGCAGAGAATCACACTTCGCAACCACGGGACAATACCCAACAAGTATTGAGCGCCGATTGGAGCGTTGAGCTTTTTGTCAAACCTGAATACTCAGGCGCACTGCTCAAAGAAATCGGAAATTTCGACGCTCTTAAGCAGAAAATTCTTGACCCTTTGATTCAAACTTCGGCTCAAGCAGAAACACCTACCTATTCACCCGAAGATTTGGTGAAAAAACGGCCACAGCTTGTAGCCAATATCCAAACCCGCCTACAAACAGCCGTTGATGACCGCTTAGCTGAATACAAAGTGCCGGCAGGCACAGTAAACATCATTCAAATAGCTTGCCTTAACTTCAATTTCTCTGAACCTTTCAATAAAAGTGTTGAACAAAAAGTAGAGCAAGAACAGAAACGGCTCACTGCTGAGATTGTCAAACAAATAGATATCATCCAAGCAGATGCCGACGGTCAGTCAAAAGAAATCGAAGGTAAAGCCAAAGCTACCAGTACACAATTACTTGGTGATGCCAATGCCTATGCCATCGAAAAAATGGGTGCTGCTTCCAGACTAAATGCCTTACTTGCACCATTTATCCAACTAGAAAAATGGGACGGTGAACCAAGCACAACCGACCTACCAGAAGGTGGACACACTTCTGTAATTCTTGCACCAGTCGCTAAAAGCACCTCAGAAAAAGCAGTGCCTGCTAACGACCAATCAACTAACTAAAGCGGAGCAAAGAGCAATATGAACAGCAAACTTTTAATCAACACAGGCTTGTACACGCTTGCAGCCTTCCTCTTAATGATGTTTTTCGGCCAGCCATTTTATACGGTAAGCTTCGGCAATGTTGGCATCGAAACTTGTTATGGCGCAGTTCGCGGTGCACCGCTAGAAGCCGGAACAGGAGTGAAATTGCCTTGGTGCAAAATTACCGAAATACATGTGCAAGCACGCTCGATTCCCGATATCAAAATCAGCGCTCCGACTATCGACTTACAATTGTTAGACGGCACAGCCACAGTGCAGTACACAATACTTGGCTCAGCTGCCGCCGAGACCTTTCAAGTAGTCGGTCTGGAAGGTGATGTCGAAGACAATATTATTGCCACCGGCTTACAAGAAGCAGCCAAAGCAGTAACAGCTCACTATACAGGCACCGAGCTTTTCTATCAAAGAGAAAAAGCTCAACAAGATATGGCACTAGCTCTGCAAAACTGGGTAGACATATCGGCCAAAGCGCGCGGCTACACTCGCCTGATTGAAATTCAAGGCATTCAGCTAACCTCGGCTCACTTCACCAAGATTTTCGAAGACGCCCTGCAAAACAAAGCTGTAAGAGCGCAAGAATTAGATCGCGCTGACTCAAAAAGAAAAACACAGGTGCAAGGTGCCTTAGGTGACGCCGCCAAAATTACTCGTAATGCCGAAGCTGAAGCAAACAACATCAAGCTTAATGCTGCTGCCGAAGCTAAAGCTATGACGCAAAAAGCCGAGCAGTTAGCAAAAAACCCTGAGCTCTTGTGCTACTTAGCCCGCTCAAAATGGCACGGTCATTTGAGCGAAACTGGTCACGGCGAAACACCGTTTGACCAACTCTGTGAAAAAAAATAATAACGAAGAGGAATATCCGTGATTAAAAAGAAAGATTTTCTCGTTATTCCAGCATACATAGCCTCAGCAGCAGCAGCTACTCAACTGTTACCACAACATATTGGTCTGCCCATTGCTGCAGCACTATGCATTGCCATGCTTACCTACTTCTCCTTGGTGCATCCGACCATAGGAGGGGAACTGCAGATACACCTCATTATCTGGGGCATCGCACTCGGCGCCGGGTTGTTGTTTGCTGACCGCGCGCTAGGCCATCTAGAAGCCCCAGCTGTCAATTTCATGCCTGGTGTTTCCTGGTGGCAAGTGGCATTTGTTGTAACTCAGCAAGTCTTCTATTTTGGTATCCACGCCTTCACTGCCGATGACTAGACATAGCAGCACAAGGTCAAGGGCGCCGCTTAAATCAACTCAATAATATTCAATTCGGAGAAACCGATGTTCCAAGTGCAACACAACTTCAGCAGCGATGACCTCAGCCGCTTAATCAGTCAGGCTCTGAAGAAATGGAGTGATGGCAACAACAAGTTCGAATGTGTCACTATCAAGTGTGATGCTGATGGTCAAGCTTCAGGTTATACATTCATGCGCCGACGCGCCAATGAGAACGACTCAACGACAATAACCTTCACTCACGACCTGATTGAAAGCGGTATCTACGAAAGCACAATTGATGACGGTCTATTTCTCGCACCAGGCAGCCTTGTCTTCAAATATCACCAAGGCCAGGGCTTTGGCGGATGTTCAACCGTCAGCGCCTGCGCCCAAGCTGCTTCAAAAGAACAAACCGAACAAATGCTGGCCAGCCGCTCAACAATGTATTCAGTGCTCTAAATGCGCGGATATCCGGCGGGGAGTTTACACGGCATATCGTACAGACATCCAAGTGGTGGCATTGAAATTGGGATGTCGTTTTGAGATGTTTTTGGGTGGCTAAAATGATGGAGGCTCAAGTAGTAGCTTGAGCCTCCAGAAGCTTCTGTGCAATGAACACAAGAGCCCCTCT
>Ga0209181_10003227_pt1 | contig 25492 bp, 22 predicted proteins | sample MAT05_FD_187208 | JGI IMG/M metagenome (GOLD analysis project Ga0209181, IMG submission 187208) | Freshwater microbial communities from Lake Fryxell liftoff mats and glacier meltwater in Antarctica - MAT-05 (SPAdes) (version 2) | ecosystem: Environmental > Aquatic > Freshwater > Ice > Liftoff...
TTTAAAAACCCCGTTGGTAGTTACAGCCGTATTGGCATTATGATTAAAAGTTACGTTATTGTATTTTTTATATCCGCCTTCATCTATGTTGCGTACAAATTTATAAGGCAGCAGGTCCGCAGTATCCACATAGCTTTCGTACCTGTCCCGTACTTTAAAAAATCCATCAAAAAAAGAATAGGTAGATCCGGTACCAACCAGGTGATAAACAGCTTTTCCGTTGTAGCGTTCCAGCGAAGAAGAAAAGTTTGCTTCTCCGGCGCCCACATACATACCCATGGTGCTGTAATATACTTTCATTTTCACTTCCTCATCAGCTTTAAAGGCGGTGTTCCTGATGTTACAGGTAACATCAAAATTGGTTGTAAAACTTAAACTACAAAGGGCGGTAATTATAAAAGCTGGTTTAAAATAGCTGATCATTTTTTGTTTTTTATTTTAATTCCTAAAATTAATAAACTCCCGATTAGGGCCGGGATAAAAAGGTTAACAAACCAAATGCCAAAAGTTGCTGTCAAAATTCCAAGTGTGTTGCTGCTGTAGGAAAACAATGTCTTTGCAACCGTACCTCTTATGCCCAAATCGGCAATAGCAAAGGAAGGAATGATTGCCAGTATCCAGAACATCACGGTAATGATCCAGAACCCCGTCCATACATTTTGCTCTACCTGCAATAACTGCAGCATAAAGATGTATTGTAAAACGAAAACTACATAACGAAACAACGAAATAGAGAGCAACCTTAACAAAATTTTCGCATCAAATGTTTCTAAAACGTTAACGTATTTTAAAAACCGGTCTGAGTAAGGCAATTTTTGCAGCAGCCGTATCAAGAACTCCATTCTGAAGAAGAAAAAAATAAAGATGAGGGTACCAACTGTGCTGCTATAAAAAAAGATACGTAACCAAAAAAAAGAGATGCCTAACAGGTTTGTTGAAGTGTGAGCATTGAACATTAAGTAAGCCAATCCCAAACAGCCCATCAGCATCGTAATAATTAATTGTGCCATTCCGCCTGCAACAGAAAGTGTTATCGATTTTATGCGTTTACCTTCATCTACAAAAAGGATACGGCCGCCATATTCGCCCATACGGTTGGGTGTGTTTAAAGAAAAAGTTACACCACATAAAACAGATTTGAATGCGGTAATAAAAGACATTGGCTGCAGCACCTGCATCAGCAGCTGCCATTTCCTGGCCTCAAGGCCCCAGTTTACAAAAACAAACAAAATAACCATCCAGAATTTCCATGCACCGGCTCCAAATGGCAGTGTTTTTATCAGTGCTATTGATGCCTCCATGTCGGGCTGCGCCTTTACCTGCTGGTACAGCGAATAAAATAACCATACCGCCAGCAATGGCCCGATAATCCACTTGAGTAATATTTTGATACTTTTGTTCAATACACAATGTTACTTTAATTATTACCAAGTACTGCCCTGGCCTAAAAAAGCAGTACGGTCATGCACAAAAAAAATAACCGGTTTGCAAAAAAAATCAAGCATTATTTTAGGTATCGATCCCGGAACCATCATCATGGGTTACGGATTGATAAAGGTAACGGGTAATCAAATTTCATTACTTGAAATGGGAGTTTTACAACCGGGTAAAGTAAGCGATAGCTACAGAAAGCTACAACTGATCTTTAATACAGTTAGCGGGCTTATCACCAAATACCAGCCCGATTCCTTTGCTATTGAAGCTCCCTTTTTTGGTAAGAATGTGCAGAGTATGCTGAAACTTGGCAGGGCCCAAGGTGTGGCTATTGCTGCGGCCATGCGGCACGGATTGGATGTAACCGAATATTCTCCAAAAAAAGTGAAGCAATCTGTAACCGGGAATGGGAATGCCGCAAAGGAACAGGTAATGAAAATGCTGCAGCAAATCCTGTCGTTTACCGAAGACCCAAAACATTACGATGCTACGGATGCACTGGCGGTTGCAGTATGTCATTATTACCAGCAAAAAACAGCTTTGCCGGGCAGTGGTGAAAAGGTAAGTGGATGGAAAGATTTCCTGGCAAAGAATCCTGATAAAGTAAAGACAAAAAAATAAGCCTGAAATACTTAACCTGCCATTAACAAAATTTAGCGGTGCACGGTTTAATTTCATGCACTTTCATAAGCATTCATTACAAATGGTCATTCGTTCAAAAACATTAAGATTGGTAATTTTAACCAGCACCGTGCTGATTACCATTATTGTGGCCATACAATTAGTGTGGTTGCAAAAAGTATATTTGTACGAAGAGAAACAGTTCAATATCAATGTATCAAAAAGCATCCGCAGTTTATACACCGATATGCAGTTGGTAGGAGATGCATCTGATAACATACAAAAAGTAATCGAGAATGTTAGCCCGGATGTATATTTATTAAAGATTGACTGCAGCCCCAATCTTGATCAGCTATGGAACAATTTAAAAGAAGAGCTCACAGATTTTGATGTATATACCGATTGCCGTGCATCTGTATATGGTGTAACTGAAAAAAAATATATAGCTGAACGGTATATTGATTTGCCTGATGCTTATTTTCCTTCAGCCAATGAAAAAGAACTGCCCGTTTACGAACGGGACTATCCATATATCGCTTTGTATTTCCCCCATCGGGGCCAGTATATCATTAAGCAAATGATTTTCTGGATTGCTTCAAGCGGCCTGCTGCTGCTGGTTTTAATTGGCTTTGGGTTCAGTATTTTTTACCTGTATCGGCAAAAATTTTTTAACGAAACGCAAAGAGATTTTGTAAATAATTTTACGCATGAATTTAAAACGCCGCTGGCTGTAATAAAAATTGCAGCGGATGTGTTGCAACAGCAAAACATTATTGAAAAACCTGAAAAGCTGAAAAATTATGCAGGTATCATTCATGAACAAACATCGCATTTGCAATCGCAGGTGCAACGGTTGCTGGAAATTGCCTATACCGACAGGAGCAGCCTGCCGCTTGCAAAAGAAATATTTGACATTAATTTACTGATAAAGGAATCCATTAACGACCTGCAACCGTTAATAGAACAGCGCAATGCCATTGTTAAAACTAACTTTGCCATGCAGGATGTGATGATTAATGCTGACAGGCCTTATTTAAGGCTATGCCTGATAAACCTGATTGAAAATGCTATTAAATATTCAACAGCACCGGTTATTGACATAAGTACAAAATTGGATGGCGCTGTATTGCTGATTGCCATAAAAGATAATGGCATAGGTATTGCAACAGAACATCAAAAGAAAATATTTGAAAGGTTTTACCGTATAACCGATGGCGAGCTGCATATAACTAAGGGTTTTGGTCTGGGTTTAAATTTTGTGAAAAAAGTTATTGATACGCATCATGGCAAAATTGAAGTAGCCAGTGAGTTGGGAAGCGGAAGCACCTTTACAATTAAATTATCCCTTAAATAAAACGAATAGCATGTCAAAAGGTAAAATATTATTGGCTGAGGATGATCTTTCACTTGGGTTTGTAATTAAAGACTCGTTGCAGGACGTTGGTTTTGAAGTAACCCACTGCCCGGATGGTGAGGTAGCCTGGCAACAGTTTCAAAAGAAAGAATTTGACATTTGCCTGCTGGATATCAACATGCCGGTAAGGGACGGCTTTTCACTGGCAAAAAAAATAAGGCAGCAAAGTGATGTGGTACCGATCATTTTTTTAACTGCAAAAAGTTTACAGGAAGATAAAGTAAAAGGTTTTCAATCTGGCGCCGATGATTATATTACCAAGCCTTTCAGCATTGAAGAACTAATTTTACGAATAGAAGTTTTTTTACGCCGCACCAAAAAATTACAAGCCGATACTAAAGAGGTGTATCAACTGGGCAAATTAAAATTTGTAGTAAACGAATTAAAAATATACTGCGGCAAAGATGTTATAACACTCACACAAAAAGAATCGGACCTGCTTCGTTTTTTTGCACAACACGAAAACAAGGTTTTAAAACGGGATGAGGTATTACTGAATGTTTGGGGCAAGGATGATTATTTTCTGGGCAGAAGCATGGATGTTTTTATTACCAAACTACGTAAGCATTTTAAATCTGATACAAATATAGTACTGGAAACCATACATGGCGTGGGTTTCAGGTTATCCATCAACGAGGGATAGTGCAGTTTTCAATTTTTCATACACAGCTTTTAATTCTTCCTGTGTAGGATTCAGTTTTGGTCTTGTAAAATTTAAATCATTGGCCGAGTTGATGGGCACCAGATGCATATGAGCATGAGGCACTTCAAGCCCGATAACGCTGATACCACATCTTCTACAATCAAAAGTTTTTTCAATGGCATGTGCAATTGGTTTTGCAAATACAAGCATCGCAGCCAGGTAATCATCGGGTACATCAAAAATTTTATTCACTTCAATTTTAGGTACTACCAGTACATGGCCCGTTACCAATGGCTCAATATCCAGAAAGGCAATAAATTTGTCGCTCTCTGCAATTTTATAAGCCGGAATTTCACCATGGATGATTCTTGAAAATATAGTCATAACATATGTTTCGGTAAATATAGTGTACAAAAAAATCCCATTCACCTGCTGTTGAATGGGATTAAAATATTTTATTGATATTTAAAGTTCAATCTTTTCAACCTTAAATTTAAGTACCCCGGCAGGTACCGTTACATCAACCACATCGCCTATAATTTTTCCTAACAAACTGTTTCCAATGGGCGAAGTAACTGAAATTTTTCCCAGTTTAAGATCTGCCTCATTTTCCGAAACAATTTTATAAGTTACCTGCTTCTTTGTATTCATATTGGTTAAAGTAACCTTGGTCAGTATTGATACTTTGCTTGTATCAATATTACTTTCATCCAGAATACGGGCATTGGAAATAACACCTTCAAGCTGCTTTATTTTAGCTTCCAGCATACCCTGTGCTTCTTTGGCTGCATCGTATTCAGCATTTTCCTTCAGATCGCCCTTTTCTCTTGCCTCGGCAATAGCATGGCTTGCTGCGGGCCTGTCAACACCTTTCATGTGCTGTAACTCTTCCTTTAGTCTTTCAAACGTTTCTGCTGTTACATAATTGGTTGCATTCATAAAACTCAGTTTAAACAATAAAAAAAATACAACGCCTCAGATAGCCTAAGGCGTTGCATGTATTACAAAAATAGTGAAAAAATTATATTTCCAGCTTTTCCAGTATAACCGCACTCATTTTATAAAAGGCTTCCTCCGAATAACCGGCAATATGTGGCGTCAAAATCACATTTGCTTGTAATTTAAGGTAGTCCAATTCGGCTTTTTCATGTGCTTTATAATTGGCTAATTTTTCATTTTCCAGCACATCAAGTGCAACACCAGCTATTGTACCATGTTTTAAAGCATCAATCAGTGCTGAAGTTTGCACAACCTTACCACGAGATGTATTTATAATAAAAGGCTTTTGCTTGAGCGATTTAAAGAAATCTTCATTAGCCATATGCCTGGTATCTTTCGTAAGCGGAACATGAAAGCTGATCACATCGGCATATCTGCAAATATGATCCAGATTGGCCTCTTTAACATTCGCCTGTCCAAAACCATACTTGTTTTTATCATATGCAAGAATGGTTACATCAAAAATCGAAAGCAATTTTGCAAAACTGCTGCCTGTATTTCCATAACCAATAATACCAACAGTTTTACCGGTAAGTTCAATACCCCTGTTTTCTTCCCGTATCCATTTACCATTTTTTATTTCATTAAAACTGCTACTGATCTTATTCATCAAATTCAATAACAGGCCCAAAGCGTGCTCTGCTACTGCATTGCGATTGCCTTCGGGGCTGCTCACACATTTTATCCCCTTGCTTTCTGCATAACCTACATCAATTAATTCCATGCCGCTACCCAGTCTGCCTATCCATTTTAACTGAAGGGCATGATCTAAAATATCTTTATCAATTTTTATCCTGGTGGTTACAATTAATCCCACTGCGGTATCAACAAGTTTATACAACTCGTCATAAGTTATTTCAGGAAGATACAAAACCGTAAATCCTTTCTGTTGCAATGTTTCCGTCAATACATCATGTACCTTTGCTGTAACGATCACTATTTTTTCTACACTCATTTTGATGCGATCATACTTATTTCTACATTAACATTTTTAGGCAGGCCTTTTACTGCAACTGTTTCTCTGGCGGGATAATCAGACGTAAAATAACTGCCATAAATTTCGTTTACAGCAGCAAACAAACTCATATCACTCAAGAATATGGTAGTTTTAATCACGTTAGAAAATTCCATACCGGCCTCCGTTAATATAGCTTTCAGATTTTTCATAACCTGGTTAATTTCTTCTGTAAGGTTTGCATTTGCCAGTTCGCCGCTGTTTGGCACTAAAGCCACCTGGCCCGATATAAAAAGCATATCACCCGTCATTACGGCCTGATTATAAGGCCCGATAGGCGCAGGTGCATTGGGTGTGTTGATTATCTTTTTCATGTTTATTTCTGTTTATTTTCTTAATTGCAAATATATCTTTTCTCAACCACCTATTTTTGTAAAAAAATTGTATGATTGTTGTTGCTGCATCGGATAGTGAATGGAACGAGCTGACTGGCTTACGAAGTAATGTTGAGTGGCAACGGGTGGCACATGCATCAGACTTTAAGCAATACAAAAATGCTGAAGCTTTTTTTTCTTTAACACCGGATGAAATACCGGCGGCATTTGAATCTATTACAAAGCCGGTTATTGTTAACTCGGTTATTGAAACACTAACCGACCTGTTTTTACCGCCAAATGTTTACCGTATAAATGGATGGACGACCTTTTTACACCGGTCTGTTTGGGAGATTGCTGGGGCTACCAGCGAAGAAATTGAGGCTGTTTTTGAAATGCTGAATATCAAAATTAGTTTTGTAAAAGATGAACCTGGCTTTATAAGTGCAAGGGTAATTGCCATGATCATTAATGAAGGCTATTTTGCTTTGGAAGATAATGTAAGCAGTAAAGCAGAAATTGATACCGCTATGAAACTAGGTACCAACTACCCTTTCGGTCCCTTTGAATGGGCTGCGCAGATTGGCACCGGAAATATTTTAGCATTGCTGCAAAAACTTTATTTAACCGACAGCCGGTACAAACCTTCGCAACTTTTAATAACAGAAACAGCAGAAAAAAAATAATGGCCCTTATTTTAAATATAGATACCGCTACAGAAAACGCACATGTAAGTCTTGCAAAAGATGGGCAGGTTTTGCATGCACTCAGCAACGGGTCGCAAAAAGAACATGCTAAATTTTTACAGTCAGCAATAAAGGAGTTAATAAAAACAGCAGGTGTAAATATCAAAGAAGTTGATGCAGTTGCGGTAACAGCAGGGCCAGGTTCATACACCGGTTTACGGGTTGGTATGGCCAGTGCAAAAGGTTTATGTTATGCTTTAAAAATCCCATTAATTACAATTGGTACGCTGGAAGTTTTAACGGTTTCTGCACTGCGGCTTTACCCGCCACCGGCAGATGAACATATTTTATTTTGCCCGATTATGGATGCCCGGCGGATGGAAGTTTTTACGGCAATTTATCATCAGAATCTTCAGGAATACCTGCAGCCCTGCGCCATGATACTGAACGAATTTTCTTTTGAAAAAGAATTTATGAATAATAAAATCATGTTTTTTGGAAGCGGTTCAGATAAATGGAAACAGGTGTGCAATCATCCAAATGCGCTTTTTAAATCCGTCTCCATTTTGCCAGAATCATTCATTACAGCCTCAAATACCCTGTTTTTAGAAAAAAAATTTACCGATCTGGCCTGTAGCGAACCTTTCTATCTAAAAGAATTTCAGTCAGTTATCTAAATCTGAAATAATATTTCAAAAAAAAACGTTATTACTTAACGAATATATATAGTTGCATAACCAATTAATGGTATATTTGTAATGTTCAAACATTGTTCAAGCATATTAAAATTAAATTCTATGATGGTTGCATCTCAAAAAGAGCAGGACAACTCTGGTTCTGCCAAGAATTCTCCAATTAATGTAGATTACATTGCGCTTAAAAAAGCAGCATTGGTGCTACGGGCTTTAAATCACAAGCTTCGTCAGCAATTATTGAAATTAATTGAAGATGAAAAAAAGATTACCGTAACAGAAATTTATGTTCGCCTACGTCTGGAGCAGTCTGTAGCTTCTCAACATCTTGCTATTTTGCGTAAAGCAGGTATTGTAAACACCGAGCGTGATGGAAAATTTATTTTCTACACGGTTAACTACAAACGCATCGACGAAATCAGCCAGTTTGTAAAAGATCTGGTAGGTTAAAATTTCTGCAAAAAAGTATGTAAAGCGTTTGGGCAAATTGCCTGAACGCTTTTTTTATTTTAACTTTACCATTTACTTCAAGCAAATAATTTATTATGTTTATAAAACAATTGTACACCAGTTGCCTTAGTGAGGCTGCATACTATATAGAAAGTGAAGGCGAAGTTGCCATTATAGATCCGTTAAGAGACACGGAGGAATATATTAAGCTGGCCAAAGAAAACAATGCAGGCATTAAATACATTTTTGAAACGCATTTTCATGCCGATTTTGTAAGCGGACATATTGACTTGAGTAAAAAAACCGGGGCACCCATTATTTATGGGCCGGGTGCAATAACCAATTACGATGTACACAATGCACAAGACAACGAAATTTTTAAACTCGGAAAAATAACCATACAGGTTTTGCATACACCGGGCCACACATTAGAAAGCAGTTGTTATTTACTGCGTGATGAAAATAATAAACCCCACGCTATATTTACCGGCGATACTTTATTTGTTGGCGATGTGGGCCGCCCCGACCTGAGCAGCGGAAACATGACCAGTTCAGAACTGGCCGGCATTATGTACGAAACGATACAAAATAAAATATTGCCGCTGGCTGATGATGTAATTGTTTACCCCGCACACGGGGCAGGCAGCAGTTGCGGCAAAAGTATGGGGCCCGAAACCTTCAGCACTATTGGAGAACAGAAAAAAAGTAATTATGCCTTGCAATCCCAAAGCAAAGAAGCTTTTGTTACTGCAGTAACGGACGGACTCTCTGTCCCACCAAAATATTTTGCCATTAATGCACAAATAAATATGCAGGGTTACACAAGCTTAGATACAGTTAAGCAAAAAGCATTAACGCCATTATCGCTTACTGAATTTAAAAAGCTGAAAGCCGATGATGTAATTATTTTAGATACACGCCACGCCTCTGTTTTTACGCAGGGATTTATACCCGGCAGTATTTTTATTGGGTTAGAAGGCCGCTTTGCTGAATGGGCAGGCAGTTTATTATCTTTTACCAAACCAATGGTTTTGGTAACCGAACCGGACAAGGAAGAAGAAAGTGTTATTCGCTTATCCAGGGTTGGGTTTGATAAATTTGTGGGTTATTTAAATGGAGGATTTGAGGCCTGGCAAAATGCCGGCGAACGGGTTGATATGATTGTTGATATCGAAGCCGATGAACTGGCCATGGATATGCCGCACGACCCTAATTTGGTGGTGGTGGATGTTAGAAGAGAAACTGAATTTGCCGATGGGCATGTTGCCGGCGCACAAAACCTGCCGCTGAATGAAATGAATGATGTTTTAAACCTTTCGCATTTTGAAGATACCCAGAATTTATATGTGCATTGCGCAGGCGGTTACCGCAGTGTAATTGCTGCTTCGCTTTTAAAACGTGAGGGCACACATAACCTGAGAAATATTTTGGGTGGTTGGGCAAAAATAAAGGAACAAGAAACTATTAAAGTTGAGAAGGAAGCGAGTGTTTTGAATTGATTAAAATTGGGGATTGAACCGTTTTTTTATTGTCAATCTATTTTTCTTATGAGAATCATTTTAACCCGGATTTTAGAATTGAAAATCTATTGCGGATTTCAACAGCAAAATCCGGGTTAAATTTCATTTACAGCGGTGCTGTTTACATAAATCTAGTTGGATTCTTCACGTATTTTTTATTTGATTTACGCCATTCTATTTTATCAAAATAACATTGCCATACATTTCTACAGGGCCGCAGAAGGTATTTGCCTTTAAATAATAAACATAGTTTCCGGGATTTGCTTTTTTCCCTTTAAAAAAACCATCCCAGCAAACAAATGGGTTATTGGTTTCAAAAACCTTTTGTCCCAAATAATTGTAAATAATGAAATTAAGATTTTGAACAACTGCCGGATATTTAATTCCAAAACAATCGTTTAACCCATCATTATTGGGAGTAAAAGAATTGGGTAGCTCAAGTGCTTCCTTTCGATTTACTAATACAGTCACCGTATCATTGCTGATGCATCCATTACTGCCGCTGCCCGTAACTATATAAGTTGTTGTAACCCGTGGACTTGCAATTGGATTAGAAATCTGGCTATTGTTTAAAGTGGCAGCAGGCACCCAGGAATATTGCAATGCACCACTGGCCAACAGGCGTGCTGTGGGTATAGTACAATCAATATCATTTGATTTTGTTGCCATAACAACAGGCAGGGGTTTTATTGTAACCTGTACCGAATCGGTTGCGGAGCAACCGTTAGCATCTGTTATGGTAAAATAAAATTTAGTGGAAGTATTTACAGTGGCAACTGGGTTTTGAATGCTACTGTTATTTAGATACACAGCCGGTGCCCAGGAATAACTACCAACGGATCCGCTTCCGGTTAACGTTGTAGTAATTGGCATATCCGAACAAAAAGATTGATCAGACCCTGTTTCTGCTGTTACTACTGTAATGTTTATATTTTTAACGGAGCTGTCTTTACAGCCGTTTATATCTGTCGCAATTAATTTTACATTGTATGTTCCCGAACTTGTGTAGGTGTGTACAGCGTTTTGTGTATTGGCTGTGGTGCCATCTCCAAAATACCATTGCCAGGAAATTATCGGATAAGTATTTGTGTAACCATCCCCCTCAAATAAAACGATATTACAATTATTGACAGAGTCTGCAATATTTACCGAATCAATATTGGGTTTAAACAAAACAGTATCGTATGGTATAACAAGGTTAAAAACTCCTATGCCATCATTGCCTGCTGTTGCACCCCATGCATTATTTGCATCTTGTAATATTACACCATTTGCGCCACCGGTGGGTATTGGCGTTACATTGGCTGGAAACGAACTGCCACTAATAAATGAAACTCCACCACCACCGCCACCGCCAGGGCCTGACCTGCCACCAGGCACAATAGATCCATTCGTGTTGGCACCTTTGCCGCCTCTGGTATCTAAATTAAGGTTACCTAAAATACTGGTATAACTTAGTAATATGGTACCGCCTGCACCGCCTGCACTATTTCCATCATTGCAATTGGGAATCCCGCCGCAAGTGCTGGCATCATATCCATCTGCACGAATAAATTCTTCATACATTTCAAGACTTTCTGTGATGATAATAATTATGCCTCCTCCATTACCTGCATTGGGTACCGTTACACCGGAATTATCAAAATGCCCGGCTCCCCCGCCGCCGCCCATAAATATTTTATTTACTGCACTGTTATAAAGAAGTGGCGCACCACCAACCCCGCCATTATTTAATGCTGTGGCATTGCAACTATCAGATTGATAACCTCCATGCCCTCCTGCACCGCCATTACCACCTCCACCGCCGCCACTATTATGGCTGTTACCACCGCCACCACCGGCGGCAATATTTCCTTTTCCTTTAATCAGATTTTGTGAAACAGTACCAATACTTTCGCCTCTTAAAGCAGCATAATCGCTGCCGGCAGGATAGTAATAATTATTTTGATTACAACTGCCTGCACTGCTGGCTGCATTAAAACCCGCTGCCCCCCTAAAGCCCCTGCCTGTAACATAAATATCTTCAACCGATGTTATACTAATTGTTGCATACACTGCAATAATACCTCCTTTAGCCCCGTCCCAGGTGTCGCATGTTAAGCCACCACTAAAGTATCCGTTTTTATATTTTGGAACCCTTACCAATTGTACCACACCATCGGGTATATCATAACCACGGATGAGATTATTTAAAAAGGTTAATGTATTACCCGATTTGGCACTGATGAAATTAAATTCGTAATTGCCGGCATTACCATAATCCAGTATGGTTCCAAATGCAGGCGTGTTGCTGGTATCAATAATAGCGCCTTTCATCTGTATCATTAATACCGTATCACCGGTATTGAATGCAGTGGCATCATCAACAGTAATTGAATTTGTACAAATATCAAATGCCAAAACCGCGGCATAGGCATTGATGGTTTCAGGAGGATCGTGCCGTGGCTTGTTTACAACATGATTACCGGATGAATTTAAGTTGGGTGTTTTTACCTGGCTAAAAGCATGATTTGAAATTAACAGCAATATCAATAAAACTTTTTTCATTAGAATTATTTAAACCCTGTTCTTAAATTATCCATTCAAAATTACTTTTATTGAAATTCACCCTTCTGCTGCTCTGCAAGGTACTTATCCAATGCTTTTTTGCCAAACTGTTTAAACACTACCGGTGTTACAATCATATCCAGTAAAGTTGAACTAACCAATCCACCCAAAATAACCGTGGCAACAGGATATAAAATTTCTTTACCCGAAGCCGTGGCATCCAATGTAAGTGGTATTAATGCCAATGCTGCTACCAATGCAGTCATCAGCACAGGTACCAATCTTTCCAATGAACCACGTACGATCATTTTATCGCCAAAGACTTCGCCTTCATGTTGCACCAAATGAATGTAATGGCTTATCATCATAATGCCGTTTCTTGATGCAATACCGGTAAGCGTAATAAAGCCAACCATTGTTGCAATAGAGAATACACCGCCCGTTAACATGACCGCTACCACGCTACCAATTAACGCCAATGGAATATTGAGCATGATCTGCAACACAATCCGGCTGCTTTTGAAATGGCTGTACAGTACCAAAAAAATACCGGCAAAAGAAAAAATACTAAGTATCGTAATTAGTTTAGACGCAGATTGCTGGCTTTCAAATTGGCCACCCCATTGCATGTAATAACCTTCTTCTAATTTCAGTTCGTTTTTTACTTTCTCCTGCATTTCTTTAACCGTGCTGCCCAAATCTCTACCTTGAACATTTGCTGAAACAACAATTCTTCGTTGCGTATTTTCGTGGTTTACACTACTGATGCTGTTTTCTAATTCTACTTTAGCAATTTGTTCCAGAGGAATCAACGAACCATCTGCCGTAGCAATCTGTGTATTTTTTATCGCATCAATATTTTTACGGGTGCTGTCATCTGTACGCAATACAATGTCAAATGTTTTTTGTCCGTCCAATATCTGGCTTACAACTTTACCATTGTAAAACACTTCTATGTCTTCTGCAACTTTACCTGCCTGCAGGCCATATCGCTGCAAAGCATTACGGTCAATCTTTACCATTAGTTGCGGCACCATTACCTGGTTTTCTACCTGTACATCTACAGCACCGGGAACGGTACTGATTGTTGAACGTAACTGTTCCGCTGTAGAACGAAGCGTTGTCAAATCATTTCCAAAAATCTTGATGGCTATCTGTGCCCGTACACCACTTAACAAATGATCGAGCCTGTGAGAGATAGGCTGACCGATATTAATGGTGACTCCTTTTAATACCGACAAATTGTTACGGATGTCTTCCAGCACTATTTTCTTGTTGCGTCCGCCGGGTTTTAAGGTTACGTCAATTTCGGAATAACTGGGTGGCTCCGCATGTTCATCCAATTCGGCCCTTCCGGTTCTACGTGAGGTAAGGGCTACTTCCGGTACTTTTAAAATTTGTTTTTCAGCTATCGTTCCTAATTTATTGGATTCATCTAATGAAGTACCTGCGGGTGCCAATACATTTACCGTATAACTTCCTTCATTAAATGGCGGTAAAAATTCTGTACCAAAAAAAGGAATGATTGCAGCCGATACAATAATTAATGCAACAGCAACTCCAATAATTGCTTTGGGGCGTTGTAAACCCCAATGCAATAATTTTTTATCTTTCTTTTTTAACCATTTTACTAACGGACTGTCGTCCTCATGGGCAGCATCGAACTCACCCCCCGCCCGCTCATTGTCTATTGCCCCTTGCTCATTGCCCATTACCCATTGCCTATTGCCTATTGCCCTTTCCTCATTGCCTATTTTCTTCCGCTTCCAAAACGCAAAATTAATATGGGCTAAATGTTTTTTCTTACTCAATAAATAACTGCACAGCACCGGTGTAAGTGTTAACGAAACTACCAACGATGCAACGATGGAAGTAATGTACGCAATACCTAGTGGAGCAAAAATCTTTCCTTCTATTCCCTGTAAGTAAAACAACGGAATAAAAACAAGCACCACAATAATAGTAGCATACACAATAGAGTTACGTACTTCACTGCTGGCTTCGTAGATGACTTGTATCAGCGGCCTTGGGCGTTCACTTGCCCAGTTTTCTTTCATACGCCGATATACATTCTCTACATCCACAATAGCATCATCCACCAATTCGCCAATAGCAATGGCAAGACCACCCAGTGTAAGTGTGTTGATAGAAATATCAAACATTTTAAAAACAATCGCACTGATGATAAGTGACAATGGTATTGCAGTAAGTGTTATAATCGTTGTTCTGAAATTGAGCAGGAACAAAAACAGGATAATAATTATCAGTATAAATCCATCCCGCAGTGCATGTTCTACATTGGTGAGCGAAGTTGCAATAAAACTCTTTTGCTGAAATACATCTGTGTTGATATGTATATCTTTTGGCAGTGATGTTTTTATATCTTCAATCGCCTTTAATATATCATCGGTAAGCGTAATGGTGCTGGCACCGGGTTGTTTTTCTATACTCAGTATCACCGCAGGCTTTCCATTAAAAGAACCATCGCCTCTTTTGATAGGCCCTCCAAATTTCACTTCGGCCACCTGCTGTAATAAAACCGGCGAGCCGTTGCGGTTTGCAACAACTGTAATTTTTAAATCTTCCAATGTATTGGCACGGCCTATGTTTCTTATCAATACTTCCGAGCCTTTATTGTCAATAAAACCACCGGTGGTGTTTAGGTTGGTTAATTGCAAAGCATTATCAACATCATTGATGGATAAATTATACTGCCGCAACTTGTCTGATGATATCAACACCTGGTATTGCAACCGTTCGCCGCCAATTGGTATTACCTGGCTTACTCCTTTTACACTTAATAATCTTCTGCGAATAGTAAAATCTGCTAAGGTTCTTAAATCTGCCGGTGAAGTGGTATCACTGGTTATCGCCATCATCATTATTTGTCCCATGATGGAACTGATGGGCCCCATTTGCGGTGTTATACCGTTTGGCAATTGCACACTCTGCAATTTTTCTGCCGTCAGTTGCCTGGCTCGGTACACTTCTGTATTCCAGTCAAACTCAACAAACACCATTCCCAATCCTGGTGATGCAACCGAACGAACTACTTCCACGCCCGGTGCACCATTCAACTGTGTTTCCACCGGAAGGTTTACTTGTGTTTCAATTTCTTCAGGCGCCATACCGTTAGCTTCCAAAAAAATGGTTACTCTTGGCCTGTTCAAATCAGGCAGAACATCAACCGGTAATTTGACTAAGGTAAATACACCATACACCATTATCAATGCGGCCAAAGAAACAACCAGCAGCCTGTTCTTCAGCGAAAAAAGAATGAGTTTGTTGAGCATTGTTTTAGTTTAGTTTTTAATCCATCAAATTTCAATTGGGCCTATTTCCCCTTCAGCCAATCATTAAATTCTTTAATTTCTTTATTTTGATCAGCAATTATTTTTTGCGATAGTTTCTTTAACTCATAATTTTTACCGTGTGATATTTCATCCCCGGCCATTGTTACAGCACTTTCATGATGGGGTATCATCATCATTACAAAATCTTTATCTGCATCGCCTGACATTTTCATTCCTTTCATTTTGTCCATCATCTTATTCATAGTTTCCATCAGTTCATTATGCTCACCTGCTGCGTGACCGGCACCTGCATTCGCTTTTGTTTCAGCAGGTTTGTGATTAGCTATCATCGTCTTTAATTCTTCTATTTCCTTCTTTTGTGCATCAATAATGTTTTGTGCCATTGTTTTTATTTTATCGTCTTTGGCTTTTGGCAGATACTCCAGGGCCATATCAATGGCACTTTGGTGATGGGGTATCATCATATTGGCAAAGTCAAGGTCAAAATCGCCGGTCATCTTCATCGCATTCATGCCAGCCATCATAGTAGTCATTGATTGCGGCATTTCATTGCTCATGTTTTTCATGTCCATGTTATCCGTGTGATCCATTTTTGACATCGTAGTATCCGTATCGGTTTTAACTGAACTGCTACTGCTGTTATCGCAGGACTGGAAGAAAAGGCCGGCTGTAAATAAAGCGGCTGTAATTAGCATTGTACTTTTCATAATTTTAAATTTAATTGTTTATAAAGATTGATTGTTGTTTACGTTTTTGATTTTAACAGGCTTGCATCAATAGCAATCCTCCTGCCACACAAAGGGCAATCATCCGGGTTAATTGTTTATTTCTTAATGCTTAAATTAAATTCAATCCGTAAAAGTTCCCAGGCTATTGCAATTTTTCCGTTACCATTTTTATCATCTTCTATATAATATTGTAACCGTTCTGTTATTTGCTGTTGTTGTATTGGCTTTAACTTTATTCTTACTACATCTTCTTGCAGCAAATAATCATCTGTTAAATGCTGATCCCAGTTTTTGTTGATAATAATTGTCCATTCCTCTTTTCCGGGAATGGTGAAAATGGCATACTTGCCTTTTGGTATAGTTGTACCAGCCACCATAAAATCTTTATCAATTTCGATGTTGGTTGCATTATGAGCACCAGTTACCCAAACATCATTGTAGGGAACCAGGCCACCCCAAATCGTTCTGCCACGTACACCGGGTGAATGATAATTGATGGTGATACTGGCACCTCCGATTTTACCAACCGCAGCAGATTTTATACTTCGTTTGCTGGTATCGCCTTTTGCATTGGGGTTGTAGCAAACCTCCTCCGTTTTCTTTGACTGCTGTGCCTGTGCAATAGTTGTTGTGCTGCATACTAATAATACAAATACCAATATTTTATTGAATTGCATAACCCATGTTTTAACTGCTGAAAAATTATAGGTAAAAGAGTTTGACTGCTGCCAAACCCTTTTACACAAAAAATTAATGCCCCTCGTGGCCACCTTCTTTCGTATCATGTCCTTCCGTTGCTTTCTTTATATCGTCCGCTGTTCCTTCTTTTACATCCATTACAAAATCTACGGTATGCACTTTTCCGGCACTTTGAAATTGGATCCAGCCACGATAAATGCCGGGCTTTTTGAAAGTTGTATGCAAATCAAACTTGCCGGCACTCACATCCGGATGCACATGCAGGTATTCCTTATCATTTAAACTAACCACTACCATGTGTGCTTTTGCGCCGAGATAATTTTCCAGTGTATTTACATCAACAGCTTTACCGTTTTGTGTTAGCTCACCTGCAATATGCATTTGTGCGCCGGTAATTAATTTGCCGCCTGTTGCTTGCAGGGTTACCGTAAAGTTGTCTGATATGCCTGTTAATTTATTTGCATTGTATGTAACAGCTGCTTTTGCTGTGCCTTTCACATTTACAGCAATCTTTTCTACCTGGTGGCTACCACCGCTTGGCATGTAATCTGCAAACAAAGTATAGTCTCCACCATTTGCAAAACGAGTTTCATTTTTACCGGGACCATTGCTGTACGATTTACTATTTTCCAATACCATTATTTTGTAAGAGCCATCGGCCTGGTAATCGGGATGGATATGTTCAAAATAACTGAGGTCGTTGCTTACCACTATTAAATGAATTTTCTTTTCATGCTGTACATCCAGCGGTACTGCGTCAGTTTCTTTGCCTACCACTTTTGGAGTAAAGGTTAATACAGCAGCTTTGCCAGCTTCTACCTGGCCGGGTGCAGCAGCAAATTCCATTTTGTATGTAAGGCCATTATCAACGCCATCAAAATGTTCCAGCGTCATGCCACATACCGGGCAGTTGCCTTCCTTATCATAAGTTTTTCCTTTTTCACAATTCATTGGGCAGCGGTATTGATGTGCATGTTCGCCGGTGGTTGCAGTACTGTCTGTTACTGTTGTTTTTTCAGTAGATGCATTGTTATTGCAAGCCGATAAAAATGCGATAGTGCAGATGGCAATTACAGCCGTTGTAAGTTTAAATACCTGTTTCATTTTTTTATTTTTTGTTTATTGATTTAATTATGATTGTGCCCGTCGTGATTTTCTTCTACTTTTTCAGTCTTTACTTTTTTTAATGCCATATTACATACCGGGCATTTACCTTCTTTATTATAAGTTTTATCGCCTTCACATTTCATGGGGCATTTATACTGAACTTTTACAACGTCAGTTCCTTTTGCTTTTAACTTCATGTTACATTCCGGGCATTTGCCTGCTTTGCTGTATGTTTTTTCGCCTTCACATTTCATGGGGCAGTAATAAACAGTATCAGCAACTGCAACATTGGCTGCTTTAACTTTGGTTTTAGAGGACTGTGCATTTACTGAGCTAAAGCAAACTATTGCCATAGCCATTAATAAAATTCCTTTTACTTGTTTCATTTTTATTGATTTTTATTTTTAAATAATTATTGGTTCAGGTAAATCATTTTCATTTGATAAACATTGGTGGTTACTACCCTTTCGCCATCTTCAGTTCCTTTATTGATCACTGTGAATTTATCATTGCTCTGTCCTTTTACTACAAAGCTGATGCTGTATTGCTCTGCCTTATCTTTAATAAAAATGGCAGGCTTGCCATTAACGTCGGTAATGGCTTCATTGGGTATTACCACCTGCCGGATAACTTCATTCCCCGTCATTCTTACATTGATATTCTCTCCAATTTTAAACTGGCTGTTTGGATTCAAAATTTCAAATACAACTTTCTGCGATTGATTGTCTGCATTCACGGTTTGTGCGGTGCTTGTCATTTTAAGTTTGTAACTCAGTGTATCAGTATTTGAAGTGACTGTAAAAGAAGTAGCTGATTTTAGTTTGGCAACATCTGCAGTAAATACCTGTGCTTCCACAAACACCTGGTTCAGGTTGGTAACTTCAAACAAGGTTTCACCTGTATTTACTACTGCACCAATTGAATAGTTGAAAGTACCTACCACCCCATTAATTGGAGACGTAAGGGTTACCAGTTTTGTACTTCCTACATTTCTTCCGCCATTGTTATCAAATAATTCTTTGTTTTTTCTTGCACTTTCGAACCGGGCTTTTGCTTCCGTTACATCTTTTTTGGCTGCAATGTCTTCAATGGTTTTTAATCTATCATATTGTGCTTTGGCTGCTTCATACTCTGCATTTACTGTATTGCGTTGCGAAATAATACTGATTTGAGTACCTGCATCTACCTGTTGCTCCACCACTGCAAGCACCTGTCCACGGCCAACCTGCTGACCGGGTGTTACCCTTAACGCAACAATTTTTCCTGTTTGCGGCGATTGTATAACAGCCCTTCCCTGTGGTGCAGCCGTTACTGTTCCTAACAAAACGGTTGACTCGTTAAAATCGCCGGCGCCTATCTTCTGCGTAAGAATATTAAACAGGAACTGTGTTTCTTTTTCAATGATAAAAGTGGTAGATGAGCCACCCGCCTTTGCAGCACCGCCTCCATGGTCTTCGCCATCATGTGCTGATAAAGTATTGTATGTTGCTGTGGGTAGTAAACAAAAGATGATTATCGCAGTGGTGGTTATTTTCCTGTTTCTTTTTTTACTGATAAAAAACATTGCTATTACTCCAATCAACAACCCCATTAATCCAAAAAACCAATTGCTGCTGTACCAGTGTGCTTGCGGTTCCTTTGTAGTTTCGGCAACTGCCAATTTTTTTCCTGCTTCAATATTATTTACCTGTATTAAATCGGCACCAGCAGCGCTATTAATATCTGCAACTAAACTGTATGCTTTCTTTTCAGGGAATATTGCTTTCAGTTCGTACACTCCCTTATCGAGCCGGGTTATTGTTACTTTAATATTGGGGTTTCCGGCAACGGTGATTGCTAAGCCTGCTGTATCAAGGGGCTTATTGGTATTATACCCGCTGATAAACAATTTCAGCACCGCTTCTTTCCCCGGAGTAAGGGGGCTGTATTTAACCAGCAACTCATATTTATCAGAAAAAGCCTCTGAAGAAAAATAACTGGTAGCAGTAGCCCCGGTTTTTTTTGCATCGCCGTGGCCCTCATCTCCATGTGCGAAGGCTAATGAAGGTAACCACAATAAAATAATTAATAATCGTTTCATAATTGTCCCATTAAATATTGATAATTGATAACACTCAGGTTATAGTTTTTTATGGCTTCTAAATATTTCTGGTAAATGGTATACGCATCATTACTGTTTCTCAACAGACTGATAAAGTCAATTTCTCCACTTGCAAAAAAGCGCTGCGAAGTAGTAATTACTTCCCGGGCTTTAGGCAAACCTGTTTGTTGATAGTATTGTACCGATTGCCAGTTGCTTTGCATTTCTCCGCCTGCATTGATGGCCTGTAAAGATAATTCCTGCTGCAACCCTTCCTGTTTGCTTTGTAAAACCAGTTGCTCAGTTTTAGCCGCATTAAGCTGGCTTTTGTATTGGCCGTACCATACAGGAATGGTAACGCCAAAACGGAAACGGTTATACCATTTTGTATCTTTTTCGCCCTGGTTAAAATAGCCGAAAGCAAATCCGGGTAAAGCCTTGCTTTTTTGCAGAGCAATATTTTGTTTGGCATTTAATTGTTGCTGCTGCAATAGCTGAACAGAAGGATTGTAAAACAATGGGGTTGAATCCGGTACCAGCCAATTTTGCCTGTTGCCGGCAGAAATAGTTAATGGCTGCACCATAAAATCATCCTTCACACCTGTGTGCCATTGCAATTGTGCCTTTGCAGATTTGGCCCTGGTAATTGCCTGTACATATTGATTGTGAATTTCGCCGTATTGCGTTTCGGCATAAGTTTGTTGCAGGTAATCTATCTGCCCTGCATTAAACTGGCGGATGGCAGAAAGCTTTATTTTTTCATACAAAGTATCCTGGATAAATAATTGTTTTACCAGCGAATCACCAAACTGAACTTCCAGGTATAACAGTTTCACCCTGTACTTTAACGCTGCTTCTGTAATTTGTTTTTCTTTTTGTGCAATTGCAATTTGTCCTTTTTGCAAACGGTACTGGTTTTTGTAAACAGCAGGAAACTCAATAGACTGTGTAATACTTCCTGTATAAAAATTACCGGTGGGACTTTCCCAGAAAAATTCGGGGTTGGGCAGGTTAATGGCAGATTTCAGCAATTGCTGTTGCTGCCGTACCTGTAAAGAAGCGGCATTAATATTTCTGTTATTAGCAAGTGCTTTGCTGATCGCTTCTGTTTCTGTAAGTACAGATTGAGCATTGACAGTTAATGTTGCTAAGAGGATAAAGCCGGTAAATATATTTCGATACATAAAAAATGATTACTGTAAAACTGGATATTCACTTTGCCATGGGCAAAGTAATTTATTACCTGAGCAGTAACTGCTTCGGTTAGTTTACAATAATCAAATCTGGAAACGCTGTATGGCTATGCAGATGTCAGGTGGCGGCGGGTGAAAATGCCGGGCTGTATATTTTTGTGCTGGTAATTGTACTGTTTCAAAAATGTTGATACCAAAATAAACAGTGATGATTGCAACAAACACGGGAATATCAATACCTACTTTTGCAGCCAAACTTTTATCTAATTGATTAAACTGCAACACTTCGCCGGTGCAGCAATCATCTTTTTTGGAAGCGTTTTTATCATCGTGATGATTTGGAGCGGATTGATTATGCCCATATTTCTTTGGCTCATTATTATGGTGATGCTTATTACCATCCGCATGAACATGAATGGGAATTTCTGTTACTTCTTCATCATGATGTTTAGCATTGAAACCCATATCTATACCCACAGCACAAGCAAAGCCTATCATGGTATTCATAGAGAATACTAATAAAAGGAAGGCTGCTTTAAGTTGTATAGATATTTTTTCTTTCATTGATTAAGAGTAAAAATAAGGCAATTAGTTACAAATCACAAATAACTAATTGTAAAGATATAAACCGATTTCGCTAAATAGGTTATACAATCTTTGAAAATATTTATACAATTATGGGATTAAAGGCTTTTAATTATTTTATCAACGCTACTCATCTGCATCCAAATTCAATTTCCAACTACTGATTTCCGTCATGTGAATTTGATGCTTGATAAACTGATGTTGCTGGTTAGGATTTTCTTCATTGCGTACATTGAATTTCAAATTCTCTATTTTTTATTTTTCCCAATTCAGGATGTAAAATATATTGTGACGATAAATTGTCATGTTTGTGTTCTACAATTTCGGTTTTATACTATTTCGAAATTCAGCATCATGCCGCTATCCTCATGTTCTAGATTGTGGCAATGCAAAACATATTTTCCTTTAAATTGCGAGAAAGTAGTTATTACATTCACTTTCTCGCCGGGCAGCAGCAGCACAGTATCTTTCCATCCTTTTTCGGTAGCGATTAATTTTCCCCTGCCGCCAGTTCTTTCTATAATTTGAAAATGATTACCATGAAAATGCATGGGATGTAATTCACTTCCTTTACTATTATCAAACTCCCATATTTCGGTTGCGCCTGCGGTAACCGTTTCATTAATAACAGCAGCATCGTAACCAACACCATTAATGCTGTGCATGTCCATCTTCATTTTATTCATACCATTTTCACCCATGTTACTCCCGGTTTTACGCGTCGTATCTTCTGTGTCCATTTTCATATTCATCATACCCCCTCCATGCACGGAGGCATTACTGATGTCGAACATTCTTGTTTTTGTAGCAGAGGATGGTTTAATTTTTTCGATGGCAGATAAAGTTGTTGGCAAAGTAAAAGGCTCATTTGCTTTTTCGCCAATTGCAAACTTCATTATTTTAAATGTGTCTTTACCCTGCACACCGCCGCCATCAAAGCTTTCGCTTTGCAGAAAAATATCTTTGTTCGCTACATCTGAAAAATCTACCAGCATATCAATTCTTTCACCCGGAGAAACCAAAATGTTATTTACTGTTTCAGGTGAAGTCAGCAAACCAGCATCAGAACCAATCACCGCAAAATTCTGCCCGTTGCTAAAAGCCAGGTTGTATACTCTTGCATTAGAACCGTTGATGATGCGTAAACGGTTCCATGCCGCTTTTACTGTTTTATAAGGATTGAATGCACCGTTCACTAAAATGTAATCGCCCAAAAAACCTGTCATCACTTCTTCATTCGTTGGATTATAGTCAAAGTCGCCATTACCTTTAAAGCGCCTGTCCTGAATTACAAAGGCAATTTCACTATCGTCGTTGGGTAATTTCAGTGCTGCTTCTTCCTCGTCCCTTACTATAAAAAAGCCAGCTAAACCCTGCATTACCTGCTCGGCAGTTAACCCATCAGGATGTGGGTGATACCAATACGTTCCGGCCCTTTGATTCACCGTAAATCGGTATTCAAAACTACTTCCGGGTTCCGTTACCGCAGCCGGAAAGCCATCCATCTCCGAAGGTATAATCAGGCCATGCCAATGTATGTTGGTAGCCTGCTGCAACGAATTGGTAAATTTAAGATTTATAACATCCCCTTTGTTTAAAACAAATGTTTTACCCAACATGCCATCATAATAACCATACACGTTTGTTTTCTTTCCTTTTAATATTGCAACTTGTGTTTGCTTTGCCTCAAATGCAGTTGTATTTTTTAAATCGAATGCAGGGGGTGATGGGAGCGGCGTTTGAAAATCACCCTCCATAATTTTTATGCCATTGGTAGTCATGTCCGTTTTATTTTGTTCAATACAACTTTGCAATAACCAGACTGTGCCGCCGAACAATGTAAAAACGCCGGTTGCCCCGGTAAGTTTTATAAAATTTTTTCTTCGCATAATAAAATAATTTGATCAAAATAAAAAAATGAGTGCATGTTTACATTAGAATACTAGCTACCAATACATCATTATATCTATGTTTCATTTATTGCCTATTTTCTTTCTCAGCAATTGCGCATTTATGGCTACTATTATTGTACTCAAACTCATAAGCACAGCACCTACTGCCGGGCCTAAAACAAATCCAGATTTGTATAAAACACCTGCCGCTAATGGTATTGCAATTGCATTATATCCTGTTGCCCAAACTAAGTTTTGAATCATCTTTTTGTAAGTGGCTTTTCCAAACAAAATTAGATTGGCAATATCCTGTGGGTTGCTGTTTACCAGAATAATATCCGCGGTTTCTGCAGCCACATCTGTGCCTGAACCTACCGCTATGCCTACATCTGATTGTGCCAGTGCCGGAGCATCATTTACACCATCGCCGGTCATGGCAACAAATTCGCCTTTGCTTTGTAAATCTTTTATGATCTCTACTTTTTGGTGTGGCAGCACTTCTGCAAAATATCCATCCAGGCCTAAGTGGTCGCTTACCGCTTTTGCAACTTTATCATTATCGCCGGTAGCCATCAACACTTTTATGCCATTCTTCTTAAACACTTTTATCGCTTCAGCACTTTCGGGCCTTATCTCATCAGCCAGCGCAATGTATCCTGCAAGTTTTTCATCAATAATAATGAACACCACTGTCTCTGCTTCGCTGCTGTATGCATCTTTAGGTATCTCTATATTTTTATCTTTCAGATAACCTGGGCTTACTACCTTTATTTGTTTGCCTTCAACAATTGCTTCAACACCTTTGCCTGTTATTGCATTAAATTTTTCGGGCTTGGGAACATTGATCTCTTTCTCTTTTGCTTTACGAACAATGCCCACAGCAATGGGGTGCTCTGAACTTTGTTCCAATGCAACAGAAAGACGCAACAATTCATCTTCTGAAAATTGTTTGTCAACTGATACTATTCTTGTAACACCAAAATCACCCTTGGTGAGTGTTCCTGTTTTATCAAATAAAAGCGCCGTTATTTTTCGTGACTCTTCAAAGGCCGTACGGTTTCTTATCAGGAGCCCGTTTTGGGCAGATACTGCTGTGGAGATAGCAACTACTAATGGGATCGCCAACCCCAATGCATGCGGACAGGCAATTACCATTACGGTTACCATCCGCTCCAATGCAAATACAAACGGGAAGCCAAGGATTAGCCAGGTAGCCAAAGTTGCAAAACCAATACCCAAGGCTAAATAAGTAAGCCATTTAGCAGCCCTGTCTGAAAGGTTTTGCATGTTGGATTTTGATTTCTGTGCTTCTTCTACCAGCGTAATCACTTTATTGAGATAGCTGTCTTTTCCCGTATGTTCTACTTTTACTTTAAGCGAACCATTGCCGTTGATAGAGCCGCCAATCACTTTGTTCTCCATCTCTTTTTTTACAGGCTTGGATTCTCCGGTTAGCATCGCTTCATTCAAATAACTGCTGCCTTCTATGATGATTCCATCAGCCGGAACTTTTTCACCCGGCTTTATCATAATCACATCATTTTGCTCCAGCACTTCCA
>Ga0209181_10003230_pt1 | contig 25481 bp, 26 predicted proteins | sample MAT05_FD_187208 | JGI IMG/M metagenome (GOLD analysis project Ga0209181, IMG submission 187208) | Freshwater microbial communities from Lake Fryxell liftoff mats and glacier meltwater in Antarctica - MAT-05 (SPAdes) (version 2) | ecosystem: Environmental > Aquatic > Freshwater > Ice > Liftoff...
CGCGTCGCCCAAGGCGTGTGGGTTTGCTCTCGCGTCGCCCAAGGCGAGTGGGGGCCGGGTGCGGCGCTTCACTGGAGCGGTCGGGCGCTGAACGCGCCGACTGCCTTGCGGTGCTCGGTCTTGCGGCCGCATCGCCAAACTCGCTGCGTTCGCTGCGCTCTCTACGCTCAGACATTGGCGATGAGTCAGATGACGAACGCGCTGCGCGCTGGCCGCAAGCCCTGCGCTCCTCAGCGCCCCAGAGGCGCGCCGCACCCGGCCCCCACACGCCTTGGGCGACGCGTGTTGGGTGGGGGTGGCGTGGTGGGTGCTCGGCCTGCCTTCTCGCTCCGGCGTGCATCGGCGCTGAGCGCGCCGAAGGCTGGGGCACCGCCTGCCGCGACGCGGGCCACCGCCAAGGTAGTCCCAAGACCAGCCCCCACCGGGCTAGGCTCCGACCAGTGCTAAAGGCCCGATGCCTTGCACGCCTGCAGGCGCCAAGCCTAAGGCAATGCCAGCAAGCACAGCAGCATGAGCATCAGGAAGGTCTCGTTGAATGCCGCGAGCCGTGCCGGGCTGCTGACAGCGGCCGTCAGGTTGGCGCCGTGGGCGGCCAGGCGAAACTCCAGTACGATGCCGCACAGCCCCACTCCGACAGCGCCACCCAGCGTACGGGCATAGTTGATCGCACTGGCACCTTGCGGAATCAGCTCGCGGGCCAGCCCGCGCATCGCTCCGACATTGAGCGAGGGCAGAATGAACCCCAGCCCCATACGACCCACGACCACCAGCGAGACGATCAGCCACAGCGATGTGTGCAGTTGAACCAGAAAAAACAACGCGAACGATACCGCCAGCAGCACCAGCCCGATGGGAACCAGCACATGCATCGACCAGCGGCTCGTGAGGCGCCCCACCATCGCGATCGTCAGCGCCAGCGACAGGCTGGCGGGCAACAGCAGGGTGCCGACGGAGGTGGCTGACAGCATCAGGCCGAGTTGCATGTACACCGGCAGCAAGTAGGTCGAACCGAACAGCGCCATGCCATAGATGAACGCCACGCAACTGCCCATCGCGAAGCGCCTGTTGGCAAACACCGACAGATCCATCAGGGGTGCCACCCGCGCGCCGGCGGCCATGCGCGCGCCGAGCCGGCGCTGGCGCAGGACGAACCACCCCATCAGCCCGGCCGCACCTGCGAGCAGTGCGCAGCTGCGGGCATCCAGCCCTGTATGCAGTTGTACCAGGCCATTGAGCAGGCTCAGCGTGGCGGCCGCGGCCAGCAACAGGCTCAGGCTGTCCAGAGGCTTGTCGTTGCCACTGGGCAAGGCGCCGCCGGGCGAGGACGAGGGCACGAAACGCGACGACATCCACAGCGACGCCAGGCAGAACAGGACGACCATGAAAAAGATCGAGCGCCAGCCGAACAGGTCGACCAGCACGCCGCCCACCGTCGGGCCGAGTGCGGGCGCCAGCACGGCACCCAGGCCGAACACGCTCATCGCGCGCCCCTGCTCGTGCGGCTGGAAAGCCCGCATCACGATGATGGCGGGAATCGGCTGCACCACGCCGGCAGCCAGGCCTTCGCCCACGCGGGCCAGCAACACCAGCGTGTAGTTGTCCGACAGGCCGCCCATCACACCGCCGACCAGCAGCAGCCACAGTGACCCGCCATAGGTCCGCCGGTAACCGAAGCGGCCCAGCATCCAGGGCGTCATGAGCATGGCTACCGTCATCGCGGCCATGAAGCCAGAGGACACCCACTGTGCGCGCTCCTGCCCGATGGTGAAATGCCGGCTCATGTCCGGCACGGCCACCGCGATGATGGTGGACGACATGATGGACGCCATCGCGCCCACCATCACCGCCAGCAGCAACAGCCAGCGGTAACGCTCCCCATAATGCGCCTGAAACTCGGGTAGGGTCGAGGGGCGGCTCAACGACGGGCGACCGGGTCGGGTGGGGGGCGGCGCCCTGGCCGTTGCCAGTTCACATCAAGGTCGCGGTTCTGACCACAACTTGCCACCGGTGGCCCAGTTCTCGCGTTTCACGTCGGTGATCAGGATGTCGACCGACTCGGGCGAGCCACCGAGCACTTCGACGCTGACACGGGTGATTTCGGAGACCAGTTTCTTTTTCTGCTCGATGGTTCGGCCTTCCATCATGTCGATGTGGTAGGTGGGCATGGGGGCTCCTGGAGGGTGGTGGTGGTGTGTGGTGGATGGGGGCGTTGATCTCAGGCCGGGCCTGCCTGCGCGGCGATGGCATCGTCGCCGGGCAGCATCAGCACGAAGGCGGCGGTGCAGCAGGCGATGACGGCCATGGACAGGAGCAGCGTGGCAAATCCGGCCGCCTTGACGGCAGGACCCGGTGAATATACCGCCAGTGAACTGATGCCGAACGACACGGCCAGCCGCAAGCCCGACACGCGCGAGCGGATCGCATCGTCAACATACCGCACGATCATCGCGTCTGTGAAGGGGATCGCGCCGAAGATGGCCACCATGAAGCCGATCTGCAACCACAGCAAGGCCCAGCCCTGGGCATGGGCGGAACAGGAACATCGGCACCTGCATCAGCACGATGCACAGGCGCTGGAGCCGATTACGGTCGATCAGCCGGCCCACGATCATCTGCGCCAGCGAGGCATCGGTGTACACACCAGCCAACATGATGCCCAGCCGCGCCGGGTCGTCCACGATGCCCTGAAAGCGTTCGCGCATCAGCTGGCCATTGCCATTGGTGGTCAAGTTGAACAGCAGGCTGCTCGAAATGGCGGCGAACGTCATTACCAGGAATATCCGCGCCATCATGCGCTGCGACAGTTTGACCGGCGCACGCCCCTTGCGCTTGGCAAGTGATTCGCTCTCGGGCGGCGTGACCGCCATGAAGGCTTCACCGGCCACGAAGCAGACCAATGCGGGTACCACGAAGGCGGTGCGCCAGCCCACGTACTTCACCATAAAGCCGGTGAGAATGGCTGCAAAGGCGATGCCCAGGTTGCCCACCAGCCCGTTGACGCCGATGATGGTGCCCGGGTTGCGTGCATGCTGCGGCAGCATCGGAATGCCGACCGGGTGGTAGGTGGCCGAAAAGGCGCCCAACACCGAGAGCGCCAGCGCCATCTGCCAGGCGTTTTGTGCGGCTGCACGCAGCAGCCAGGCCAGCCCCAAACCAAAGAAGAACACTACCATCATGCTGCGCCGGCCCCACAGGTCGCCCAGCCGCCCGGCCGGCACCGACGCGATGCCACACAGCAGGAAGGCGCCGGCACCGTAGGGCATCAGGTCCTCCCAGCGCGAAGCCGAACTCCAAAGCGATGCTGGTCACCGCCGTGGCAAAGATCGGCGGGAACATGTGGTCCAGTGCATGGGCCAGGTTCAGCAGCAACGAAGTGCTGCGGGAGATGATCATGCCCCCATTTTCCGACAATTGCGCTCAGGTTCTTGCAGGTTTTCTTGCAGCTTGACTTGCCCCGGTTTCCCGCTCACACTGATTCGCAGGATGCAACGTCGCCCCCTCGCCACACTACTTGGCACGGCTGCCCTGGCAGCCGGGTGGGGAGTTTCTGCGGCTTGGGCGATTGGCGCCCGAGCCGGTGCGGTGCTGCGCATCGGCTGGCTGTCGCCCGGCCGGGAGGATTCCGACGAGTCCTTGCACGGTCGCCGGTTGCTGCATGAGTGGCTGCGCCGCTTTGGCTACGACGAAGGCCGCAATCTGCTGGTCGAGCGGCGTTATGCGGAGGGCGAAGTGGCGCGCCTTCCCGCGCTGGCGCAGGAGCTGGTGCAGTCGGAGGTGGACCTCATCATCGCCCTGATGAACGACTCCATTGCCGCGGCGCGCGAGGCCACGACACGTATTCCGATCGTGATGCTGAGCGGCGCGTCGCCGGTCGAACCGGGCCTGGCGCAGACGCTTGCGCGTCCGGCAGTGAATGTCACCGGTGTCGTGTCGATCGGTCTGGATGCCACCGCCCATGCACTGCAGGTACTCAAGGAGGCTGTTCCCACGACGCGGCGCGTGGCGGTGCTGTTCAACTCCAGGGCCCCCGGTGCGCAGCGCTTCGGGCCTGCGACAGACCGCTTGGCACTCTCTTTGGGCCTGCAACTCGATCCCTTCGATGTCGCCCGTTCGCAGGATGTCGGTCCGGGCTTGCAGCGTATCGCCGTGCGCCGGGCCGACGCGCTGTACGTGGTGGACGATCCGGTGATCGACGCGCGCCTGTCCGACATCCTGGCGTTCGCGCGTCGGAATGGCCTGGTATCGATCGGCACCACGCGCCAGTTCGCCGAGGCCGGCGGCCTGCTGTGCGTCGCGCCGGACCACGCCTACCTGATCGAACGCACCGTGGCGTTCGCAGACCGCATCCTGCGGGGCGCGCGGCCGCAAGACCTGCCGGTCGAACACGTAACCCGCTTTGCATTGATCGTGAATCTGGCCACGGCCGCACAGCTGGGCCGCACCCTCCCGCGCCCGCTGCTGCGGCGGGCCGACGAGGTGATCGAGTGATCGGGCGCAGGGCCTGTGTTGTCGGCCTTGCCACCGGTCTGGCATGGGGGGGCGCCGTGGCGCAGACGGCGGAACGCGTCTGGCGGGTCGGCATCCTGCGACCTACCGCGCCGCCCTTGTCCTCCGACACCACCTGGCTCGGCATTCCCCGGGCCTTGCGCGAGATCGGTTATGTCGAGGGCCGCAACCTGGTGCTGGAACACCGCTACGCCAGCGGCAACGCGGACCAGCGCGTGCCGCTGGCCCGGGAGCTTGCGGCGGCCCGGGTCGACCCGGTCGTGGCGGTCAGTGCCGCATCGGTGCGAGCTGCGCGCGAGGTGTCGGCCAGCTGGCCGATCGTCATTTCGGCAACTTCGATCCGGTGGCGCTGGGACTGGTTGCCAATCTGGCACGCCCGGGCGCCAACGTCACAGGGGTGTTGATTGCGCCAGACGGTACCCGGGCCGGCAAGCGCCTCGAGCTGCTGCGGCAGATCGCGCCTTCGGTCACCCGCATCGCCTAACTGAGCCCGCCTCCCGATGCGGCATCGACCCTGCAACTGGCGGAAGCCCGCAAGGCCGCCACCGAGCTCGGCGTGACGCTGCTCGATGTGGACGTGCGCGTTAGCGACTACGAGCGTGCGTTCGCCGCCCTGGTCGCCCAGCGGCCCGGGGCGCTGATGGTGGCGGCCCACACCCTCTTTGTGCGCGACCGGGCCCGCATCATCGCGCTGGCAGCGCGCCACCGTCTGCCGGCTATCTATGAGTGGCGCGAGCAAGTGGAGGACGGCGGCTTGATGACCTACAGCACCAGCCTGAACTGGACTAACGAGCGCGTTGCATCGTTTGTCGACCGCATCCTGAAGGGCGCCCGCCCAGCCGATCTGGCGGTCGAGCGCCCAAACACGTTCGAGCTGGTGATCAACCAGTGCACGGCGCGCGCGCTGGGCGTCAGGGTGCCGCAGTCCCTGCTGTTGCGGGCTGATGACGTGATCCAGTGAGGCGGCGGCGGGTGCTGGCCTCGGCGATCGTTTTCGGGCTCGGCGCTTGGGCCGGTAGCGCCTTTGCACAGAGTGGCGCCCGGTTGCCGCGCATCGGTGTTCTGCGCTGGGGCGTGCCCACCGACGACGCGCGCGGTTCCTTCACGGACGCATTGACCGCCATCGGGTATCAGGACGGCCGGACGATCCACATCGAGTGGCGTTGGGCCACGCGTGCCGAAGACGCCCGTCGCCATGCAGCCGAGTTGGCGACCATGGGATTGGACCTGATTGTGGCGTCGGCCACGCCCGCCGCACTGGCATTGCGCGACGCGCGTATCACGGTGCCGGTGATTCTGGGCACCTCTGCTGATCCAGTGGGTGCTGGTCTGGTCCAGTCTCCGGCTCGCCCGGGAGGCAACATGACCGGCGTGTCGACCAATCTGACGGCCATGGTGCCCAAACAACTGCAACTGCTGCGCGAAGCCTTGCCGGGCCTCCAGCGCATGGCCTTTCTGGGATCCACGCAGGACACTGCGACGCGTCTGTTTGCCGAACAGGCGCAGGTGGCAGCGCGGGCGCTGGACCCGCGTGTGCAGGTGGTCCCGGTCGGTCAGGCCAGCGAGTTCGACGCAGCAGCGGAACGCATGGCGGGCGAACGGGCGCAGGCGGTGCTGGTCCAGCCCTTGTTCACACTGAGCCAGTCCTCTCCGCTGGCCGAAGTGCTGCTGCGCCGAAAGCTGCCGTCGATCTCGGCATTTCGCCAGTTTGCCGAAGCCGGGGGCTTGATGACCTACGGGCCGAACCGGGCCGAGCTGTGGCGGCGATCGGCCAGTTTTGTGGACCGTGTGTTGCGGGGCGCGAAACCTTCGAATCTGCCGATTGAAGAGCCGACGACGTTCGAGCTCATGCTGAACCTGGCCACGGCGCGCGCGCTGGGCGTGACGGTCGCGCAGTCCTTGCTGCTGCGCGCCGACGAGGTGTTCCAGTGAGGCGGCAGGCGCTGCTGCTGGCTGACAGCTTGGTGGTGGTTGCACTGGTGCGCACCACGGCGCTGGGCCCGCTGACGCTCAAGGGCTTCACCCAGCCGATGCCGGCCTTTGTGGTCGAGGAACTGGTGCCCGCGGCATAAGACGCCCTGCGCATGCGTCGCCCGGGTCAGGGCGGCACGGTGTCCGTTCCTGCCTTGCGCCGCAGCGGATCGAAAACCGTCACCAGGGCCGACGCGAGCAGCACCAGGGCGCCGCCAGCGAAGGTGCCCACACTCACGGGCTCGTTGAGGAACCGGTAGCTCCAGGCCACGCCGAAGACCGGCACGAAGAAGATCGGCGTGACAGCCGCCACCGGTGTCACGTGGCGCAGGATGCGCAGATGGATCCAGTAGGCCAGGCCCGAGGTGACCAGCCCCAAGATCAGGATCATGCCCAGGCCCAACGGCGTGAAGCGCGCCTGGGGCAGGTCCCACAGGCCGAAAGGGGCGATCAGGAGCATCGCAGCCAGGTGCATTGGCCAGCGGTTCGAGGCGGCGCGTGGCGCGCTTCTGGAATGGCGCGCTCGCACCGTAGAAAAGGGTTCCCAGGATGGCGGCACCCGCCCCGAGAAACACGTCGAAGCTGGGTTCGACCGGGCCCAGCTGAACGACCAGGCTCAGGCCGACAAAACCCAGTACACAGCCGAAGACCTTGCCCGCGATGAGCGTGTCTTCCTTGAGCCAGGCCGAGCTGAGCACCGCGAACACCACGGCCGTCGGGTTGAGCAGCGCCAGGTACCCGGCGGGCGCCTTGGTGGCCGCAAAACAGAACAGCAGGTAGGGCATACCCACCGAGGCCATGCCCAGCAGACCCAATTCACGCCAGTCCTGCCAGGGCCAGCGCTGGCCGACGGCGCGCATGATCAGGGCGAGCGTGACGGTGCCGATGACGACCCGCAACAGGGCGGCGACATTCGACCCCATCTCCGGCGCAGCCACGCGCAGCATCGGAAAAGAGGCACCCCACAGGGCCGAGACGATCAGCAGCTGGATGAAGTAGCGGGCCTTCATGGCGCAGGCATCGACACCAGGAAATCGGGTATCGGCCGACTTTAGTGCAGGTGTGCGCTGGCAGCGGCGGTGTTTCGTGTCACGGCCGTCTTGCGCGCAGATAGGCCCACGGGTTGATGCTTGTGACCAGCAAGCCGGCCAGCAGCACCAGGGCCCCGCCGAGGTAGATGCCGGTGCCCAGCGCTTCGCCCAGCGCCAGATGGCCCCAGCCTACGCCGAACAGGGGCACGAAGAACATCGGCATCATCGAGGCCACCGGCGTCACGTGGCGCAATATGCGCAACTGCAGCCAGAATGCCAGGCTTGAGGTGAACACCCCCAGCACCAGCACTACCACGACCGCGCTGGTCGAAAAGTGGGCCTGCGGCAGTTGCGACAGGCCTATCGGCGCGATCCAGGGTATTGCAAACAGATGCAACGGGCCGGCGATGGCCAGCGGCTCGATACGCCGCGTCGTACGCTTCATCATCGGTATCGAGAACCCGAAACACACGGCACCCAGAGAGGCCGCCAGTGTGCCCAGCAACACGGTGGGCGTGGGCTCGATTGGCCCGAGCTGCACGATCAGGCCCACGCCCACCGCGCCGCACAGGCAGCCGGCCATCTTGCTGGCGGTCAGCGTGTCCTCCTTGAGCCAGGCCGAGATCAGCGTGCCGTAGATCACGCCGGTCGAGTTGACGAGCGCCACGTAGCCGGCAGGCAGCCAGACCGAAGCCTGCGAGAACAGGAAGAAGGGTGCCGCCACCACCACCAGCGCCAGCAGCGTCATCTCGCGCCAGTCGCTCCAGGGCCAGCGTTGCCCCAGCAGGCGCATGATGAGTGCCAGCGTGAGCGTGGCCACCACGATGCGCCCCATGGCCAGCACGCTGGGCCCGAGTTGCGGGCTGGCGATGCGCATCATCGGAAAGGTGCCACCCCACAGGGCCGACAGCAGCAGCAATTGCAGAAAATGGCTCGCTTTCACCAGTGGTATTGTCACCGCTTGATGCAATCCCTGGATACAACCGCCATTCGCCGCGAGGCCAAGTCCCTGTGGCAGCTGGCCTGGCCCATCCTGATCGGCCAGTTGGCCACGGTGGGCATGAGCGTGGCCGATGTCGCGATGGCCGGCCATGCGTCGGCGCAAGACCTGGCCGGTGTGTCACTGGGCGTGTCGGTGTGGCATATCGTGATCGTGACACTGATGGGGCTGCTGATGGCGGTGAATCCGGTCGTGTCGCAACACATGGGCGCCGGCGAGTACGCCAGGATTGGGCAGGTGGTGCGCCAAGGGCTGTGGAACGCGCTGGGCGCGGGCGTGCTGGCCATGGGAGTGGCCAACCTGGGCGCCATGGTGTTCATGACGCTGGATATCGAGCTGCCGGTGCGCGAACTGGCACGCGATTTCGTGTTCGTCATCAGCTTCGCACTGCCAGCGTTCTGCTGCTACCGCGTCCTGTATGGCTACAGCGCGAGTGTGAACCAGACCAAGCCGCTGATGGTGATCGCGCTGCTGGCGTTGGCGCTCAACATCGGGGTGAACTGGCTGCTGGTGTTCGGCAACCTCGGCCTGCCCCGGCTGGGAGGCCTGGGCTGTGCCTGGGCGACCCTGATGTGCGTGTGGTTCAACCTGGTGGCCCTGGTGTGGTGGATCCGTCGTTCACCGGCCTATCGCAGCACCCAGCCGCTCACCGGGTTCGAGGCGCCGCGCTGGCCCGAGATCCGCAAGCTGCTGCGCCTGGGCGCGCCAATCGGTGTGACCTACTTTGCGGAGACGTCCGCCTTCAGCCTGATCGCGCTGCTGGTGGCCGGGTTCGGTACGGCACGGGTGGCTGCGCACCAGATCGCGCTCAACTTTGCCTCGCTGATGTTCATGGCGCCGATGAGCCTGGGAATGGCGTTGCTCACCCGCGTCGGGCAGGCGCTGGGCGCGCAGGACCCGCGTGAGGCGCGTTTTCGGGCCTGGGTCGGGGTTGCGTTGTCGTTGCTGGTCGCTGTCGCCACAGCGGTGCTGATCGCGTTGGCCACGACACGAATCGCCGCCGCCTACACCAGCGATGTGGCCGTGGCGGCGCTGGCGGCCCAACTGCTGGTGTTCGCAGCGCTGTTCCAGTTGCCGGATGCGTTGCAAGTGTCGGCCAGTTGCGCCATCCGTGCCTACAAGGTCACCCGCGCTCCGATGGTGATCCACCTCACGGCGTTCTGGGGCCTGTGCCTGCCGCTGGGCTGTGTGCTCGGGCTGGCGCCCGCCTGGCTGCCATGGCACCCGCCACAGGCCCCGGGCGCGCAGGGGTTCTGGATTGCCCTGGTGGTCGGCCTGTCGATCGCCGCGCTGGCTTTGTTATGGCTGCTGCACCGGCTCTCGATGCAATGGATGCTGCGTGCAGAATCAACCTTGGAAAGAACACCCGCATGACTGCCAGCAACCCGACCGATGGATTCACCACAGAGCGTTTCGAGGGGGTGCGCCATGCCTTCGAGAGCCTGTTTTCTGACGGGTTCGATCCGGGTTCTGCAGTGGCAGTCTGGGTCGGCGGCCAGCCGGTGGTCGATCTGTGGGGTGGCTACCGCGACAGCGCGCGCACGCAGCCTTGGCAGCGCGACACTTTGGTGAACGTGTGGTCGGTGTCCAAGGGTGTGCTCGCCTTGGCCGCTGCGATGCTGGTCGACCGCGGACGGCTGGCCTATGACGCACCCGTGGTGCGCTACTGGCCGGAGTTCGCTGCCGGTGGCAAGCAGGCCATCACTGTGGACCAGGTGATGTCCCACCAAGCCGGGCTCGACGGTCTGGATGCGTCCATCACCGATGCCGAGCTGTATGCCTGGACGCCGTTCGTCGACGCGATAGCCGCCATGGCGCCGCTGTGGGAGCCCGGCAGCCGCTGCGTCTATCACCCGGTGACCTACGGGCACATCGTCGGCGAACTGATCCGCCGCATCGACGGCCGCAGCCCGGGGCGTTTTATCGCTGAAGAGATCGCCGGCCCCCTCGGGCTTGCGTTCCACATCGGGCTGCCCGAGGCGCTCGACCACCGGGTGGCCGAAATGTCGGCGCATGACAAGGCCTACGACTGGATCCGGTTCGGCGAGAAGAGTGCCTATCCGCACTCCTTTCGCAACCCGACCTTGCGGGCCACCACCCCCAACAGCCGCGACTGGCGTGCGGCCGAGGTGCCGGGTGCCAACGGGCAGTCGGATGCACGCTCACTGGCGATGCTCTACGGCGCGCTGGCTTGTGGCGGCAGCATCGGCGGGCATCGGCTGCTCTCCACCCAAGCCCTGCGCCAGGCCACTGCGGTGCGCTTTGATGGCGTCGATGCCTGTTCGCAGGCGCCCACGGTGTTTGCCGCCGGCTACCGCATCGGCGCCATCGGATTCGGTCCGCACGTGGGTGCCGGCCATTTCGGCCACACCGGCTGGGGCGGCTCGACGGCCTTCGCCGACCCGCAGCAACTACTGGGCTTTGCGTTCGTCACCAGTCGGCTGCTGGGTTTCGATGATGGTGTGGATCCGCGGCGGGCCCGCCTGCTGGACGCGGTGTACGCGGCCTTGTAGCGTCGGCGCGGGGTGTCTTGAGCCGCCGCCGGCCGAGGCCCTGCGCGCCGCCGCAGTCAGTGGGCCGTGGGCACCTGCAGCAGTAAGCAAATCCGCGCCCAGTGCGCGCTGTCCACGGGCGTGATCGATAGCCGGTTGCCGCGGCGCAGCAGCACCAGACCGGCCAGCGCGGCGTCGGCGCGCAACTCGGCCAGCGGCAGCAGGCGGGTCTTGCGCTCGGCCTGTACCTCCAGCAGCAGCCAGCGCGGCGCTTCGGGCTTCGAGGCAGCGTCGAAGTAGGGCGACTGGGGTTCGAACTGGGTCGGATCAGAGCGTGTGGCGGAGGCAATGCGCGCAATCCCGGCAATACCGGGTTCGCAGCAACTGGAGTGGTAGAACAATACGCCGTCGCCGACCTGCATGGCGTCGCGCATGAAATTGCGGGCCTGGTAGTTGCGCACGCCGGTCCAGGCGACGGTGCGTTGAGGCGCGGCCATCGCGTCGTCGATGGCGCATTCGGAAGGCTCCGATTTCATCAGCCAGTAACGCGTCATGGAGCGGGCGACGGCGTACGCTAGATCGCAATCGTCATGCCGCCATCCACCACCAGCACCTGCCCGGTCATGAAGGCCGAGGCATCGCCCGACAGGAACACAGCCGTGCCGGCAAGGTCCTGCGCGGTACCCCAGCGTTTCATGGGGGTGCGGTTGCGGATCCACTCGTAGCGTGCCGGGTCGGCGCGAAAGCCGGTGTTGATGTCGGTGGCGATATAGCCGGGCGCGATGCAGTTGACGGTGACGCCGCGCGTGGCCACCTCCGACGCCATGCCGCGCGTGAGCCCTTCGAGAGCCGCCTTGGCGGTGATGTAGGCGGTGTTTGTGCCGCGGCCGATGCGCGCGTTCACCGACGAGATCATCACCACGCGGCCCCAGCCGCGCTGCACCATGGCGGCGGCGGCCTTGCGCGACAGGCGAAAGCAGGCGTCCAGCGCCACGTCCATCGAGACCCGCCAGTCGTCGTCGCTGATGTCGAAGAAGTCGCGCGGCACACCGAAGGCGGCATTGTTGACGAGGATGTCCAGGTGGCCGAGGCGCGCCTCGATGGCGTCGATGGCTGCGTCTGCCGCTGCACGGTCGCGCACATCGAAAGCCGCGACCATCGCCTTGCCACCGGTGCTTTCGATCTCGGCGCGGCGCGCTTCCAGCGTGGTGGGGTCGCGGCCGTTCAAAACCACCGTGGCGCCGGCTTGCGCCAGCCCCTGCGCCATCGCGAAGCCCAGGCCGCGCGATGCGCCGGTCACCAGGGCCACGCGGCCATCGAGTGAAAATGCAGCTGTCATGGCGGTTTCTCCAGTGTGGGTGGGCAGGCGGCTCAGCCGCCCATGTACAGGCCGCCGGTCACCAGGATCGCCTCGCCAGTGACAAAACTCGCGGCGTCGCTGCACAGAAAGGCGATCAGGCTGGCGACTTCATCCGGCCGGCCGAGCCGCTTGAGGGGCGTATTCGCAATCACCTGGTCGCGCTGGGTCTTCAGCGCGCGCGCCACCATCGGGGTGTCGATCATGCCGGGCGACACCGCGTTGACCCGGATGTCCGGGCCGAGTTCGCGGGCCAGTGTGCGCGTGAAGGAGATGAGCGCGCCCTTGGTGGCCCCGTAGTGCGAATGCGCGACACTGCCGCCGGTGTGGCCGGACTGCGAGGCCAGGTTCACGATCGCGCCGCCCTTGCGCATCACGGCAGCGGCCTGGCGCACCAGGTAGAACACACCGTTCAGGTTGACCGCCATGGTGGTTTCCCACTGGGTGTCGGTCATGCTGCGCACCATCTGGTCTTCGTAGATGGCGGCAGCGGGCACCAGAAAGTCGAGGCGGCCAAAGCGCTGCATGCACACATCGACCAGGGCCTGCGCATCGCGGGAGCGGCTGGCGTCGTAGCGCATCGCCAGCACACGCTTGCCGCTCGGATCCAGCGACTGTGCCACATTGGCGGCGGCGGCCTCGTTGATGTCACCCAGCAGGACCCGTGCGCCGCAGGCATGGAAATACGCCGCAGTGGCGCTGCCAATGCCGCCCCCGGCACCCGTGACCAGCAGCACGCGACGCTTGAAGTCGAACATCGCCGCTGCTCAGGCGGCGAAAAGCAAAGAGGCGTCTGGCGTGTAGCGCGCCACCTTCTCCGGATCGAGCTCCATGCCCAGGCCGGGCGTGTCGGGAATGTTGAGGTAACCCTCGCTGTCGACCACGAAGGGCTCGCGCAAAATGCCATCCACATAGGGACTGCCGCCGATGTATTCGACCAGGTCGGTATCGGGGAAGGCGCTGGCCAGTTGCAGGTCGGCGGCCAGGCCGAGCGCGGTGTTCCAGCCGTGGCCGATGTACTTGACGCCGAAATCATGCGCCATCCAGGCAATGCGGCGCTGTTCGCTGATGCCGCCAACCTTGGTCACGTCCGGCTGCACGATGTCGAAAGCACCGCGCACCAGCCACGGCTGGAAGGTCTGCCGGCGCGTCAGCACCTCGCCGCCCGCGATTGGCACCGGGCTGACCCGGCGCAGGTGGCAGAAGTCTTCCAGTGCGTCGGGCTTGAGCGCTTCCTCGAACCAGCCGACGTCGTGTTTGGCCAGCATCTCGGCGGTGCGCATGGCCCACTTGAGTCCGTGCGGCCAGTGCGCATCGCTGGCGCCGGCATCGACCAGCAAACGGGAATCCGGGCCGGCAGCATCGCGGGCGGCCCGCACGATGTCCTCGTCGAGTTTCGCGTTCATGGCGCGGCCGAACGGTCCCCAGCCGATCTTGAAGGCCTTGAAACCGTCCTTGCGATACCGGGTGATTACCTTGAACATCTCGTCCGGTTGCTCCATGAGCAAGGAACAGTAGGGCTGCACGCGGGTGCGGTAGGTGCCCCCGAGCAAACGGCCCACCGGCATGCGGGTGGCCTTGCCCAGGATGTCCCACAGCGCGATGTCGATGCCGCTGATGGCGTGGGTCAGGCTGCCGCCGCGGCCCATCCAGAAGGTGTTCTGGTGCATCTTCTCGGTGACGCGCTCGGGTTCGAGGGCGTTTTCTCCGATGAAAAGCGGTTCGAGCACCTTCAGTGCCGCCTGCACCAGGCGCCCGTCGGTGAATACGCTGCCAAAGCCGGTGATGCCGGCATCGGTGTGCACCGCGATCAGCGCATGGACGGAGTCCTCGGGTTTGATCTCGGCCGACCAGCCGCCCTTGGGGCTTTCGCCGATCAACGGCACCGTGGCAATGGCCCGGATCTTGACCGCCGGCAGGGCACTGGATGTTGGCTGTGCGAGGCTCATGGTGGCGAAACCCTTCAGGTCTGGGGCTCGGCTATCGCGGATTCGGAGCGGCGCCGGGCGATGATGTTCTCCAGATCGACCTTGTGGATCTCGACGTCGATGTGGTCGTTGATGGCGTGGGCCATGTCGGCGATATCACCGGAGGCGAACACCTGCATCAGCGTGCGGTGTTCCTCGACGATGGCGGCCATCGGCTTGCCGAGTGCCGAGAGACCGAAGATGATGGTCATCTGGCGCGCCAGCATCTCCCACATGTCGCTCAGCACCGTGTTGCCGCCAAAGCGGCAGAAGCTGCGGTGAAAGCTGGTGTCGGCGGTGGCGAATCCGAATACGTCGTTGCGCTCGGCCATGGTTTCCATGTGCTGCACGATCTGCTCCAGTTCGGCCAGGTGGGCGGCATGGTTCTGGCCGCGCCGGATGGCACTTGCGCCGGCCGTGGTTTCCAGGGCGACGCGCACTTCTATCAGCTGGTCGATGCGCTCCGGGGTCACCGGCGTCAGGCGAATGCCCTTGTAGGGCTCGTTGATCACCACGCCCTGGCTCTCCAGCACCCGCAGTGCCTCGCGGACCGGCACCCGGCTGACGCCGAGTTGGGTGGCAAGCTCGGTCTCGATGATGCGGTCGCCCGGCAGGATGAGGCCTTCGGAGGCGCCGGCCACCAGAGCGTCGATGACCTGGTGCACCAGGGTGCGGGGGTGCAGCTTCAGGAAGGCTGGCGGTGCACCTGCAGGCACCTGTTCCACCAGGTGAAGCGATTTGCCGTTTGCATTGCCCATGTGCGCATTGTATACAGTTAAATAATATGCCGAACAGCCAGAATGGCCCTGAAATTATCCCGGCGCAACACGGCGCACCATCCCATGAGGAGTCGACCATGCCATCCGAACCCGTTCACGACATCCATTGTCTGTGGGACCAGAAGGTACCGATGCGCGACGGTATCCTGCTGTCGGCCGACGTCTACCTGCCCCAGGCCGACGGCGCGTTGCCCACGTTGTTGTTGCGCACGCCGTATGAAAGCACGCGCGACGGCCACATCGACTGGGCGGCCTGGTGGGCCAGGCGCGGTTACGCCTGTGTGGTGCAGGACAACCGCGGCAAATTCGAATCGCAGGGCGAGTTCTATCCGTACCGCGACGATGGGCCGGACGGGCATGACACCCTGGCCTGGATTGCGGCCCAGCCCTGGTGCAGCGGCAAGATCGGCACCAGCGGGCGCTCGTACGGTGGTTTGTTCCAGTGGCAACTCGCCCCGCACCGCAGCCCGCACCTGACGGCAATGGCGCCGCAGGTCATCATGGGCGATTATTTCGGCGACTACCACCACACCGGCGGTGCGGTGCAGTGGGCGATCACGCTGATGGCGGCGATCACCTTCGCCACCAACGTGGCCTTTGCCCAGCGCGGCTGCGCGCACCTGTTCGGTAACCAGAAGTTCTACCGCACGCTGCCCTTGATCGACGCCGATGTGGCGGCGATCGGGCGCGAGATACCGTTCTTCCGGGACTGGCTGCAGCACTCGGAGGACGATGCCTACTGGCAGGCCATCAGCACCGAGAACAAGCTCGACCAGATCGACGTGCCCGTCTACCAGCAATGCGGCTGGTACGACGCCTACACCGCCGCGAGTTTTCGCATGTGGAACGGCTTGCGCGAGCGGGGTTATTCCGACCGGGCGCGTCGCAACCAGAAGATCTATGTGGTGCCCTGGACGCACCATATCCCCGAGGGCTCGCGCCTGGGCGACATCGATTTCGGGCCGCATGCCTATGTCGACCTGAATGCCGAAGACCTGCGCTGGTTCGACCACTGGCTCAAGGGCATCGACACCGGCCTCATGGACGAGGCACCGATTCGCCTGTTCGTGATGGGCAAGAACGTCTGGCGCGGTGAACACGCGTGGCCGCTGGCGCGCACCGTGTTCACGCCTTATTACCTGCACAGTGCCGGGCGCGCCAACTCCTTGCATGGCGATGGGCTCCTTTCGCCCGAGCCACCGGGCGACGAGCCCGCCGACCGGTTCGACTACGACCCCGACCACCCGGTACCCACGCTGGGGGGCAACAACACCACCTGGACCCAGATGAAGTTCGCCGTCGACCAGGTGCTGCCAGGGCCGATCGACCAGCGGCCGGTGGAACGCCGCGACGATGTGCTGGTCTACACCAGCGCCGTGCTGGCGCAGGATCTGGAAGTCACCGGCCCGCTGGAAGTGGTGCTCTACGCCGCTTCTTCCGCGCCCGACACCGACTTCACCGCCAAGCTGGTGGACGTGCATCCGGGTGGCCAGGCGATCCACCTCGCAGAGGGGATTTTGCGGGCGCGGTACCGGGATGGTTTTACGCAGCAGAAGCTGCTGTCTCCGGGTGAAGTGGCCACCTACCGGATCGAGTTGGCGCCGACCAGCAATGTTTTTCTGGCCGGGCATCGCCTGCGGGTCGAGATCTCCAGCAGCAATTTCCCGCGCTTCGACCGCAATCTGAACACCGGCGAGGACGTGGCCACCGGCACGCGCTGGCAGGTGGCGCACCAGGCGGTGTTCCACGACAGCGTGCGGGCCTCGCACATCGTGTTGCCGGTGATCCCGCTGGCGACGGAGTAATGCCGCCCAGCGGCTCGCGGGAGTTCGCTGTACCGCCCACGGTGCCGAACGGCTTCGGCCGATCGGGCGGTGCCCTCACGCCACCGGAATCAGTGGCAGCACGATATGCGAGGGGTGCTCCCGGTCGAGATGCACGCGGTTGGTCGCGACCACGCTGTGCGTGTGCCGGCCGACGGGTTCACCCGTGTTGGGGTTGATGTCCAGCCGCGGAAAGTTGCTGCTGGAAATGTCCACACGGATCCGGTGACCCCGTGTGAACAGGTTGCTGGTCGGCGGCAGCGTGATCGTGACCCGGTAGACGTGGCCAGGCTCCATCAGCACTTCGCGGTACCAGTCCTGGCGATACCGGCACCGGATCACCGAATCACACAGATTCATGTCGTAACCCTGCGGGTCGCTGGCGGTCGGCGGGTGCACGTCAATGAGCTTGGCGGTGAAATCGGTGTCGGGCGCGCTTGACGACACATACAGGTGCACGGTGATCGGCCCGGTCACCTCCACGTCCCCGGTCAGTGGCGGAGTCTGGAACACCAGCACATCCGGGCGTTCAGACAGCCGCGGATACGGTGCGCGGGCGCCAAAGGTGCCCGGCGTTTCGCGCTGGTCCAGCGGGCCGGGGCCCAGCACGTAGCGCAGCCGCAGCACCGGGTTGAGGAAACGCGACCACATCGACTCCGGGCCGCCGGCGTCCTCGGGGGGCAACTCCATGATGCCGCACAGGCCGCCACCGATGCTGGGCACCGGGTGGGCCGGGTCGAATTGGTAACTGCGGGACGCATCCGCCACGTCGGATGTCTGCGCCGACAGTTGCCCGTCGGCGTGAAAGTACATCGGTGTCGAGACGGTCCGGGCCAGCGGCCAGGCTTGTTCGTCGCGCCAGCGGCCGCCGTGTTCGATCCGTCCCTGGGCATTGCGCAGGCCGCTGCCACCGCCCATGATGAAGATGCGTACCGGCGCCGCCTGCTCCAGGCCGTTGTCCTGCCCGCGCAGCGTGCGATCGAAGAACTGCAACTGCTCCGCAAAGTAGCGTTGCACGCCCCAGACACTGGCGGGGCCGAACTCCACGTCGTTCATGAAGCTCGACTCGCCGCGCATGCCGCCATGGCCCCAGGGGCCGACGACCAGTCGCTGGTGCTGGCGATTCTGCTTTGCCATCGCGCTGAAGTACTCGGTCATCGGCATCGGATAGGCGTCGTACCAGCCGGTGCTGAAAGTGCCGGGAATGTCGGCGTGGTGCTGGAAATTCGCCGGGTAGCAGTTGCGCACCTCGTCCCACCAGCCGTCGCGGGCGCCACGCGTGTAGTAATTCAGCAGAATTTCTTCCAGCCGGGGCGTGTGGCGCAGCGACAGCTGGCCGGCCTTCCAAGGGGTGCTGAGCAGCAATTGGCGCATGTTGCGCAGGTCTTCCCAGACTTCCGCCTGCTTGGCGGGGTCGTCGCGGATGTCCTGCGCATCCTGCGCGTGCACGAACAGCGCCCAGAACATCTGCAACTGCATCGCTCCGCCTTCGCGGCCCTGGTGCTGGTAGTTGTCGGTCGGCGTGACATCCGGCCAGATAGCCGTCAGGTGCGGCGGGCGCTCCAGCGCGGCGCGCACCTGGGTGACGGCCGCAAACGAGCTGCCCACCATGCCCACGCGGCCATTGCTCCAAGGCCGGCTGGCGATCCACTCAATCGTGTCGTAGCCATCGCGGCCCTCATGCGGCGTGGCGGTGTGCTCGTAGTCGCCACTGCCCTCGGACCGCTGCCGGTCGCGCAGGTCCTGCAGCGCGACCACATAGCCCCGCGGCGTGAAGAAGTCGGCGATTTCGGTGTAGCGTCGATCCGATTTGTCGTACGGGGTGCGGCACAAGATGGTGGGGAAGGGCCCCGGCAGCATCTCGCCGTCGCGTGCTGGGCGGTAGAAATCGGTTGCCAAGCCGATGCCGTCACGCATTCGAATTCGTACATCTTTGCAAATGACGATGCCCAGCCGGTCCGGATTCATGGAGATAAGGGTTTTTCAGTACCGATGCAGATTGTATACTTTTATTAAATATGCTATCGTCTCTTGCAATGTTGAATATCAAATGCAATCCGTGAGCACTATCGTCAGTCGCACCCGTTGTGATATCGACTTTGACCGCCCCGGCCGCCAGGATGTTGGCGCACGTCATCGCAGATCCCATCGTGCCGTTAGCCGATGCCGCCGTGGACCTGTATATCGCCGGACACTCGGCGGACTGCTCGCCCAGCACCAACAGGCATTGTGGGGACGATCCGGCCATGCGCGAGCGCACCATGGCTGCGGTGCGGCCTTTGGCGCGCCCTACTACGTGGTTTTCTGGGGCGAGGACGAAGAAGCCACCTTGACGGCAACCATCGAACGGAACAACATTTTGCGCGTCGGCACCGAGATGGGGGGCTGTTGCAGGGTCGGCGTGGACGGGGTGCGCATCGGCGAGACAATGCAGCGAGACGGCTCTCACGGGGGTCGCGGCACAGGATGGCGCGTGATCCCGCAGCCTACAGCTTTGCCTCGGCCAACGCGATCTTTGATCTGCGTAACGTGGCGGACGACTTGGTGCAAAAGCGCCAACATGCGGGTTTCCTCCATTTCATCGAGGATGTGGATCATCCACAGTTGGAAATGATTTATGGCGCCAGCGATGTGCTGCGGATGGCAGCAGGCCCCGGTCGGGTGCAGCGGGGGACTGCGTGGCGGTCGTCATGCAGGACCATGCCGAACCCGAGGCTTGAAATCGCAGTGAGATTGGCAACCATGGCAACAGGCCCCATTTCGGGGCACAACAGCAGGAGAAACTTTTCATGAAGCTGAAGTTCCTAAAACTGGCCCTGGCGGCATCACTGGCGCTCGGTGCGCTGATGCCGGCGGTGGCCCAAAAGAAGGGCGGCGACGTCGTCATCGCGATGACCGCGGCACCGCCCTCGCTCGATCCACATGCGACCTCGGCGCAGGTGGCCCGCAACGTCAACCTGCATATGTTCGAGACCCTGTATGCACGCGACGAAAACGCGCGCCCGGTGCCCGACCTCGCCACCGGCGTGACCGTTTCGCCGGATGGACTCACCTACGTCTTCAACCTGCGCCAGGGTGTGAAATTCCACAATGGCAAGGACATGACGTCGGCCGATGTGGTGGCCTCGCTGGAGCGTTATCGCAAGGCCGGAGCTTCGCCCGCACTGGTGGCGGCGATCAGTTCGGTCGCTGCCAGCGGCCCGAACCAGGTCACGATCAAGCTCAAGAGCGTGCAATCGACCTTCCTGGGCAACTTGTCCAGCCCGCGCGCCCCCATCGCCATCATGCCCTCGGAGGAAGCAGCCAAGGACATGGGCAAGGCCGATCCGATCGGAACCGGTCCGTTCCGGTTCGTCGAGTTCAAGCCCGACAGCCATGTGAAGATTGCGCGTTTTGACGGTTACAAGCCCAACCCCGCGTACAAGGAGCGAGACGGTTTTGCCGGTGCCAAGGTTGTGTACCTCGACTCCGTGACCTTCCGCTTCATGCCGGAGGCAGGCGCGCGTGACGCGGCGTTGCAGACCGGCCAGGTGCAAATCAACGAGACCACCGACGGCCCAACCGCGAAACGGCTCAGGGGAAATCCCAATTTACAGGTGATCCCGGTGTTGCCTTGGGCCGCCTCGATACTCAAGTTCAACATGGCCCAGGGTATCGGGGCCGACCTGAACTTCCGCCGTGCCGTGGCGCAATCGCTGAATCTGGAAGAGATCATGGCAGTCGCGTATGCCGACATCTACCGACTCGATACCAGTTGGGTGTTTGCCGGCTCGGCCTACCACAGCGGGCGCCCGACACCCAAGCAGGATCTGGTTGCCGCCAAGGCCAGCTTGGCCAAATCGGCTTACAAGGGTGAAAAGGTCACTTTCATTGTGCACAACGACCGCCCCACCGTGGATACGGCCACCGTGATCCAGCAGCAGCTGGCCCAGATCGGCGTGACGGTAGAGCTCAAGGTGGCCGACTGGCCCACCACCTCCAAGATCGGGCTTGGCAGCGATGAGGGGTGGAACCTGTGGACCCATGGCTTCGGCATCGAGCCATACGAAGGCCCCGCTTCGTCCATGTCGCACTGGGTCAAGGGCCAGGGCCAGCGCAAGGCTGATCCGATGATCGACTCGATTTTTGAACGATTCAACGGCGAGATGATCGTGAATGCCCAGCAACGCCTGTTTACCGACTTCGAGAAACAGATGAACGACCAGGTGATTGCCGTCAACCTGGGCAACTTTGGCCTGTTCCAGGTCGCCACTACAAAGCTCAAGAACTTCAAACCCTATCGGATTCCGCGCATGTGGGGGGTCTGGCTGGACTGAGCGTGAGAAAGGCAAGGTCATAGCGGGAACATCGGGAAACCATGGGTCGGTTTGTCCTTCGTCGACTGCTTGCATCGATCCCCGCCTTGTTTCTGGTCTCGCTGATCACCTTCGGCTTGCTCTGGCTGGTGCCGGGGGACCCTGCCTCGATCTTCCTGGACACCAGCGCCACCGCCGAGGAGCTGGCGCGCGTGCGCCGCGAGCTCGGGCTCGACCGGCCGTTCCTGATCCGCATGGGCGAGTGGTACCTGCGCCTGTTGCAGGGTGATCTGGGTACGTCCCTGCTGCTCAACCGCAGCGTCACCAGCGCCATCTTCGAGCGGCTGCCGGTCACCTTGTCCCTGACGGCGCTGGCGTTCTTCTTCGCGGTGCTGATCGGCGTCGCGGCCGGCGTCGTGGCGGCGGTGCGGCACGGCAGGGCTGCCGATCAGGGCATGATGACGCTGGCCTTGCTGGGCCTGTCGATCCCCGAGTTCTGGCTCGGCCTGGTGCTGATCTGGTCGGTGGCCGTGCTGCTGCCGATTTTTCCTGCGGGCGACTATGTGGCCTTTGCCAAGGACCCCTGGCAGTGGGCCCGCCACATCGCCTTGCCGACCTTTACGCTGGCCTGCGTGCAGATGGGTTTTGTGGCGCGTATGGCGCGCTCAAGCATGCTGGAGGTACTGGGCCAGGACTTCGTGCGCACCGCGCGTGCCAAGGGCCTGCCCGAGCCCTATGTCGTGCTGCGCCACGGGCTGGTGAATGCGATGGTGCCGATCGTCACCGTCATGGGCATCATGGTTGGCGGCCTGCTCGGCGGCGCGGTGGTGATCGAGCAGGTGTTCTCGATCCCCGGCATGGGGCGGCTGATCATCGGCGCCGTGCTGTCGCGCGACTTCCCGGTGATTCAGGGGGGGTTGTTGTTCCTGGCGCTGATCTACCTGGGGGTGAACCTGCTGGTGGACCTGTTGTACGCCGTAATTGACCCGCGCGTGCGGCTGGAGTGAGCATGGTTGCAGCATCGGTACCGGTCCAGCCAACGGCGCTCCCGATGCCGACGGGGCGCCCGTCGTTTGTACGCCGCCTGTTTGCCAACCGGTCCTTCACCATTGGTTTGTTGATGGTGGGCACGGTGGCCGTGTTGGCCCTGTTGGCGGGTGTGATCGCGCCCTTTGATCCACTCAAGGGAAACTTCCGCGCGCGTCTGGTGGAGCCGAACGCCATGTACTGGATGGGGACCGACCATTTCGGGCGCGACATCCTGTCGCGGGTGCTGTTTGGCGCCCGCATTTCACTGCAAATCGCCTTCATGGTGGCACTGATCACGGCGCTGGCAGGTGTGTTCATCGGCGCGACGGCGGGCTATTTCCGCCGCCTGGACAATCCGATCATGCGGGTGATGGACGCGTTCATGGCCTTTCCGTCCATCATCCTGGCCATCGCCATCAGTTCGGTACTCGGGGCCTCGGTCACCAACGTCATCATCGCGCTCTCGATTGCCGCCACGCCGCACACGGCGCGCATCGTGCGCGCCTCGGTGATGGTGGTGCGCGAGATGGAGTATGTGGAGGCCGCCCGCGCCCTGGGTGCCGGCCATATGCGCATCCTGCTGCGCCATGTGCTGGCCAACGCCATGGCGCCGCTGGTGGTGCGCGTGACCTATGTGTTCGCGGTGGCGATCTTGAGCGAGGCCGTGTTGTCCTTCATCGGTGTCGGGCCACCACCACCGGCGCCGACCTTTGGCGCAATCATCGCCAACGGGCGTGACTTCATCATTGCCGCGCCATGGATCACGGTGGCTCCAGGATTGGCTATTCTGGTCAGCGTGCTGGGTCTGAACATGCTGGGCGACGGGTTGCGCGACGTGCTCGACCCGCGCATGGCGGTGGCGACCCGATGACTGCTGCAAGTGTTGCTGCCGACGGTCCGATGCTGGAAGTGCAGCAACTCACGACGGCGCTGGGTGCGCGCGGGCCGGAGATTCTCAGCAGCGTTGATCTGACGCTGCGCAGTGGCGAGGTGTTGGGTGTGGTCGGTGAATCCGGCTCCGGGAAAAGCATGCTGGCCCTGTCCATCATGGGCCTGCTGCCGCACCCGATCACGGTGCGCAGCGGGCGCGTGTTGTTGCAGGGTCAGGACTTGCTGGCCCTGGGGTCGCAGCAGATGCGGGCCTTGCGCGGCAAGGACATCGCCATGATTTTCCAGGAACCGATGACCTCGCTCAACCCCGTCATGCGGGTCGGGCAGCAGATCGGCGAGGTACTGCGCTGGCACCTCCACCTGAAGGGCGACGCGGTCCGCGAAGAAGGCATTGCACTGCTGCGCCGGGTCGAAATGCCTGACCCGCAGCGCCAGATCGACGCCTACCCGCACGAGCTCTCGGGCGGCATGCGCCAGCGCGTGATGATCGCCATGGCGCTGGCCGGCCGGCCCAGGCTGCTGATTGCCGACGAACCCACCACCGCGCTGGACGTGACCATCCAGGCGCAGATTCTCGATCTGGTGCGCAAACTGCAGGCCGACAGCGGCATGTCGGTATTGCTGATTACCCACGACCTCGGTGTGATCGCCGAAATGTCGGACCGGGTCGCCGTGATGTACGCGGGGCGGGTGGTAGAGTTCGGGACTGCCCTCGACATTTTCGACCGGCCAGCCCACCCCTATACCCGCGGCCTGCTCGCGTCGCGGCCCAAGATTTCGGCTGGCTCCGAGTGGCTCAGCACCATCGAGGGCACGGTACCGTCGGTAGGCCAGATGGGCACCGGCTGCGCGTTTGCACCGCGTTGCAATCTGGCACGCGAGGCCTGCCGCAGCGTGCCACCCCTGCGCGACGTCGGCCCTGGACACCAGGCCGCCTGTGTTGCCCCCTTTGAGAACGCGATGCCGCACGGAGTAACCCCGGCATGAGCACGTCCCTGTCGCCCGACAGCACGCCCGTGGGCAAGCCATCAAGCTCCATTCCCCTGATCGAGGCGCGCGGCCTGCGCAAGTATTTCGAGCGCCCACGCCGCTTTCTGGCCGAACGGCCGCCGCCTTTGCGTGCGGTGGACGGCATCGACCTGCATATCCAGGCCGGCGAGACGCTGGGTCTGGTCGGTGAGTCCGGCTGTGGCAAGTCCACTACCGGCCGGTTGCTGCTGCGCCTGATCGAGCCGAACGGCGGCAGCATCCTGCACCATGGCGAGGACATCACCCAGCTCGGCGCGGCGGCCATGCGCAGCAAGCGCCGCGCAATGCAGATCGTGTTCCAGGACCCCTATGGTTCGCTCAACCCGCGCATGCGGGTCGAGGACATCATCACCGAACCGCTGGTGATCCACAGCGTGGGGGATGCCGCCAGCCGGGCGCGCCGCGTCTTGAAGCTGCTGGAACTGGTGAGCCTGCCGACCACCGCCCTGGCCCGCTATCCGCATGAATTCTCGGGCGGGCAGCGCCAGCGTATCGGCATTGCGCGCGCACTGGCGCTGGAGCCGGAATTCATCGTCGCAGACGAAGCGGTGTCGGCGCTGGATGTTTCGGTGCAGGCGCAGGTGATCAACCTGATGCGTGAATTGCAACGCGACTTGAAGCTCACCTACCTCTTCATCTCGCATAACCTGGCGGTGGTGCGCAACATCAGTGACCGGGTGGCGGTGATGTACCTCGGGCGCATCGTCGAGGTGGCCCGCAGCGAAGAGTTGTTCGCGCGGCCCCTGCATCCGTACACCCAGTCGCTGTTGGCCGCCCTGCCGAGCGACCACCCGTCGCAACGGCGTACCCGCGTGATCATCCGCGGCGACATGCCCGACCCCAAGACGGTCGGCGTGGGCTGCCGATTCGCCAGCCGCTGCCCCCATGTGCAGCCCCGCTGCCAGACCGAAGACCCGGCGCTGACCGCCGTGCAGACCGGCCACCAGGTGGCCTGCCTGCGCGTGGCCGACGGAAGCCTTGCCCCCTGAGCCAAAGGAAAACACCATGAAACACCGCCGCGTCCTGGTGGCTGAATGCATCCAGGAGATCTCGTCCTTCAATCCGCTGCAATCCGGCTATGAGAATTTCCATATCGAGCGCGGCGAGGAGATGCGTGCCCAGCAGGGGCTCAACACCTCGCTCGGTGGCGCCTACGCCGTGTTCCGCGAAAAAGGCCTGGACCCGGTGCTGGCCATTGGTGCGCGCGCCGGTTCGGCCGGCCTGCTGTCGGCCGCCGGCTGGAAGAAGCTGTCGGCGGAGGTGCTCGAATCCATCGCGCGCCAGGCCGCTACCGGTGTCGAGGGGATGTAT
>Ga0209181_10003232_pt1 | contig 25470 bp, 20 predicted proteins | sample MAT05_FD_187208 | JGI IMG/M metagenome (GOLD analysis project Ga0209181, IMG submission 187208) | Freshwater microbial communities from Lake Fryxell liftoff mats and glacier meltwater in Antarctica - MAT-05 (SPAdes) (version 2) | ecosystem: Environmental > Aquatic > Freshwater > Ice > Liftoff...
ATTTTTAGCCTAAGTAAATGGGTCTTTTAGGGTTCATTCCTATATTTGTAGTCAAAGGTTAAATACTCATATTCCATGTTAATATTGTCCTCTATTGTTGCCTTTACCGCAGTTATCATGCTGTTGGTGGCTCTCTTGATCTTCGCTCAAAAACGATTGGTTCAAACCGGTCCTGTTAAAATTGTGATCAATGGCGAGCGAACAATCATAGTTTCTGCCGGCAGTTCATTATTGAACACGCTCTCGAACGAAAAAATATTTTTGCCCTCTGCGTGTGGTGGGGGCGGCACGTGCGCCATGTGTAAGTGCATTATAGAATCGGGCGGTGGTGATGTGTTGCCAACCGAAGTAGGGCACTTGACTCGCGCAGAACAAAAAGACCGTGTGCGGTTGGGCTGCCAAGTGAAGGTGAAGCAGGATTTGAACATTCGCATACCCGAAGAAATTTTTGGTATCAAAAAGTGGGAGTGCGAAGTGGTGAGCAACTACAACGTGTCTACCTTTATTAAAGAATTTGTGGTGAAGCTGCCTCCGGGCGAAACGTTAAAGTTTGAGGCTGGAGGTTACATTCAAATTGATGTGCCAGAGATCAAGGTTGAGTTTAAGGGGATGGATATCACTCCGCACCCAGAATTAGGCCATAGCAATCCTGAAGTTTTTAAACCCGACTGGGACAAGTTTAAGTTGTGGGATTTGAAGATGAAAAACGAGGAGCCAATTTTTCGAGCTTACTCAATGGCCAACCACCCTGCCGAAGGGAATATTGTAATGTTGAATATCCGTATCGCCACGCCACCGTGGGATCGTGCCAATAACAAATGGATGGATGTAAATCCGGGTATTTGTTCTTCGTATGTGTTCTCGCGCAAGCCGGGCGACAAGGTGACAATCTCGGGCCCTTACGGGGAATTCCACATCAACAAAACACAACGCGAAATGGTGTACATTGGCGGTGGTGCAGGTATGGCTCCATTACGTGCGCAGATTTTCCATTTGTTCCATACTGAAAAAACAAAACGCAAAGTTTCATATTGGTACGGTGGCCGCTCGAAGAAAGAGTTGTTTTATGTCGATCATTTCAGAAATATTGAAAAGGAGTTTCCAAATTTCAATTTCAATATTGCCTTATCGGAGCCATTGCCAGAAGACAATTGGAAAGCAAAAAAGAGTTTGGAGGATAAAGAGGCCGATGGCTATACGGGTTTTATTCACAAATCTTTATTCGATAACTATTTAAACAATCACCCTGCGCCCGAAGATGTTGAATATTATTTGTGCGGCCCACCTTTGATGAACGCGGCTGTGTTGAAGATGTTGGACGACATGGGTATTCCGAAAGAGAATGTGAGGTTTGATGATTTTGGTGGATAATCCAATTAATCGAAAAATTTCAAGCCCTGCAATTGTAGGGCTTTTTTATTTAATTTTGATACCATGACAACCGAGGAAATCAAGATAGTAGCTAAACCCATTCTTAGAAAACACGGTGTAACCAAGGCTGCTATCTTTGGTTCAATGGCCTCGCAAACTTATACTGAAGATAGTGACGTTGATATTTTGATAGAACTAGACGATTCTTACAACTTGCTGGATATTGTTCGAATCAAGTTCGAATTAGAAGACGCACTCGGACGAAAAGTAGACCTTGTAGAATACCCAGCATTAAAACCAGCATTAAAAAAATACGTTTTAGATAATCCAGTCCCCATTTATGGGTAAGCGAGATCCGGTTTTATTGCTTGACGATATTCCTGAGTCGGTTCAAAAGATTGAACAATATGTAGAAGGATTAACCGAGAAGCAATTTACCTTCAATTTCGAAAAACAAGATGCCGTGCTTCGTAGATTCGAAATAATTGGTGAAGCAATAAAAAATCTGCCATCTGCCATCCGTGTGGAACATCCTCACATTTCATGGAAGGATATCGCGGGATTACGCGATATTTTGATTCATAATTATTTTGGCATACTCCCAGCCCGCGTTTGGAAAATTATATTAAGTGATCTCCCTATTTTTCGGAGACAAGTAGAAGAATTAAGAAACAACCTAAGTCAATAAGATATGGACTTAACCATTCTCTTCTCCCCTATCGATGAATCAATCTATACAAAAACGTATGCGCCAAATTCCTTTTTCAGAAGCATAAAAGTTTATGGCGATAAAATGCCAGACTATAGAGAGATGCACATTGCCATCTTTGGAGTAAAGGAAGAGCGGGGCACCTCAACAAACATAGGTTGCGCCAAAGGAGCTGACGAAATTCGTAAAAAGCTTTATAACCTCAAGAAAGGAAATGGCTCAAACCGAATCGTTGATCTTGGAAACTTAAACCCGGGGCTTGATCTTGATGAAACCTATGTGCGCATAAGTGAAGTCTGTCGAATCCTGTTGGAGAATAATGTAATGCCGCTAATTTTAGGAGGCGCGCATGATTTGGATTATGGTCAATATCGCGGCTATGAGGAAATGGAAAAACTCATCAGCCTATTAAACATCGATGCCTTTCTTGATCTGGAAGATGGCAAAGAATCTGATTTATCGAGACAGCATATCCATAAAATTTTATTGCATGAGCCAAACTACTTATTAAGTTACACCCATCTGGCACATCAACTTTATCTAATCGATCCAGCCTCTGTAAACATTTTGGAAAAACTTTATTTCGAAGCGTTTCGCGTTGGGCAGATGCGCACCAACCTGACTGAGATGGAGCCTGCCATTCGCAATGCCGATTTACTTTCATTTGATATCACTGCCATTCGCTCAAGCGATGCTCCCGGCAACGGAAATGCACAGCCATTTGGATTGACAGGTGAAGAAGCCTGTCAACTTTGTTGGTATGCAGGCATGAATGAAAAACTAAGTTCTGCCGGCTTCTACGAATACAACCCCACCCATGATGACAGAAATAAGAAAACAGCTTCTGTTGTTGCCACCATGATCTGGTATTTTATTGAAGGATTTTACCACAGAAAGAACGAACGCAGCTTTAAGAGCAATGACTTTTTAAAATATGTGGTCTCTATGCCCGTAGAACCTGAAATACTCACTTTTTATAAAAGCAAAGTAACTGAAAAGTGGTGGCTGGAAGTTGCCTATCATCAGCCAGGTGCAAGGTATCAGCGGAACAGTATTGTACCCTGCAGCTATACCGACTATCAAACTGCCACGAAAGGTGAAGTGCCCGAGCGTTACATCAGCACGCTGGCAAAACTGATTTAACTATGAAAAAATTATTGCTATTAATTTCTGTCGCCATGTTGGTGGCGAGTTGCAATTCAGATTCTACGAACCCACAAAAAATTATTGATAAGGCAATTGCTGCTTCTGGTGGTGATAAATATTTAAACTCAAAAATTGAATTTGATTTTCGCAACCGACACTACGTGACTGCACGAAACGGAGGTCTGTTTGCCTACGAAAGAATCACAAAAGATTCAACACAAACAACACACGACTTTTTATCGAACGATGGATTTAGACGAGAAGTAAACGGTGTTTTATTAGATGTCTTGGATTCAATGAAAACTAAATATACTGCTTCCATTAACTCAGTTATCTACTTTGCCTTACTCCCTTACGGATTAAACGATGCATCTGTAAAGAAAAAATTTCTTGGTGAAACTACCATTAAAAACAAAGAACAATACATAATAGAAATAACCTTTGGCGAAGAAGGAGGTGGCGAAGACTTTGAAGATGTTTTTGTTTACTGGATTAGTAAGAAAGATTTTACGATTGATTATTTAGCTTATTCCTTCGATGAAGGAAAGGGAATTGAATACCGCTTTCGTAAAGCATACAATCCAAGGCGTGTGAATGAAATTCTATTTTTAGATTACATAAACTATGCTCCGGCTGCTGCTACTCAAATGATGCAACTGGAAGAACTCTATAAAAAAGGAGAACTAAAGGAATTAAGTAGAATTGAGTTGGTAAATATTGCCGTTCAGTAAAATTTTACCGCTGAGATCACAGAGAAACAGAACACCAAGAAACATTCTCTGTGGGCTCTATGGTTAAGATGATCACTTCATCAAATTTTCCTTATCCGCACCAGTTGAATAACTAAAGTTAGCAGGGCGATGCCCGTTGCTATCACAACCAAACTGAAATGACTAGTTGCCAATTGAAACCCACTGGTTATTGCTTTATCAACATTATTCAATCCTATCAATAAGGTCGCACCAAAAATGCAAACCAAAACGCAGTCGTACCATACGGCATGGCGCTGAGCACTTGGAATAACATTCGAATCATTGACTAATAGTATTAGAAAGTAAGCCAGTAACGGAAGCACAAATCCATTCAGTGCTTGCACCATCAAAATTACCGGAATTGGTTTTACTCCACTTATGCCGAAAAGAAAACCAACAAGCAGCACAATCATCCAAACTGCGCGAATTGTATTCCTATTTTCAGAGCCAAGAACTGTTGAAGCAATGAGTGAAGCTGCATATGGTGATGTGATGGCCGAGGAAAGGCCGGCTGCAAATAAGCCGATGCCAAGTGCCCAACTTCCGATACTACCAAGTTGTTCATTTAGATTAACGGCAAGTTCAGCAAATGAAGAAAAACTTCCAGTTAGAGAACCCGCGATCATAATCCATGCAGTAATAAGTCCGCCAACAATAACAGAAATAAATAATCCCAATCGCATCAACGGCACAGTTTGTCCTTTACTGATAGCCGACCCTATGAAAATACTATAAGGAACTATGGTGGTGCCAATGAGCGCCAATGCTAGCAACTCAGCTTCTTTTGGAATTACCGGAATAGTTGCCGCTCTAATTATTTCGAAAAAAGAAAAATTCGATTGAAGTGCTAAGGTCAGAAAAGCAATACCCATCATACCAACCAAAATAGTCATCAAAAGAGAAAGAGTTTTGCTGCCACCTTTCCACAGGATAAAACCTGCAAAGAGTGTAACTGCAAGCGTATACCAATTTGCATCACCTGGCAAAAGCAATGATATACCAGAAACGGCACCTAAAATATTACCAGCTTCGTAAGCCGCACAACCAAGCAGCACCGGCATAGCCACCAACCATTTGATCCAACGCACATTTCCACCGCCATATTTACGAGCTAGCATTTTCCCAAAGGTTAAGCCACTTACAATCGTAATACGAGCAGAAACCTCTTGTAACACAAAACAGGCGGCCGTGGCAAACACGATCGCCCACAGCAATTCAATTTGGAACCGTGACCCAGCAGTGATCGCTGTTGTAATAGTGCCGGGTCCAATAAATGCTGCTGAAATAACAGACCAAAGAATAACACTTGAAATTTTGGAAGAAGATTTCAACTAGGGGGCTTAAGGTGATTACTCGCAGAATTATGTCACAACCAAAAGTAATTAATACTTTCATTAGCGGTATCAATATCAAAAAACACTTTCCCCCCATTGTATCCTTTTTTTTTGTTCAAGTTTCTAGCCACCGACCTAATCGCGCATAGACAAGACACACAAAATAGTTTTCTGCGTGAATGAGGCAGGTACCCAATATCAAGCATCAATGAAATAGCAGCTATTGAGTCTGCCGTTGATGGGAATGGGCTGGATATGACCAATAAATTCAAATTCGTTGATGAATTTATATGCATCTTTATTCAAAAAAGGTGCGCAAGACGCTAAAGATTCATGTGCACGTGTGTAAATTTACGAGTGCAAAAAATACTTCTATTCCTGCTTCTCTTTTCCGCCTGCCGTCCCACCCATAAAATTGGAGAACTATTAGGTGTGCCGAAAGAACGACCTATTGAAAATACTCACTGGATCCTTACTCAGATTAATGAAATAGATTTAGCAGAGAATTCGAAGCAACCATTTATACAGTTAAATCCTGATGGAAATAAAATCAATGGCTTTGGCGGATGCAATCAGCTTGCCGGGCAATACACCCAATTGGGAAAGAAGATCACCTTCAGGACAACTGCTACTCGAATGTTTTGCCAGGAAACAATGGAAATAGAAACGAATTTTCTTCAGGCACTAGAAAATACGACCGAGTTCGATATTGAAAAACATATTCTGTTACTTAAAATGGATAAAAAAATATTGCTCACGTTCAGGGCAGAGACAAAATTTCAAAATTAATAATAATCCATTTACACAGTTATTAAGTACTCTAGCCCTCTTCTCGACAAAGGAAAATATCTCTCACAACAATATGAGTTATATAACCCCGCTATTACACTGTATTTGCAATTTGATATATTTCAATTCTCTCAAAAACACGTATTTTCTTATCCTATCAGATTAATAATCTAGAACTAAACCAAATTTTAACATGAAAGCCAAATTTTTTCTAAGTACTGTTTTTAGTTTAATCGCAATCGCATCATACTCTCAAGATGCCTCAGTTAGTGAAGAAGAGTTAACCAAATACGCTACTGTAATGGATTCGATTTCCGAAATGACAATTAATTTTCAATCATCGATCTCTACCATGGTTAAGGAATCTGAGGCAATAACAGGAACACGCTACAATGAACTTTCCAAAATAATATCTGACGAAGCCAAACTAACAGAGGCAAAAGCAACTCCTGAGGAAATTGCATTTATTAAAGGCATGGCTGAAAAAAAGAAAGAGGAAACTTCAAAAATCAATCAGGCTTTTCAAACTTTAGTGAAGGAAAATCTTGGCGCTGCCACATATAATAAAGTAAAGAAAGCCCTTGCCACAGATACAACACTGAAGCAAAAGTATGATTCGCTAATTGAAGAAATGGAGAAAGACAATAAAGTTGAAAAAGAGACTGAGAGCAAATAGTCTCCATTTGGTAGGAAAATGAAAAGTTGAATGAAATCATTCAACTTTTTTTATGCATTAGTAATTTGAACCCAGATTATGCATTAGGATGCATAATCTGCCCGCAGGGTTGACAAAACATTGCCGGTGCAATGTTTTGTCAAGGTTAAACCTGACAATGAAAATCACCCAATAGGGAAAATATTTTTCAACGTAAGTATTTGATTTTCATTCGTCAAATTATGCAAATGCTTTTCTATTGCATAATGTGGGTTCAATCATCTTCACTATCAACACTGACTCAAAATCAGAAAATAATTTTACTTCATCTTCTGAATCCATGTTGGCCATGCATGAAAGAATTACTCCAACTGGAGAAAATATAAGTCCAAACTGACCTACCTTTTCTTACTGACTTACTGGATTATCGTTTAAACTTATCTCTCAACTGAGCCAGTTTGTCCTCCATTGATTCAACTGCTTTTACCGGAGGCTTTGGCGTAGGAGTCCGTTCTTGCTTAGTTGTATTTTGAACAGGTGCGGTATTTCCAAAAGGATCACTCTTAAGCGATAATGCGATGCGCTTACGCTGAATATCCACTTCTATTACAGTTACTCTCACTTTTTGTTGCACCGCCACAACCTCATTCGGATCTTTTACAAAGCGATCACTCAGATGACTAATATGAACAAGTCCATCCTGATGAACACCAATGTCTACAAAGGCTCCAAAGTTGGTTACGTTGGTAACAATACCAGGAAGGCTCATTCCAAGTTTTAAGTCTTTGATTCCATGCACGCCCTCCTCAAATGAAAAAACTTCGAATTTTTCGCGTGGATCGCGACCAGGTTTTTCAAGTTCCGAAAGAATATCGGTCAATGTTGGTAAACCAACTGTCTCTGTTACATATTTCTTGAGATCTAATTTTTTCCTTAACTCTCCGGTTGTCATCAAATCTTTAACAGTACAATTAAGATCGCCTGCAAATTTTTTCACCAGGTCATAGCGTTCAGGATGCACGGCACTTGCGTCAAGCGGGTTTTTTGAATCTCTCACCCGAAGAAAGCCCGCGCATTGCTCAAATGCTTTTTCGCCCAAGCGTGGGACTTTTCGCAATGATTCGCGATCTGAAAAAGCTCCATGCTGATTTCGAAAATCAACAATACTTTTTGCTAACTGCGGACCGAGGCCTGATACATAACTTAGCAATTCTTTGCTGGCTGTGTTCACCTCCACACCTACTGAGTTTACGCAACTCATCACCACATCGTCAAGTCCGGCCTTTAATTTGGTTTGATCTACATCATGCTGATACTGACCCACTCCAATAGACTTAGGATCAATCTTCACCAACTCAGCCAAGGGATCAGTTAATCTACGGCCAATAGAAACTGCGCCTCGCACCGTAATGTCGTGATCCGGGAATTCTTCGCGCGCTACGTCAGAGGCTGAGTAAACCGAAGCCCCGCTTTCATTCACCATCACAATAAGAATTTCTTTCGGCAGGCCTATACTTTTTACAAATGCTTCTGTTTCCCGACTGGCGGTTCCGTTTCCGATCGCGACTGCCTCAACCTTGAACCGATCGCATAAACCCAACAAAATGGTCGCAGACTTTGCCGTTTCACGCTGGGGTTCGTGCGGATAAATAACTGAATTGAAAAGCAACGCTCCTTGTTCATCGAGGCAAACCAATTTAGTGCCCGAGCGAAACCCCGGATCGAGTGCCAGCACCCGCTGCTGACCCAGCGGAGATGCGAGTAATAATTTTTTTAGATTGAGTGCGAAAACCTGAATCGCTTCAGCATCTGCTTTCAATTTGGATTCTACCCGTACCTCCGTCTCGAGTGAAGGTTTTAATAATCGCTTGTACGAATCTTTAACAGCTATCCTTACATGCTCACCTGCCGCAGAGGAAGATTTTACAAATTGTTTTTCTAATGTTACAATAACCTTCTCTTCCGCTGGTGCAATGCCGAGTGTGATGTATCCTTCTTTCTCGGCTCTGCGCATAGCAAGCAATCGGTGTGAGGGTACTTTCTTTACCGGCTCTTTCCAATCAAAATAATCTTTAAATTTCTGAGCCTCTTCCGTTTCCGCTTTTGACTTGATCACCGAAGCTTCTACAACGCCAGCTTCCCAAAACAATTCGCGCACTTTTTGCCGCGCTTCCTGATTTTCGCTGATCCATTCAGCGATGATGGCGCGCGCACCTTCCAGCGCTTCTTGTTCATTTGCTACACCTTTTTCCGCATCGACAAATCCTGCAGCGATTTTATCCACATCAATTTTGCCCTGTTCAAAGATGCTTAGCGCCAAGGGTTCCAGTCCTTTTTCCCTAGCCATGCTTGCCTTGGTCTTGCGCTTGGGTTTGTATGGAAGATAAATGTCTTCCAGTTCATTCAGTGTCCCGGCTTCGTCAATGACTTTTGCAAGTGCTGGTGTAAGCTTCTCTTGCTTTTCAATGGATTTAAGAATTGCTTCCTTGCGTTTATCTAATTCCATCAACTGTTCATGGCGATCGCGGATAGATGCTAAGATAACCTCATCCAGACTTCCGGTAACTTCTTTCCGATACCTAGCAATAAATGGAATGGTTGACCCCTCCAGTAGTAACCCAACCACACGTTGTACCTGTTGCAGTTTTAAATTTAATTCAGCAGCAATTTTTAAGATGTTCTTCTCCATGAAATTCAATTGGGGCGCCAATCAACAAAATATTTTGGAACTATCACAAGAAATTTTAAGCCGGTAGAATAATTAAAAATGTAGAGCCTTTGCCATGTTCGGAAGTCACGGAAATATCACCACCCAACTTACCGATAGTTTCCATGGCAATATATAAACCCAAACCTGATCCAGTTGAGTTAGAGGATGCCTTATAAAACATATTAAATATTTTTTCCTGATGCTCTGCCAAAATTCCTTGACCATTATCAGAAATATGAATAGCTACCTTTTTCTCCTTTTTTTCTAGGTCAACCTGAATAAATTTTTCAGACTTGAATTTATCATGATAACGGATAGCATTTGCTACCAGATTATTCAACACTATTTTCAACCGGGTAGTGTCCGTAACAATTACAGAATTGGGTTCAATGCCTACCCTAAACGAAATCTGATCCAACCCTTCAGTAAATTTGAGTCCGTCAACAGTTTCGTTTACCAAAAAATGAAGATCAACTTTTTCGAGATTAAGTTCTGTGCGCGAATTGCGTGAATAATTGATTATATCAGTGATGAACTTATCTAAAATCTTTACCCTGCCTTTCATCATAGTAAGATAAACTAGACTATACATGGCTAAATTAAAAACAATCAAACCGAAAATAGCAGCACCACGATGATACCCGCGTTTATTCAAGATTAATGTGATCATACCGACACCCAGGCATGCGATGAAAATAAAATTGGGTACAACCGTTACAACTATTAAATCAAGCAACCAATAGGCAAGCGTGCCAACAATAACCATCATCGACAGATGGGTAATTAACTTTATGCGTTGTTCATCAAATGCAGTTTCTTTGGAGGTGAAAAAAGGCCGAAACATAAACGAACGAAAAGAGGGGAAAGTGTTATAGAATTAAGATTAGCTTAGCTGCGCTAATATACAATTATTGCATGTATGAATAGACAGAATTTATAAATTGCCGCGTTACTCATCTTTAATTCTTCGCTATGAAACCAATTGCTTTCATCTTTTTGCTCTCAATCCTACCCACCACAGGCAACGCCCAGAAGAAGAGTAAACCGCCCATACCATCGCCCTATTACCCCGATAAAGAATGGATTCACAAACAACCAGAAGAAACTGGAGTTGATAGTCAGAAATTAAAAGGAGCCATTGAATTCGCAATTTCTCACGAAACGAAAAGTCCACGAAGCATGGAACAAAATCATTACCAGACATTTGGCCGTGAGCCTTTTGGCGATGCCATTGGCCCGATGAAAGATCGCGGTGCTGCCACAGGCATTATAATTAAAAATGGGTTTGTAATTGCCGAATGGGGCGAACCTTTAGTACCTGACATGACCCACAGTGTAACCAAAAGCTTTCTGTCAGCAACGGTTGGACTAGCATTCGACCGAGGTCTAATTAATAATATTTTCGATACAGTTTACAAATACATGGCTCCGATAGAAGTTTATAAACCAATTGAAGGTAGTAATAAAGCCGATCGATTTGGGAAGCCGCAAATGTTAGAGTTATTTGATACTCCGCATAACAAGACTATCACATGGAATGATATGCTTCGCCAAACAAGTGACTGGGAAGGAACCTTATGGGGAAAACCTGACTGGGCTGATAGGCCGAGTTCCAAACCATCCGAATGGCTTACCATAAAAAGAAATCCTTCTGGTTCTGTTTATGAATACAACGATACTAGAGTTAATGCACTAGCATTAGCTGCGCTTAATGTTTGGCGTAAACCGTTGCCCCAAGTTTTGAAGGAAAACATAATGGATGAGATAAATGCATCCAGCACATGGCGCTGGTATGGGTATGATAATTCATGGATTGTAATGGACGGAACAATAATGCAATCAGTAAGTGGCGGTGGCCACTGGGGTGGCGGCATGATCATTCACGCTTATGATATGGCACGATACGGTTACTTAACTCTGAGACGAGGAAAATGGAATAACAAACAATTGCTCTCCACGCAATGGATGGCGTGGTCTTATACGGCCACTCCCGCGCAACCTACCTATGGTTTTATGAATTGGTTTTTAAATACTGATAAAAAATATCTCCCAAGTGCACCTGCTTCGGCATTTGCACATATAGGCAATGGTACTAATATGGTGTATGTGGATAGAGAAAATGATGTTGTTGCCGTAGTTCGCTGGATTGAAAACGAGTCCTTGGATGGATTTGTAAAATTACTTTTAGAATCAATTAACTAAAAAATGGTGGCCAAAAAATGACCACCATTAAGAGATAGCTTCTTAATTCAATTTTTACAAAGTCCTTATTTTAATGGATCGAAAATAAACAGGTGCTCCATGATCCTGTAAAGAGATTGCACCCGACTTGAACTTGTTCCAGGAAGGAAACTCAACCCACTTACTTTTTTGGTAGCGTTGATTATACTCCTCACTTCCTTCTTCAAACTCTACGGTCTTCTCGCCATTAAGCCAATGCTCAACATGGCCGTTGTTATAAACTATTTTCGATGTATTCCACTCACCTACGGGCATTACCTTCCTTGTGGTAGGCGCTTCAAACATGTCATAGTTGGATCCAACTTTCTGTGCTGGCATCAACTCACCTCCTTGCCAACCATCATCATCCATCACCTGATACTCTGGCCCTGTGTGATAATCAGCACCCAGCTCGGCACCTTCAACTACGTGATACAAAATTCCGCTATTACCACCGGGTGTTATTTTCCACTCAGCAGTCAGTTCAAAATTTCCAAAAGATTGGGTTGTCATAAGCGAGCCACCTATATCGCCCGAACCCTCACCAAAGCCAGTACCATCACAAATAATTGCACCCTCTTTAACTGACCATAATGGCCCAATCGTGTCACGATTGTACCTCTTCCAACCATCTAATGTGCTACCATCAAAAAGCAATTGCCAACCAGCCGTTTTTTCAGCTTCAGTTAACATATTAGGAGTTGATTCAATGATTGATGTTTCTTGCTGCGCAGGCTTCGTGCAGGCAAATGATAACAGCCCGATAACTGTTGCAACTGAGTAATTAAATAATTTTCGCATAGGAAGTTTTTGTTTAGGTTGATATATAATTAATAGTTCAAGTTTAATATGACTTACAACACATTATTTAATTGTTCCTTTATTTTTTCCAGCTCTTCCTTCATCATCACAACATGCTTTTGCATCTCCGCATCGTTGGCCTTGCTGCCAATAGTATTTATTTCACGGCCAATTTCCTGCGAAATAAATCCGAGCTTTTTACCATTCGATTGCTTTTCACTCATGATTTTCAAAAAATAATCTAGGTGTGTTTTTAATCGCACCCGCTCTTCATGAATGTCCAATTTCTCAATATAAAAAATAATTTCCTGCTCCAAACGATTAGCATCAAATCCTTCACTACCAAAAAAATCCGTAACATTCCCTTTTATTCTATTACGAACTTTCTCAATTCGAGTGGGATCAATTTTTTCTACTTCCAACAATCCCTTACGGATATTCTCTATATAGCTTCTTTGTTTATCTTCCAATGATTTACCTTCCTCAGCCCTAAAATGATCGCATTTATTAATTGCATCAACAAGCATCAATCGTACACCTTCCCACTCGGCTGGATCCAATTCTTCTTTTCCATTAGCCTGAACAACATCTGGCGAGCTTAGCGCCAATTGAAAGAGTGAATCATGACCCGCTCCAACTTTATCAGCTAGTTTTTTCAACTCATTGAAATAAGAGACGAACAAATCTTCATTGTATTGCTGCCGCATCTCTTGCTTAGCGCCAGCTTGAAGTTCAATGCTGATAGAAACCTTTCCTCTTTCGAGTTTGTCAGTTATCAGATTGCGAACTTCTAGTTCCTTCTCAATAAACTTTTTGGGAAGTCTTAAACTTAAATCAAGAAATTTTGAGTTCAGACTTTTTACTTCAATTGAAAGAGCTCCGTCAGCGAAACCAGCAGTTACCTGGCCATAGCCAGTCATTGATTTGATCATGATTTTAATTATATGCCTACGAAGGTATCCATTTTTACTTAAATGAAATCGTGATCAGAAGTCGAACCCAAGTGTAACCGAAAGTCTCGGATTTTTAACTGTGTAATTTTCCACCGGCCATGCAAGATCAAACTTCACGTAGTAGCCCAGCATCATGGTGCGCAAGCCAAACCCATAACTGTATAACCAGGGGTTAAGGAATTCATTCAACTCGATTACAAAAGGACTTCCGGAAGCATTCTCAGGCACTACGCGCTTTCGAACACTATTCTTTGTGTTGAATGGGAGTGCACCGGTCCAACTGGTTCCAATATCATAGAACGCTGTGAATTGCAGATTGCGAAAGAAATTTGATGTGATTGGTCCATTTGACAGCGCGCGTATCAGCGGTATGCGCAACTCTGCATTGGCCATAGCTACGCTGTTTCCATAGAAGGTTGCATAATCAAACCCACGCAAGTTTGTAGCAAATTCAGCGAACAAAAGATTTTCATTATATGCTCCTACTTTACTTGTCAGCGGGTTCTGCAGTCCGTCATAATTCAGCCGATTAGCAAACCAATTATCCATACCCCCCAACAGGTATTTTTTAGGTGAGTTGCCTAAAAATGTTCCCGTAAATCCGCGTACAGCAAAAATGATTTCATGATAGATTTTTTGATAATGCCGCACATCTAACGAAATCTGCGAGAAACTCTTATCCTTATTTCCCAGCGCCTCATAGTGAATGGCGGTAAACTTTCCACGAGTACCCTCAATAATATTCATTCCCGTTGATAGCGAATTATCATAAACCAACTCTGCTTTGGCCCCTGTATAAAATTGTTGTTGCGATGGAAGGAAAACAGGCCCGGCCGCTTGCGGCTGAAGCGGACCTCTATCTACAAACATGGTGTAACCACCAAAAGGTTTCAAAGACACGCGCGTGCGCACGGATAATGGAAGCGAAGCGCCTAACTCAATTTTCTGAAACGAGTACTTCTGCTGTTCTATTTGGGCAAAGCCTTCTTGCGGAGTTTCCCAAAAGATAACCTTGCGATCGAACCTCACGCTAAAATCAATTCTGCGAGGGAGATATTGAAACTCGCCATAAACATCGCCACTCTTAAAATCAAATGCTGTTTGTAAACCGCCAAGCACCCTATAATTTTCAAGAATATCATTCATCTGCGTTTCTACTTTCATACTAAAGCCACGCAGGGGATCAATCAAAAAATTAGTGATCACGTTTTCATAGCTAAATTTAGGCGCATAGGCGAATGGACCCGTCACTCTGGTAGACTCCCGCGCCTTCATATAACGTGTTAAAAATGTCTCGCTTGGCTGCTTCGCTTTTACTGCCTCATCGTCAAAAACATAGTCATCCGTATTAAGTGGTTTAGCAACAGGCATTATTGGTTTTGGGGTATCAGCTTTTGCTGGTGCATCAAATTGATAGTCATCGGTATTGATTTCCCCCGGTTTAGCTTGAATAGAATCTTTCCTCACTGCAGTTGGCTGTGGTTTCCATTGGCTCGAGGTATCCTGCTTTTCTTTTAGTCGGGAATTGATTAAATCCTTTATGGACATACTTTTTACTGGCTGCTCCTGCTTTCTCCTCTCAGAAATAATTTTTGCTTGTTGCACTTCCTTTCTTCGGGAGGCCGGAGTAAATATCTGTCGATCGAAATTAAATTTATCGACAATAAAAATATCTTCACTTAAATTCTTAGACGTAACCAAAGCCAACGATCGATTATCAAAATCGAGATCGAAGTCTTTTATACTCGAATTGAAATTCGTTATCTGCGAGTAAATACCGGTAGTTCGATCGAACTTAAATAAATTGACGATCCCCCGCTGGTCACTTAAGTAATAAAAATTATCAAGATCAAATGCTTTAGGATGAAAGTCTTTACTTACTGTATTCGTTAATCGTGTTACTTCTAGGGTAGTTGTATCAAGATTGAAAAGAAAAAGATTATAGGTCGATGAAAGTTTTGAATAGGCACTTACTTTGGTAGAAACAGAATCGGTCGTTCGATTTGAACTGAATACGACCGTGTTACTGTTTGGAATAAAACCCGGGTCAAGGTCATCGAACAAGTCATTCGTTAGCCTTCGGGTTCTATCTCTGCGGCTGCTAATCAAAAATAAATCGTTCTGGCCAGCCAGGTCTGCACTCAATACCGCTAATCGTCCGTTGCCTGAAAAATTAAAACTTCGAATATTGCTAAACTGATCTAACTCACGTGGCAATTTAGTTTTGGTTACCAAATCGTACAGCCAAAAAACATACTGACCATCCTTTACACCAATCACGCCAAGGGTGTTTGCATCTGACCAACTTAACAAAGGAATCGTATAGTCAACATTTTGCTTGATTACTTTGTTTCCGCCATTTAAGATCACAGTCTCTCTTCCGTTTTCAAGAGACTTTATTCTTACGGTAAATTTACCCCGATCATTTTCTGCATACGCAACTTTTTTTCCATCTGGACTGATTTTTACGGTTGTATAAACAACCGTTTTTTTGTGCTTCGGGCTGAAGAGAGATGAATCTGAAGGTGCGACATAGCTCTGTGCAACTTTTGTGGCCATGGAAGAATAATAATTTTTCCATTCAGTCATCAATTGTTTGAACGGAACCCCTAACGTGATTAGGACACTCTTCTCCTCATTGCGAATGATGCGCGTATAGTTAAGGATATTGTTGATGCTACTCTTTCCGTATTTCTCTACAATAAAATTCCAAACGGATTGCCCCACCAAAGCTGCATCATTGCCTGTAAGCTTAAGTGCTTTGCTAACTTTTTTACTGGCAACCAATTGCCGGGTAAAGTCATCCATCTCTTCGTTCCAGCCTTTGGCCACATAAAGCGAAGCTCCATCCACAAACCAATCGGGTAAGTTTAGGAAAACTGCATTCTGAAACATGTCTTTCAAGTTTCCACCAAACATCATTTCATTAAGCATGAGGTCAGAAAACTTGAAAATCAATTCCTCTTTAAATTCTTGAAGTGTGCCCGGGTGGGCGATCTCAACATAGGGTTTAATAAACTCTGTTTCGCCCCCCGAGTTGAATTGATTACTGTTGAGGCCAATATTACTTTGCTGCAAATCGGTAACAGAATTATATAGGAAAACCTTTGTTTTATTCTGTGGATACCAACCTATTAAATCGGTTATCCGATCAAACTCGTTTTCGAGGTATTCAAGTGATTCCTGAGCAACAGTTTTGCGGTTGTCATAATAATAAACATCAAAGTTTTCGGAGCTAAGGTAGTTCCACCGAAAATTCTTGTATTGAATGCGGTTTTTACCAAATGTTTCCTGAGCAAGTTGTGCCAGAATATTCGAACTAACCGAGGCTAAAACTATTGTAATTACCAAAAACCGAAACATTCCTCTCATACTTCCTCACTGGATTTCGAAGATAACGATTTAAACCTTTTAATATTGACTTCTGGCTGAATTTCACCCTTACTTAAAAGCCAATTTGTTAATTGAGCCGAAAAATATGGCGCCAGACTCACTCCCTTAGTTCCCAAACCATTAAAAATAATAACATTTTTTGAATCTGGATGCGACCCCAAAATGGGCCTACGATCCGGTGTGGTAGGCCGAAAACCCCAATCTTGCGAAATAATCTTGTATGGCATTTTTATTAATGCCGTCAGTTTTTGCTCTAGCTCCATGCGCCCAGCCTCGGTGATAGCGTGCGACAAATTTCTTGTTTCATAGGTAGCGCCAACCCGATAATGATTTCTTCTATTCATGGGTACCATATAAACACCCCTATTGTAAATGAGTTCAGGGGAGGACTCTAATTCTATCTCCAAAATCTCACCTTTCAGAAGCCGTATTGGTAGATTTTTAAATTGTGCAGAGTTTAAACTAGCAACTCCGCTACAAACAATTAGTTTTTCCGCCCTATACTGCCCATATATAATACCCGCAAAATCAATTTCTAGTCTGCTCTCATCAAAATGTTTGGAGATAATAGAATTACTTGTTTGTAGATAAATTCTTACGGCCTCTATAAATTCTTTTACATCAAGAAAGCCACATTGCTTCAGAACTATGCCTCCAAACGCATCACGTACCTGATGGCCATATCTACTTTCTGTAAATATCTTATCGACATACGGAAGAATAGCCGCTTCAGAGCTCAACCCCATCCAATGATTTTGTTCTTCAACAGATAAAAAAGGGCGATACATCGGTTGTGGATAGAAAAATCGCTGCTGAAGTTTATGTTCAGCAGATTTATAAAATCCAGTGAGTTCATCAAACAATTTATCCGCCATCCAGGTGCGAGTCATCAATTTCCCGGTAATCGGATTAAACAGTCCGGCAGCAATGGCGGAACTTCTGTTTTGAGTTGGTTCATCAAAGACCAAAATGCGCTTGCCTTCTTCCAGCAATCGCAAAGCTAAGCAGGAGCCAGCAAGACCTTGGCCAACAAGTATGTAATCGAAAGATTGAATAGGGATAATAATCTAGTTGAAAGAACAAAAATACACACATCAAAGTAAGATGAGAAGGCTGGCTCTCATTTCCCATAAGCCGTCAGTTTTGTATTTTTACGATTCTATTATGATTCAGATTCAAGCATTAACATTCAATCCGTTTAGTGAAAACACCTATGTAGTCTATGATGAAACGGGTGCCGGGGTTGTTATCGATCCCGGATGTTATGAGCCGGAAGAAAGAGCAGAACTGGCCAAGTTCATTGAAAGCAAAGACCTTAAAATAAAATATTTACTCAATACACATTGTCATATCGACCATGTGCTGGGCAATGACTTTGTAAAAGAGAAATATCGAGTTCCGTTTTTAATTCATGCTAACGAAGAGCCTGTTTTAAAAGCAGTTAAAGCCTATGCACCTTCCTATGGGTTTGCCATCTATCGCGAAGCCACACCCGATCAATTTATTAGAGAGGGTGAAGAACTTTCTTTTGGCACAACAAAATTTAGCATTCTTTTTTTGCCTGGGCATGCACCCGGGCATGTTGGTTTCTATCATGCTGAATCCAAGTCGTTGCTTAGTGGTGATGTTCTGTTTGAAGGCAGTATCGGTCGCACCGACTTACCCGGAGGCGATCATAAAACATTGATCGAAAGTATTCGCAAAAAAATGTTCACATTGCCTGATGAGGTTATTGTATATCCCGGCCACGGAAATCCAACTACAATAGGTGAAGAAAAACTCACAAATCCTTACTGTGCCTTAAGTCTATCTTGAATGAAGGTGTTAAGACATTTGCCTAACGCGCTTACCAGCGCAAACCTGATTTGCGGATGTCTTGGCATCATTAGCGTTTTCAATTATCCTGTTGCAGCTGCCTATTTTATTTGGGCTGCCTGCTTTTTTGATTTCCTCGATGGCTTTGCAGCACGCCTGCTAAAAGTATCCTCACCTATTGGCAAACAATTAGATTCACTTGCCGATCTGGTAAGCTTTGGTGTGTTGCCAGCCATGGCTATGTTTCAATGGATTGATGCTAATGCAGAATCAGGCTGGATGCCGTACATCGCGATTATCATTGCTGTGTTTTCCGCCTTGCGTCTAGCAAAATTTAATATAGATGAAAACCAATCCGATTCGTTTATTGGAGTTCCTACGCCTGCAAATGCATTGTTCATTACATCGTTGGTGTTTTTGCCAGAAACGATACGGGTAGTCATATTCAGCGCTCCCGTTTTAATCATAATAACGGTAGTTTTTTCATTTCTAATGGTTAGCCCCATCAATTTGATTGCCTTGAAATTTAAAAATTTCAAGTGGTCAGGCAATGAGGTGCGGTTTACCTTTTTGGCTTTATCAGTATTTCTATTAGTATTTTTGCAGGCAGGTGCTATCCCCTTCATTATACTTTCTTATATAGCTATCTCGTTAGTAAGCGGGGTTTTTAGTGCGAAGAAAACTAACTAATTGTGACTTTGGTCAAGAAATCAGGTTTGCTATTCAGCCTATACTTATCGAGTATAGTATTTTGTGCTGCACAAGCATTGCCTGTGTTGAGGTCAGGAAATTGGTATAAGTTTTCGATAACCACTGATGGTGTAGTAAAAATAGATTACAACCTTTTAAAGAGCGCAGGAATAAACCCAGATCAAATTGATCCACGCAACGTAAAAATTTATGCTGCACAAAATGGCATGCTTGCTCAGGGTATTAGTGCGCCTAGAAGAAATACCTTATCGCAAATTAGTATTCAGGTAGTAGGTGAATCCGATGGTAAATTTAACCTTAACGATTATATACTATTTTACGCACAAGGACCAGACACCTATGAATATAATATTCAGAAGCAGGTGTTTCAATATGAGAATAATCTATACAGTGACAAGAATTTTTATTTCTTAACAATAAATTCGGAGTCAAGTCTAAGAATTAATTCTGGTGAAAATGTAGCTGGAGTTTTTCCAGTAATATCCCAATATGAAGACATTGGTTATTATGAAACAGATAAATACAACATACTTAAGTCCGGTCGCCACTGGTTTGGCGAACAATTCGATTCGAACAAAGAAGCTACCATTCGGTTTGATGTTTCTGGCGTGCTCGAAAATTCAGAGATTCGATTGGTGTCCCATGTTATGGCACAATCGATCATGAATTCTTCCTTTCAAGTCTCATTCAATAATAATTCCGTTTTAACGCAACCTGTAGCGCCAATTCCGAATACACGTTATGGTATTAAAGGCATTGTAAAAGCCGATACGGTAGTTATAAATTCTAACGCAGTTGGCGCGCCAGGTCGCACTAACCAAGATGTTAAATATCAATTCACAAAAGGCAGTTCGGGATTGTCGGTAGGCTATCTTGATTTCATAGTCATGACAATTTCAAGAAAATTGGCTTTGCCTGGCGGTCAAATTATTTTTCGGTCGGCCTCTAGTCTAACCAATTCCATTTCCACTTTTGAAATTGAATCCACACCTGCAAATACTTTTGTTTGGAATGTTAGTGATCCTCTTCAGGTGGTTGAGCAACAATTTACCAAGATGAACGGCAAAATTAGTTTTTCAACAAACACACAAGCCTTAAAGACATTTGCTGCATTTACTATTGCCAATTTGAAAGCCCCGGTTTTTGAAGGGCCAGTCCCAAATCAAAACTTGGCAGGTATGGGTGCCCCGGAACTACTCATTATTACACACCCTGACTTTCTTGGTGAAGCGCAACGATTAGCTAATCACCGTAAAAATAAATCTGGTATTAGCACTGCTGTAGTAACTGCAAATCAAATCTACAATGAGTTTAGTGGCGGTAAACAAGATGTTACTGCCTTGCGCGATTTTATAAGATATATATATTCTGAATCAACCAAGCCTTTAAAAAATGTTCTGATTTTCGGCCGCGGTTCATACGATTATAAGAACAGAGTGTTAGGAAACACGAATTATGTTCCTATTTATGAGTCACGTAACTCGCTCAGCCCTTTAGAAACGTATGCTTCAGATGATTATTTAACATTTCTGGAACCGAATGAAGGGGAGTGGCGGGAAAGCCCGGCACAAAATCACACCATGGATATTGGAATAGGACGGTTACCGGTTAAAAAATTAGAAGAAGCTAAAATCGTTGTCGATAAAATCATTGAACATGAAACCAATTCAGCAGCATTTGGCTCATGGCAAAATGAACTTTTGTTTGTGGCCGATGATGGCGATAATAACATTCACAACTCGCAAGCTGATCAGCTAGCGAACTCCATTGAGTTATTGAATCCTAATTATGTTGGCCGTAAATTTTTTCTCGATTCCTTTGATCAAGTAACACAAGCCAGTAGTAATAATCAGTCAAGCCCGGATGCAAGTAAGGGCCTTGATCTGGCCATTAGAAAAACTCCGCTGATCGTAAACTTTACCGGCCATGGATCCGAACGTGTATGGATGGATGAACGAATTTTGGATGAAACGTTAATACAAAGCTGGCGCAATGGCCCGCGCTACCCGCTTTTTGTTACAGCTACTTGTGAGTTTGGTCGTCACGATGATCCTTTTCAAATTACCAGTGGCGAACTTACCCTATTGCAAAAGAAAGGCGGTGGCATCGGCATTGTTAGCAGTGCCCGCCCTGTAAACTCCAGCACAAACTTTACGCTCAACAAAGCCTTTTATGAATCACTATTCACCAAAGAGAACAATAAATACAGATCGTTAGGCACTGTCTTTCGTGAGACTAAAAATAATAGTACCAGCGGAGTCGCAAATAGAAATTTTTCTTTATTGGGAGATCCATCCATGACGTTGGCTCTGGCGGAAAATGAAATCGTCTTTGACGAGATTAAGACCAGCAACGGATCTTCAGAGCTAAAGGGTTTATCAATTGTGACAGTTAGTGGTCATATTGAAAAAGAAGCGTTAGCACAGACCAACTTTAGTGGCGACTTATCACTTACGCTATTTGATAAGGGGGTTAATGCCGTTACCAAGGGTGATGAAAATCCACCGTTCAACTTTACAACCCGGTCTAATTCACTTTTCAGAGGTAAATCAACTGTTATCCAAGGCTTTTTTGAAATGGACTTCATTATGCCTGCAAATATTTCAACCGAATTTGTTACTGGAAAATTTACTGCCTTTGCTTCTACTAAAACCGGAGAGCTTGCTAATGGAAGTTCTTTGAATATGATTGGAGGTGTGGAGTCTTTGGCAGCTGTTGACGCAACTCCGCCAGTTATTCAATTGTTCTTAGGCGACACCACGTTCATTGTCGGTGGCGTAGTAGGACCCAATACACAAATCATTGCTCAACTGGCTGACAACAGTGGAATAAATATTTCTTCCAATCCTTCTGGTAATGAAATAACAGCTTCAATAGATGATGGTCAAATTTTTATTCTAAATGATTACTATTCGGCAAATGCCAATACCTATAAAAAAGGAGCCCTTGCCTTTCCTTTAGACGGCCTTGAAAAAGGAAAACATACGCTTACTTTATCAGCGTCTGACACATATAACAACCGAAAAACAAGCACCGTGGATTTTGTAGTTACCGATGGCGTTCAAATTCAAATTGAGGCATTCACAAACTACCCAAATCCGTTTTCAGAATCTACTACCTTGGAGTTCACGCATACGCGGCCGGGTGAAGATTTAGAAGCTTTTGTAACAATTTATGATATGGTAGGCAATGTGCTCTTGAACCGAATTTATGAAATACCCAATAGCCAATATAGGGTGACTTTGGCCGATTGGGATGGAAAATCGACTAACGGAACAAAATTCAGCAATGGGATATACGTGGGTAAGGTTTCCGTTCGTTCACTACTTGATAACTCTAAAAATGAGCAGTTTACTAAGTTAATTATCCTGAATTAAACTACCTTTACCGATTAGAAATTTGACTATGAAGAGGTTAAGTATACCTATAGCAATCACTCTTTTATCCGTCCCATTTTTTTCAATTGCTCAGACAAATACAGGCATATTGATTGGGCAGGACACAACTAACAGAATAATTACTACCGCTGTTCCTTTTCTAACAATCACACCCGATGCGCGGGCTGCTGGCATGGGTGATGCTGGGGTAGCCACTTCTGCCGATGTTAACTCTGCGTATTGGAACTCAGCAAAGCTTGCTTTCATAGATAATGGATTAGGCTATGGAGTATCAGGATCATATACCCCCTGGTTAGGGAAAATTATCAACGACATGTATGTCTTTTACCTTTCAGGATTTTATAAGATTGGTCGCGAGCAAACTGTGGCTGCTTCCATGAAATATTTTGATTTGGGCGAGATTCAATTTAAAGGGGTGAGTAATGAAGACCTTGGAAGATTTAACCCGCGAGAGTTCGCTTTTGACGTCACTTATTCAAGATTGCTAACAGAGCAATTATCAATTGGTGGTGCATTACGCTACATACATTCGAACCTGACGGGCGCTTTAACAACCGGAAACATTGACGCCAGACCAGGTAATTCGGTAGCCGTTGATTTGGGTATTTATTACACCAAACCATTTGTCTCAAATAACAATACACTGTCATTAGGCGCAGCCATTACCAATTTAGGTGCAAAAATTTCATACTCTGACGCCAACAACAGAGATTTTATTCCTACCAACTTACGCATGGGCGGTGCCTACACCTTAGAACTAGACCCAAAGAACAAACTTACATTTGCATTAGACTTTAATAAACTATTAGTGCCTAGCCCGCCAAGAGTCAATTCCACGCCACTTTTGAGCGGCATCTTCGGATCTTTTACAGATGCTCGCGGTGGTTTTAATGAAGAGATAAGAGAATTCATGACTTCCATCGGCACTGAATATTGGTACAACGATACCTTCGCTGGAAGATTGGGATATTTCAATGAAGCTTTTGACAAAGGGAATAGAAAATACCTGACTGCGGGTGTTGGATTTCGCTATCAGCATTTTGGGTTGGATGTTGCCTATATGGTTCCGACCAACAAAAGAGAAAACGCATTAGCCGAAACAATCCGATTTACGCTCATGCTTAACTTCGAAAACAAAGCAAGAGAAAACGATTCTGTTACCGATAATTAATCATGCTCGATAGGAAATCTGCTCCGCAGTTTGCCGAGATAAAGGATTTTCATCTCCCATCTCCAGAAATACTTGAGTTAACCAACAGAACTCCAATTGTTCTTTTTCAGGATGTGCAACAGCAAGTTCTTAAAATCGAACTCGTTTTTAAAGCCGGAAAGTGGTTTGAACCAAAGCTTGGTGTTGCTCACTTTACAGCTCAAATGCTTGAAAAGGGAACTGCTAATAAAACATCTTATCAGATTGCCCAGACCTTTGACAAATTCGGTTGCTCCATTGAAGTAAGCGCAGGATTTGATTTCACATCCATATCACTTTATTTTCTTTCAAAAAACATCAATAAAGTCTTACCCCTGTTTTGTGAAATTGTAACGAGTCCTTCCTTCCCTGAATCTGAATTTCAATTGATGAAAGATGTCTTCAGGCAGAATCTAAAAATCAATAATAAAAAAAATAGTTACGTGGCCGGGAAAGCTGTCCGTCAAAACATTTTTGGAGAACAGCACCCTTATGGAGGTTCAATTGAGGCAGATGATGTTGATAAAATCATTCGAGAAGATTTGCTTAGCTTCTTTAACAATTATTTTGCCCTTCATGAAGTTTACGTTACTGGATATTTATCTCCTTCTATTAAGCAATCATTAATTTCTGAATTGTCGGGAATTAAATCGACTACTCCAATACAAATTACAAAAGCAGTACCCATAATTACTGGAGCATTTTCACAGCACATTGAAATATCTGGCAGCGTTCAGGCTTCCCTGCGCTTAGGTAAGAAAACAATTAATAGAAGTCATCCAGACTATGCTGCACTTGTTCTTTTAAATCACATCTTGGGCGGGTATTTCGGATCCAGGCTAATGAAGAATATCCGCGAAGAGAAGGGATTAACATACGGAATTCATTCTTCTCTCAATACATTAAAAAATGACGCACTCTTTTTAATAGGCACCGATGTAAATAGAGAAACTCAGGATATTGCCTTTGCTGAAATCAAATCAGAGATAAACAAACTTATTGAAGAACCAGTTGAGCGAACCGAATTAGAAATTACTAAAAATCATTTACTTGGAAGTCTTCAACTTGAAACTGCAAATCCATTTTCCATTCTTGAAAAGATAAAAGCAATTCGCTTAAATCAACTCAATCCCAATTTTTATAGCAAACTCTTTACAGACATTCTTACTACCGATGCTGCTACACTTAAACGGGTGGCTCAATCTCACCTTCAAACAGTTAGCCTTTTCGAAGTTAGTGCAGGCTAAAACGTAAAACTAATTTATCGGTTCATGCACTTTCTTTTTGCGGCCGGGCGGGCTATCCGCTACAAGTCCGTCCTACACATGCTCGCGCACTTCGTGCTTTCCGCTTCTATCCCTGGCCGTATAGCTGTCGAGTTGAAGAAAATTCATAGTCATAAAAAAAGCCTTCGTACATTTTACGAAGGCTTTAGGTAATAAAAATAGGCAACGACTTACTCTCCCGGGTTTTACCCTAGTACCATCAGCGCGGGTGGACTTAACTTCTCTGTTCGGAATGGGA